>ERZ1090868.52-NODE-52-length-60743-cov-9.172242_pt1 | contig 60743 bp, 45 predicted proteins | sample MGYA00478475_ERZ1090868 | MGnify/ENA primary metagenome ERZ1090868 (study PRJEB33644, sample SAMEA5815747) | chicken gut metagenome | biome: Chicken; feature: Gastrointestinal Tract; material: Caecum | place: Ireland | collected 2019-01-01 | study: A study of the...
ATGCTCATCTTTTCTCTTTTTCTGCTTTTTAACATTTGTTAATTTTTCTGGAAATATTAATCTTTTAGACATTGTACGACATCCGAATCCATGATATAATCATACTGTCTCAGGCGGTTCTTACTGCCGGAGGAAACATGATAAAGAGGTAACTTATCTATGAAAAAAAAGAGAGTCCTTGTTCAGGATATCGCAGATTCCCTTAATCTTTCCCGTACAACGGTATCCAAGGTATTGAACGGAAACGCCGGCGTTTCTGCAAAAACCCGAGATCGTGTATTAAAAAAAGCCGTGGAACTGAATTATAAACATATATCCGATTTTTCCAAATCGCCTATATTTTCTGTCAAACAGGAATCTTCCGATCCAATCAACGGCAATATTGCATTGTTATATCATAAATTTCCCGATAAGCAACATTCCGGTTCTTCCGTTCTGACTGTGGTTGAAAAAAATATCAGCCGTCAGGGATATACCCTGTCCTTATATTCCATTTCCGATCAGGATCTTTTACAGTGCAGACTTCCGGGCACTTTACAGCTGAATTTCGTCGACGCCATATTCTGCATTGAGGTTTTTGACAAAAAATACTGTCAGATGCTGAGCGAACTGAATAAACCGACATTATTTCTTGATTCCTATCCGAATATCAGCGAAGACCATCTTTCTGTGGATCTGCTAATTTCAGAAAGTAAAAATACACTGGCAGCAATGGTACGATCCCTGATCCGTCAATATCACCTGAAAAGCGTTGGGTTTGTCGGGGCATTTACACATTGCTTTTCTTTTCATGAACGTTGGCTCGGATTCTGCATGGCACTTTACGCATGCGGTCTCACGGTAGACAGTTCCCTGTGCATTACAGAACAGGACGATGCAAAATACTGGGATTCCGCGTGGATGATGCAGACGCTTCGCCAGATGAAACCACTTCCGGAACTTTTTGTCTGCGCAAACGATGCACTGGCCATTCAGCTGATTTCATGCCTGAAAAGAATGCAGCTTTCTGTGCCGGAGGATATTCTGGTGACGGGTTTTGACAATTCCCCTGCCTCCTGCGTGGTAGGCCCGTCGCTTACAACGATTGATTGTCACAATGAAGAATTAGGGATTATTGCAGCAAAACAATTAACAGACCGGATCCAGAACCCGGATCTGCCCTATACAGAAACTTTTATTCAATCGGAAATTCTTTACAGGGATTCTACAAACCGCCGAAAATAATACTGACAAAAACGGGATTTTTGCCCCCGGAGACAAAAGGATACTATCAGCTTAAGCTGTATATCCTGTTTGTCCCAGGAGTGAAAAATCCCGTTTTTTATCAGTGATTATCTCTTTATTCTTTCACTGCAAAATTGCTGTATCCGCCCGACCAACTCTCTGCGGATTCTCCAGAGGCATCGTCAGCATCGCTCCGATCCGTTATCCCCGGCCCTATCCTGTTCCCGGTCACTGCAATCAGATATATTTCTGCCATCTCATACCTCAATTCTCATAATTCTCTGGCCGATCCCCAGAGCCGCCAGATAGATGCCCAGACATACCGTCATCACGGACACGCCCAGAAGATTACCGTACAGTACATCCATGAATTCCGGAAAAGAAATCTGAATATACAGGATAATTCCCAGCGGAATCACATTCATAATCGTCTGTTCGTATTTTCTGGATGCGATACTGCTGGCAATTTCCCGTTCCGTATCGATTTTCCCGCTGAGAATCCTCCACGTATTTTTCAACACCGCCTCCATATTCCCTCCGGTTCGCTTGGAAATCGTCAGCACATTGGCAAACATCCGGATATCCTCCAGACCGCTGCGCGCCGCCAGATCCATAAACAGCTGCTCCACCGGGATGCTGAGCGCAATCTGGTTTTTCATGAATTTCAGTTCTCTTACCAGAACATCTTTCTCGCCGTAAGTCTGCCGGAGATCCCGGTAGGCTTCCCGCACGGCATTTTCCAGAGAATATCCGGCACATACGGCGAACTGCATGGCCGCGGTCAGATCCCGGAAGTGGTAGTAGAGTTCCTGTTTCCTCTTCAGCGCTGCCTGCTTTTTCCTTCTTCTGATCCAGAACCAGGCAAGGGGCAGCCAGAGGACGGAGGCGGCCGCCGACCGGTAAAACAGGAGATTCAGCCCTGCTGCAATTCCGATACTTTCCAGAACCCATCGGAAAATCTCCCTCCTCTCCGGACAATAGGTTTCATAATCCGCCTTCAGCTCCGGAGACGTTCCAGCTTTTTTCTGTTTTTTATTGTTCCACATGGCATCAGTCCTTTCCTCGGTTCCCACTGAAACAGCGGATGGATTCCAATCGTTCCGTCACAGATCCCGTCGATTTCCGAAATCTCCTCCACGTGTCTTTTCCCGTCCACGTCTCGCTCCAGATGCACAAGAATCTCAATTCCGGAGACAATCTGCCTGCGGATGGCTTCCGGCGGAAGCTCCATTCCCATCAGGACCATAGCCTCCAGCCGCCCGATCATATCTTTTGTGCTGTTTGCATGCGCCGTTCCCAGCGAACCGCTGTGCCCTGTATTGAGCGCCTGAAGGAAATCCCAGGCCTCTGCTCCTCTGACTTCTCCGATAATAATCCGTGACGGCCGCATCCGCAGTGAAGTGCGGATCAGTTCCCGGATCGTAATACTCTGCTGCCCCTCAAGATGCGTCTCCCTGGCCTCCAGGCGCACAAGGTTCTCGATCCCCTGAATCTGGAGCTCCGCGTTATCTTCAATAGTGATAATCCTTTCCCCCGGAGGAATGCAGGAACTCAGAGCGTTCAGAAATGTGGTTTTTCCGGTGGAGGTTCCGCCGCCTACCAGAATGGAATACCCTGCGCGCACCATATCCTTCAGAAAATCCGCCGCCTCCCGGGAAATGCAGTTCCCGGCAATCAGCTGCGCCATTGTAATCGGGCGCTCCGGGAAACGCCGGATCGTCAGAATCGGTCCGTTCAGCGCGACAGGCCGCAGCACCGCATTCACACGGTCTCCGTTTTCCAGCCTGGCGTCCACGATAGGATTCTGTTCATTGACCACCCGATTGCAGCTTCCTGCGATCTGCTGGATAATATCCTCCAGCTTCTCCCTGGACGTAAACTTCTTCTCATAGTGAAAAATCTTTCCGTGCTTTTCCGCAAAAATCGTATCGCAGCCGTTCACCATGATTTCCGTCACCTCCGGGTCATCCAGAAGCTCCTGCAGAACATCAAGCCGCCGCACAGAATAGAACAGTTCCTGGCGCACCTCCAGCTTACGTTTCACCGGAAGTCTCCTGGTGATCTCCTCCTCCAGAATCAAATGGTCAATCAGCTCCAGGATTTTCTCATCCTCAGGCTCCTTGGTAATATCAATCTCTTCCATCAGCAGCGGTCTCAGCGCTTCCGCTTCCTTCATCCGCCATCCTCTCCGCGCAGTATCTTCCTGACGTAATCTCCAAGCTCGCTCCATGCCAGCTCTTCAAACCATGCCTTCCCGCTTTTTCCCGCCGCATAAAAGGGAATTCTGATCTTTTTCATTTTTTCCAGAACAGAAACGGAATCCCACATCTGCAGTGCATTTTCGAACTGTTCCAGTTTAGCCAGAGACATCAGATCCTGACGGATCGGCACATATATTTCCGTACAGTAATCAAGAATCTGGTACAGATCCGTAACCCCGTCGCCCAGATCCAGAATCAGCACCTCATAATTACTGTTCTGTTCCAGCTGGCGGAACAGCCATATCCATTCTTCATATTTTGTTGTCTGAATGTCCATCGGGAAAAGAGCCGGCGGCAGGAAATCAAGATTCTGTACCGTCTGAACAAGACTGGCAATCTTATAGACAATGCTGCTGTTTTCCTGCCTGGCGTAATAGAGAATATCGCTGAGCCCTTTGTCAAAATGTATGTCCAGAAGCTGCTCAAATCCGGAATAGCTTTCCAGATTCAGATAAAGCGCCGCGTGATCCCTTCCGAGAATCTGTCCAAGCGTCAGAGCAAACGAAGTCTTCTGCGTTCTCCCGATGGGAGAATAGACGCCGATCACGCGCATATTTTTCTTCACCACTCCGCTCTGCAACCCTGTCACTTCGTTTTCTACTCCGTAACAGGCCATCACCTCACGAATGACCTTGTCTGACGACTGGTACTTGTACACGGCAGGGTACTGGTCCAGATCCGGGCTGTGTACTCCTTCAGACAGTATGATAATCTGACGGACCGGCAGGCTGCGGATCTCTTCATTCATCGCTTTGTCGGAGATCAGCAGAATTTCTATTTCGTGGTTTCTGGCGAAATCTGTCAGGACCTCCGGACTGGTAAACGCCTGAATCTCAAACGGAATATTCTTCTTCTGCATCAGATATTCCATAAAGTTATACGCATATTCAATTTCCGTATCGCAGACCGCAAAAACGTTCTTTTTCTTTGCATGAATCAATAGAAGCCTCCTAACCAGAGCAAAACTGACAGCAGGATGGGAACCGAAAAATGGATGCACTCCATCCCCCACTTCCCGTCGCGATAGGGAACCGGAACCACAGCTTTACCCTGTAATTTTGGTAAAATATAGTGTTTGAAATAAGTGGTGAATTTTAAAAGACGTTGACGAATGTTTCCGCAGATAAGTAAAATGCCCGCAGATAGAATCGCACCAAAGATAAACGACAGACAAATACATTTTAAGATTGCCGCAGGGCCAAGAAAGCCTCCGAGAGCAGAAAGCAATTTGATATCACCTGCCCCGATCATCCGGAAACAGAATAACCAGAAAAGTGTAAGAATCGGCAGAAGTGCGCCGGTCAGAAATGTAAGAAAACCGACAGCGCCGCGGCTCATTCCCCCGGCGGCAAAACCGGCGAGCCATAATATCACAATCCAGCCATTTGCTATTTCTCCTGTTTTCAAATCCATCAATACCGCACCCGCTGCAGCCGTCAGCACCAGACAATGCTGCAGGTTCAATTCGTATCACCTCCCGCTGTTTCTGTTTGACTGTGACGTCATTATAAGCGTCGGTTTCCGGTTTGTCCAGCATTTTTCCGCAAGTTTTTCCGATTTGTGAATTGCCGACAAACGGCCGGAAAATATTTGATGAGATATTTTGTCTCTGGGGATGAAAGGTTTCGTTGTTTTTCTGCCCCTTTCACTTTTTCAGCGAAAAGATATCCAAAATTCGGCGCGAAAATTTTGTTTTGCATCCTTTCCATTTCACCACAAAGACAATCTCCTTTTGAGTTCTCTCCCTCCTGCGGCAGCCGTCATTACGACGGCTGCAGACCTGTTCCGCAGTAATTTTTTGCTGTTGCAATTTTCATCCTCCCCCATTACAATGAAAAGTAGTTTTACAGTTACAGGTTTACGATTCGCAGGAGTGTATACATGAATGAAAAAAGTGTGACGACAATCACCTTAAAGAAAATCAATAAAAGAAATGTTTACCGGTATATTTACAGAAATCGTCTTGCCTCCAAGCTTCAGATCGTGCAGGATCTTCATATGGGCCTTTCCACCGTCAGCCAGAATCTGAACGTTCTGGAGGAAGAAGGACTCATCGAGCGGAAAGGTTCCTTTGATTCTACCGGAGGCCGCAAAGCCCAGGCGATCCGGATCGTTCCGGACAAAAAAATTTCCATCGGCCTGGGAATTCTCAAACAGATGTATCATATCGTGGCTGTGGATCTGTATGGGGAAACACTGTGCAGAAAAACCATAGCGACGCCATACAGCAATACGGAAGAATACTACCGCCAGGTCGCTGAGAACACAGAAGCCTTTCTCCACAGTTTTCCGGATTCCGAAGACAGGGTTCTCGGCGTTGCCGTCGCCACACAGGGAATTATTTCCCCTGACGGATCGTCTGTCACCTACGGCGCGATCATGAACAATAAGGATATGAAACTGTCGGATTTTTCCTCAAGACTTTCCTACCCCTGCCGCCTGGAACACGACTCCAGAGCGGCGGCATACCTGGAATGGTGGAACCACAGGGAACTGGACAACGCCATCGTTCTGCTCCTGAATCATAACCTTGGCGGCGCTGTGATCACCAACGGAAAAGTACACCAGGGCGTGTCCATGCACAGCGGAACTATCGAGCATATGTGCATTCATTCCGACGGTCCTCTGTGCTACTGCGGAAATCGCGGCTGTCTGGAAACCTACTGCTCCGCCAACACGCTGGAAACGGCTGCCCGGATGCCTGCCAGTGAATTTTTCACGCTTCTGCGCGGCCAGAGACAGCCAGGCCTTGTTTCGCTCTGGAACGATTATCTGGACCACCTGGCCTTCGCAGTGCGGAATCTGAATATGATCATCGATGCGCCGGTCATTATCAGCGGTTATCTGGCGCCGTATTTTACGGAGGAAGATATATCCCGTCTGCTGCAGCGCATCAACGCCAGCAGTCCGTTTCCGATGCAGAGGGAACAGATTGTGCTTGGCACCCACGGACAGTATACTCCGGCCATAGGCGCCGCGCTTTATTATGTTGAGGAATTTATCCAGTCCATCTGAGCCGCAGGAACGGCACAGGCATCACAGCTCAGTCATGTCTGTGCATTCCCTGCACAGATATAAGAAAGCATGGCGCCTGCACGCATCCGCCTGGCTCATTCCCCGCAGGAATAATTAATCTGAAAGCTCCCGTCCTTTTCGATTACACTCTCCACTGTCTCGAATCCCCCGGTGAAAAACAGAATCCGGTACCGGTCTTCCTCTCTGCGGAAGTGAACTTCGCATTTCAGTTCTTCGAGACGCAGGCGCCAGTCTTCCCGGATCTGTCTCAGCTGCAGAAGAATTTCATCTTCCGTATCATACTGTCTCTGCCGGGGCATTCCGGCGTAATGCAGATACAGGTGGCTTTCCTCACACGGATTCGTACAGTAGCTCTCCCGGAAGAGACTTCCGCACATCATATAGACGGCGTAACCTGTGGCCAGTTGTCTGTTATACCCTTTTTCACTTTTTGAATATGCGTTCATATGCTTTCTCCTTTCATTTCTGAACGGTCCCTGTCTTTGTCACACAGGGAATTTTCCAGTGACTGTTGAGATGATCCGCAGAAGTCTGCCTTGCCGGACTTCTGCAATGCGTCCTGTTTCTGTTTCTGAAAGCACAAAAAACCGGTCAATACAGAAATGGACAGACTTTCAGCGTAACCCGCTGATCATCTTCTAACATTCCTTTTTGACCGATATATGAACAATTCCATATTCATTTTTTTCAGTATACCACACATTTCCACCTGAAACAAGAATTTTTTCGTCAGATCAGACAGATTTTTGTAACAGTTCAGCTGGAACTGTTACAGATTTTTTATCTGAATTTTCCTCATGTTATGTCTGATTTTCACTGCAAAAAAGAAGCAAACAGGCGTCTTGACTGTACAGAGGAAATAGTGTATGATGAGCCCGAAAGCAGTCAGAAGATCAACCTCCGGCTGCGGCAGATTTCACCCGCAGCCAGACAGCGACTTTTCTGGCCTTTGCGGAAACGAAAGAAAAATACAGTAACTAATTAAGGAGGATATGTGCATGCAAATTTATGTGGATGCAAATGCAGGCCGTGACGGCAACGGTTCAAAGGAAATGCCGTTTAAGCACATCAATGACGCGGCGCAGGCTGCGCAGCCGGGCGACGAAGTCCTGGTTGCCCCGGGCGTATACCGGGAATATGTAAACCCTAAGAATGCCGGTACAGAAGACGCAAGAATCGTATACCGCAGCACAGAGCCACTGGGCGCGGTGATCACCGGAGCGGAAGAGGTAAAAAGCTGGAAACCTTATCAGGGAAATGTCTGGGTGTGCAGAATCGACAATTCTGTGTTCGGCAGTTACAATCCATATACCACCTACGTATACGGAGACTGGTATTTCGCAGGCCGCAGCAAACATACCGGCGCGGTTTATCTGAATGACAAAATGATGTATGAAGCGGAAAGTCTTGACGCCTGCATCAAAGGCGAAGTCTATGAATGCTCCTGGGAACCGGAGGCATCCGTCTATAAATGGTTCGCCGAGCAGGACGGCAGCGAGACGGTGATCTACGCAAATTTCCAGGGAAAAAATCCCAACTGTGAGAAAGTGGAAATCAATGTGCGCAGGGAATGTTTCATGCCCTCGGAAACCGGCGTCGGCTACATCACGGTCAGCGGTTTTCAGATCTGCAAGGCAGCAACCACCTGGGCGCCGCCGGCCGCTTACCAGGACGGCATGATTGGTCCTCACTGGTCCAAAGGCTGGATCATCGAAGACTGTGAGATCAGCAACAGCAAATGCGCCGGCATCTCTCTCGGTAAATATCTGGACCCCGACAACGACCATTACTTTACATACAAGCACGTAAAGAGCCCCACGCAGATGGAGCGCGACGCCGTATGCCGCGGCCAGTATCACGGATGGCTGAAGGAAAAGGTCGGCAGCCATATCATCCGCCGCTGCAACATCCATAACTGCGAACAGGGCGGCATCATCGGCCGTATGGGCGGCGTTTTCTCTATCATTGAGGACAACCATATCCACCACATCAACAATATGATGGAGCTGGGCGGGGCTGAGATCGCAGGCATCAAAATGCATGCGGCAATCGACGTCACTTACCGCCGCAATTATATCCACCACTGTACCATGGGCATCTGGTGCGACTGGGAGGCGCAGGGCACCCGCATTACCCAGAACCTGTTTCATGACAACCAGAAGCCGGCGTTCGCCAAACAGCTGAAGGGTGGAATGATGAGCCAGGATATTTTTGTGGAAGTCGGACACGGTCCAACACTGATCGACAACAATATCCTCCTGTCGGACGCATCTCTGCGCATGGCGACGGAAGGCGTCGCAATGGTACACAACCTGATCTGCGGAGCCCTCACCTGCGTCGGCGACGGCACAAGCCCGCGCTACACGCCGTATCATATTCCTCACCGCACGGAAGTAATGGGATTTATGACCATTCTGCATGGGGATGACCGTTTCTACAACAACATTTTTGTACAGAAATGGCCCGCAAATCCGTTTGTGACTCTGCAGGACAGCTCTGAGGGGACCGATGAGGAAAACCGTGAGGTCGGCACACATGTGCTGGACGATTATCCCACCTACGAAGAATGGATTCAGATGTTTGACATGGACACAGATACCCCCGATATGTCCAAACTGGATCCGGCCCACAACCATAAGCTCCCTGTGTGGGTGAAGGGCAACGCTTATTTCAACGGCGCAAAAGCATGGAAAAAGGAATCCGGTCCTCTGGTTGACACGGAACATGAAGTGACCGTGAATATTACTTTCAGAGACGGAAAACCGGTTCTGTCCACTAACCTGTATGAATTCCTGGGCGATTTCTCTGTCGGCATGGTCAACAGCGATATCCTCGGCTGTGCGTTCGAGCCGGAAGAGCGGTTCGAAAATCCGGACGGAACGGAAATTGTCTTTGACAGAGATTATTTCGGAGGGCACCGGGGAATCCAGGTGATCCCGGGACCATTCGCCTCTGCTGAGGACGCGGAAAAAGCACTCTGGTAACTATGGAGCGCCCCGGGCACAACCCCGGAAACGCTCCCGCAGGAAGGCAGAAACTTTCTACAGCAGTTATTACAGCAAAAGATTCCGCCGGGAAACAAAAAACCGAAGGGCCGTGAACCCTTCGGTTTTTTGCGCACGTCGGCTTTCAGACGCGTCCTCGTATCACCCTCTTTAAATATCCATATGTTTCGCCGGCCTGTTTTCCCGCCAGCACAGGTGTAAAAGCGCAGCCCGCTACGCCTGCGCTTTTACATCTGCACTCTCAAAAAAACATTCTCAGCGAAACAATATATCATTTAAAGTAGCTTATACTAGTTTTTCTTCCCACTCTTTCACTTTAAATCCTGTCAGTGCAAAATCATCGCCGATGACCAGAGGCCGTTTTACCAGCATCCCATCGGACGCCAGAAGTTCCAGCTTCTCCTCATCGCTCATCTGCGGCAGTCTGTCCTTCAGGCCAAGTTCCCGGTACTTCATCCCGCTGGTGTTGAAAAACTTCTTCAATTCCATCCCGCTTTTCTGCTGCCATTCTTTCAGCTCAGAAACGGTAGGGTTCTGGTCCCTGATATGGCGGTCTTCATAAGAGACCCCATGCTCATCCAGCCACTTTTTTGCCTTTTTGCAGGTACTGCATGTGGGATATTCCAAAAATAACATAGCTTCCTCTCTCCTCCATTTTTCCCATATAGGTTGCGATAACCAATCACTGCTCTTCCACTTCCACTGCAAAGTCTCCGTACTCTGCCCCGCTGACTCTGCACAGATCTTCCGGAGGCAGAATCAGTGTCGTTCCGATCCGGCCTCCACTGACATAAATCCTGTCATACTGCTCCGCCGACTGTTCTATGACCGTCGGGAACCGCTTTTTCATGCCGATGGGACTGCAGCCGCCCCGCACATAGCCGGTAACCGCCGTGATCTCCTTTACATGGATCATTTCCACTGATTTCTCCCCGACTGTCCGGGCAGCTTTTTTCAGATCCACTTCCTTCGCAATGGGAAGAACAAAAACATAATACTGTCCGCTTTTTCCTTTCGCCACCAGTGTTTTGAACGACTGCTCCACCGGCGCCCCGGTAAGCTCTGCACTGTGCATTCCGTCAATAAATTCGCCGCACTCATACTGGAGCACCTGGTAGGAAACTTTCTCCCGATCCAGGATTCTCATGGCGTTGGTTTTAATCTCTTTTTCCTTGCTCACGTTTTCTGCGTCCTTCCTTTCCGCCGTTTCCGTCCATTCTCAACGCGGCAGATTCTGACCTTCTTTTGCGTTAATCTGTTTTTTCAGCTGCTTCAGTTCTTTCTTCAGCTCTATATTCTTTTCCTTCAGACGAACCACCGCATCTCCGGCCTCCTCAGGCTTCACGCTCAGGAGCTGAGCGATGCCCACAATATTGCTGTGTTTCACCATATAATCGCGGAACGCAGTCTCCCCGCAGAGCATGGAAACACGCACGCCGCCTTTGTAATTCTGAACGCCGAGAATCTTGATCAGACGGATTTCTCCAGTCCGGGAAACGTGCGTGCCGCAGCAGGCACAGCAGTCATAACCTTCCACGCTGACCAGACGCACCTGTCCCTCTATCTCCTTTTTGCTCCTGTAATCGATCTGTTTCAGTTCCTCGCCGGAAGGGTATGAGGCAGTAACCGGAACATTTTTAAGAACCGCTTCATTGGCTTCCATCTCCACATCAAACAGCTGCTCTTTCGTCAGCACGCCGTCGAAATCCACAGTGACCGCTTCACTTCCCATATGGAAGCCTACGTTATGATATCCGTAGATCCGGGAAACGATTCCCGATACAATATGTTCCCCGGTATGGTTCTGCATATTGGTAAAACGTCGTTCAAAATCAATCTTTCCCACCACTTCTGTTCCCGGCTCCAGCAGTTCGCTCACCGTATGCCAGATCGTTCCGTCAATTTCCTGCACGTCAAGAACCCTTGCATCCCCAAGCGTTCCTCTGTCTGCCGGCTGTCCGCCGCCCTCGGGATAGAAGGCCGTCTGGTTTAATGTAACTTTGAAAATACCTGTCTCGCTGACGCATTTTTCCACTGTCGCTGTAAATTCACCGAGATATGCGTCGGCCTCATATAATTTTATCGTACTCATAAGATACCTCCGGTTTCAATCTGTAATGCATTGACCGAACCCGCCAGAGTTCAAACCCTGAGCGTCTCCTGTCATTCGTAACAGTTCAGCCATCTGAACTGTTACTGTCATTCTGCAGCCGTTCGGCCAGACGGAACGGCTGCGGCATTTTCATATACAGTTTACTACAAGGTTTTCTCAGTGTAAAGAGGCGTACCTTCCTCCGATTCTGCCAGCGAGAACACTTCAGCCAGCTGAACTGTTACTGCCCATGGGAACTATTCAGCCGTCTGAACGGCTCCTGCGGCGCTGCTTCCGGTCCTTCCCGAACAGGATAAAAAGGAGCGCGGAAATCCCCATCATCCACGGATAGTACAGATAGGGCATAATCTCAAACGGCGCTGCAGACACAGCCTGGGCAGCCAGCAAAAGCTGAGCCCCGTAAGGCAGTAGCCCTTGCCCCACAGACGCGAAAATATCCAGCAATGAAGCGGTTCTCTTTGGATCGATCTCATATTCCCGGGCTACCTCCTTCGCAATCGGCCCCGCAATGACGATCGCCACTGTGTTGTTGGCAGTCGCCATGTCCACCAGCAGCGTCAGAACAGCAATTCCGATCTGAGCTCCCTTCTGTCCGCGGATTCTTTTCCTGATAACGAAAAGAATATAGTCGATCCCTCCGTATTCCCGCATCAGGGCCACCACACAGGCAACCAGAAGAGAAATCACAGTGATATCGTACATTCCCGTCACTCCATCTCCGACAGAAGTGAAGATTTCAAAGACTCCGATCTCTCCCGTCACGGTTCCGATCACCAGGGAGAGAACCGTTCCGCCGATCAGAACGGCGAATACATTGATCCCGACCAGCGCGCCGGCCAGTACCGCCATATACGGAACAATCTTCAGCAGACTGTATTCCAGATCGCCTTCTATTACATATTCCGCCCGCCGGGTGATCAGAAAGAAGATCAGAAGCGCCGCCACAGCCGCAGGGAAAACAATCAGAAAATTCGCCTTGAATTTATCTTTCATATTGCAGCCCTGGGTCTTGACTGCCGCAATGGTTGTATCGGAAATCATCGACAGGTTATCGCCGAACATCGCGCCGCAGACTACGGCGCCGATACAAAGGGCAGGGGAAAATCCAGTCTTATCGCTGATTCCGGCCGCAACAGGCGCCAGAGCCGCGATGGTTCCCATACTGGTTCCCATCGACAGGGAGATAAAACAGCCAATCAGCATCAGGCCCATGACCGCCACAGAAGACGGCAGGATGGAAAGACAGAAATTCACCGTACTGTCCACCCCGCCCGCTGCGCGGACCGCGCCGGAAAATCCTCCCGCCGCGAGAAAAATCAGACACATGGTAATGATGTTTTCATCTCCGACTCCTTTTGCAATCACTTTTACTTTTTCATCAAATTTCAGCGAAGGGTTCTGGAGAAACGCAACGGTCAGGGCAATCAGAAACCCTACCACCGCGGGCATAGCATTGAAATTCCCGCTGACAATCCCCATTCCCAGAAACGAAACCAGAAACACTCCAATGGGAAGCAGTGCTCTTGCTCTTCCTTTTTCCATATTTTTTCCTTTCCTCCGGAGGTGCAGATCTCAGGAAAATTCTTCAGGCACGCTCCGGACCGCTTGTCTGCCCCGGCAATTTGCCGGGTTTCCATAACTCTGAACATTATACAGGAGGCCATCTGTTCTGGCAAGGCGATGCATATAAGTTTCTGGTATATTCGTTGCCGTTCAGTCGCAAGTCTGAACGGTAGCAGAACGTTCATAACAGATCAGCCAGCTCAACTGTTACGAGCCTGCAGGCAGTTTTTTTCAAAAACATATTGACGAATCCTGTGTGCTGGTATATCATGAACATATGAACATCCATTCATATGTTCATAACATCAAATATCCCATTACGTTTGAAAAAATGGAGATTGGAGGCTTTATATGAGTCAGCAGCAAACTGCACGTCAGTTAAAAAAGAAAGTTTATATTATTGAAAATCTGGACTGCGCCAACTGTGCGGCAGCAGTGGAGCGAAAGATCGCGGCGATGCCCGAGGTTCAGGAGGTATCGCTCACATTTGCGACCCGTCAGCTGCGCATCACAGCGGAGAATCCGGATGCACTTCTGGATAAGATCCGCCAGACAGCTGCCGCTGTAGAGCCGGGCGTGGAAATCTACCCGAGAACACGTTCCGGAAAAAACGGTTCCGCCCGGGAAAAGGAACGCGGCGCGGAGCACGGGCATGAGCATGAGCACTGTCACGATGATTCCTGCAGCTGCGGCCATACTCATGCACATGAGCACCACCATGACGGTTCCTGCAGCAGTGAACACACCCCTGCACACAGTCATGACCACGGCAGCTCCTGCGGCTGCGGCCACACCCATGAGCATGAACATCACCACGGTGACTCCTGCAGCTGCGGCTACACTCACGAGGATGAACACCACCACAATGCTTCCTGCGGCTGCGGGCAGGAAACCCTTCAGGAAAACAGCACAAGAGATGTGTCTTCACATTCTGACCGCCGGATCTCCGCTTCCGCAGTCAGAAAAGTTTATACGATCGAAAATCTGGACTGTGCCAACTGCGCGGCAGCAGTGGAGCGAAAGATCGCGGCGATGCCCGAGGTTCAGGAGGTATCGCTCACATTTGCGACCCGTCAGCTGCGCATCACAGCGGAGAATCCGGATGCGCTTCTGGATAAGATCCGCCAGACAGCTGCCGCTGTAGAGCCGGGCGTGGAAATTTATCCCAGAACAGGTTCCGCATCCGCCGGACAGAGCCATGCGGAAGAGACCGGGACGATCCGCGACACCGCGCAGACTCCGACAAAAAAATCCCGTCTCAGCGTGGAAAACAGAAAAGATCTGATCCAGATTCTGATCGGCGCGGTACTTTTTGTCGCTGGAATTCTTCTGAACTCCACGGACCTGGAACTTCTTTCCGCCGTCGTACTGCTTGTCGGCTACGTGCTCCTGGGCGGAAGAATTATTCTCACCGCTGTGAAAAATCTTACCAGAGGCAAGGTATTCGATGAAAACTTCCTGATGAGCCTTGCTACCGTTGCAGCAATCTGTATCGGTGATTTCAAGGAAGCGGTCGGCGTTATGCTGTTCTACCGCGTCGGGGAACTGTTTGAAGAAATCGCTGTGGAGCGGAGCCGTTCCCAGATCATGGACGCTGTGGATATGCGTCCGGAAGTCGTGACAAAAGTCCACGGCAGCCATACCCATGTGATTCCCGCTGAGGATGCGGAAGTCGGAGATATTCTCCAGATCCGTCCCGGGGACCGTATTCCTCTGGACGGAACCGTTGTGGAAGGAGAAAGCCGGATCGACACCTCACCGGTCACCGGGGAACCCGTTCCTGTGGCTGTAAAAGCCGGCGACTCCGTCGTATCCGGATGTGTAAATACTTCCGGTCTGCTGAAAATGCGCGTGGAAAAGATTCTGGACGAATCTATGGTAACCAAAATACTTGATTCCGTGGAGAATGCTGCCGCAAGCAAACCTCAGATCGAACGCTTCATCGCCCGTTTTGCCAGAATTTATACTCCATTTGTGGTCATTCTCGCACTGCTGACCGCCATTGTGCCGTCCCTGTTCACCGGCGACTGGAACCACTGGATTTATACAGCGATCACATTCCTTGTCATCAGCTGCCCCTGCGCACTGGTTCTCAGCGTTCCTCTCGCTTTCTTCTCCGGAATCGGAGCCGGAAGCAAACGTGGAATTCTTTTCAAAGGCGGTATTTCGCTGGAAGCCATGAAAAATATCCGCGCTGTTGTAATGGATAAGACAGGAACAATCACAGAAGGAACATTCACTCTCCAGGAGGCGGTACCCGCCGGCGACACGGATGCAGATACTCTGCTGACCTTGTGTGCATCCTGCGAGCAGAACTCTTCTCATCCTATCGCACATAGCATTCTTGCCGCGGCAGAAGCCAGAAACCTGGCTCTGAAACACCCGTCCACCGTGGAAGAAATTGCCGGGCAGGGAATCCGGGCGGTACTTCCGCAGGGTGAAGTGCTCTGCGGCAACAGGAAACTGATGGATTCCTTCCATGTGAGCGGAGTCACTGCAGACTCCGGCTACGGAACAGAAGTTTTTGCAGCGCTGAATGGAGTTTTCCTCGGACATCTGGTGATCGCCGACACGATCAAACCTGAGGCTTCGGCAGCTGTCGCTTCCATCCGCTCCAAAGGCATTGTCACTGCAATGCTCACCGGAGACGCGCAGGAAAATGCGGAGGCAGTGGCACAGGCCACAGGAATTGACGAAGTACACGCACGCCTTCTGCCGCAGGAAAAGCTTGAGGCGCTGCAGAACATCCGGGCTGCCCACGGCTCCGTCATGTTCGTCGGAGACGGCATCAACGACGCTCCCGTGCTGGCGGGCGCAGATGTGGGAGCGGCAATGGGCAGCGGCGCAGACGCGGCAATCGAGGCAGCCGACGTAGTGTTTATGACTTCCCGCCTGGACGCGGTTCCGAAATCCCTGGAGATTGCCCATTCTTCCCTGAGAATTGCCCGTCAGAACGTGGTATTTGCACTTGTCATCAAGGCCCTCGTCATGATTCTGGGGCTTGCAGGCTTCGCCAATATGTGGATGGCAGTGTTTGCTGACACCGGTGTCGCAGTGATCTGCGTACTGAATTCCATCCGGATTCTCTATCAGAAAGATTGATACAGCAGAAAACAAATATCCGGTCCGGCAAACCGGCTGCGCAGAAACCGTCGGCAAAAGATCACTTTTCCCGACAGTTTCTGCGGATTTTATAAATTGGGATTTAATATTCTTTCTGTTTCTTTTAGAAAATGGACATACTTTCAACACATTTTTTCCGTATACTATAGGACAGATAGTTGATTAACCACTCACTATCTCCCCCCTCATTAGAAAACAGCGGTATACTTCGGTATGCCGCTGTTTTTGTTTTTGTTTCAGGATTCCGATCCCCGCAGCAGTCGTCAAAGGAACATACAGGCACGTCCGCCCGGTTCGCTGCCCGCCAGGATAAAAATCTTCCGTAAGTTCACAAAATTCTTCTAACACTTCCCCTTTAAAATTGTGTATGATAATGATATGGTAAATGCCCAGACCTGGCTGAACTGTAACGAAATTATAACATTTCATTTTTTATTGCGGATCGGACGATACAGAGTACAGATGTATGGGTGCGCGTTCAGCAATTGACCGGAACCATTGGAAACGCAGACAAGCAATCCGGTACGGTTATCTGCGATGCGCTGTACAGCAGGTACCATTCCGCAGGAAAGGAGAACAGATATGGTAAATCTGAAAGCGAATCCTTACTGGCTGTCTGATGAGGATATCCAGTGGGTGGAGGAAACCATCGCCGGCATGAGTGACGAGGAAAAGGTCGGACAGCTTTTCTTTCAGCTGACGGCTTCCCATGACGAAGCGTATCTGAAAGAACTGATGGAAAAGTATCACCTGGGCGGCTGCCGCTACAACCCGGCGCCGGGCAAGGCGATTCAGGAACAGAACCGAAAACTCCAGAAGTATGCAAAAATACCGGTATTTATTGCCTGCAATACGGAGGCCGGCGGAGACGGCGCCTGCGCAGACGGAACGAAAATCGGCTCCGGCGTAAAAATCGGCGCTACCGGAAACGAAGATTATGCGTACGCGCTGGGAAAAATGTCCAACGAAGAAGCGGCGTCCATCGGCTGCAACATGGCTTTCGCACCGGTATGCGATATCGCCTATAACTGGGAAAATACAGAGATCATCACCCGCGCGTTCGGAAATGATCCCCAGCGGGTCGCGAACATGAGCGCCGCATATCTGAAAGGCGCCCACACGATTCCGGGCTTTGCCTGCGCGGCAAAACACTTCCCGGGCAACGGACAGGACTTCCGGGACGCGCATCTTTCCAATAATGTCAACTATTTCGGCGTCAAGGAATGGGACAGGACCTATGGGCTGGTTTACAGAACCCTGATCGACAACGGGCTGGATGCAATTATGGCAGGTCATATCATGCTGCCGGAATATGCAAGAGCCATCAACCCTGATCTGAAGGACGACGATATGATGCCGGCGACGCTGAGTCCGGAAATCATGAAAGGCCTGCTCCGCGACCGCCTGGGCTTCAACGGAATGGTAGTCACCGACGCTTCCCATATGGTGGGAATGACCGACCGGATGAAACGCTCGGAGATGCTTCCCCGCACCATCAATGCCGGATGCGATATGTTCCTGTTCTTCAACGATCCGGAAGAGGATTTCAATACCATGCTGAACGCTTACAGGGACGGAACGATCTGTGAGGAGCGGATGACCGAGGCGCTGACAAGAATTCTCGGCCTGAAGGCACATCTCGGATTGCACAGAAAAGCGAAAGAAGATCTGGTGCCGCAGCCGGAAATCGCAGAACAGACCCTCGGCAGACAGGAATACAAGGATATGCAGAAGGCTATCAGCAACGACTGCATTACTCTGGTAAAATACAAAGATCCGGACGTCCTTCCTCTGACACCGGAACGGTATAAGAGAATCATGATCGTCCATATCAAGGCTGCGGAAGGCGGCATGTCCTTCCTGATGAAGGCGATGGGAATGGGAGGCAAGAAGAATCCGGCGGAACTTCTGAAGGAAAAGCTGTGCGCAAAAGGCTTCGACGCGTTTATCTATGAAAGCCCTCTGGATGTGATGAAGAAAAAAATCGAGGCGGGTGAGAAACCGGATATCAATATTTATTTCGCCGGAAAGAACGCAATCGCTGATTTTGTAAAGGATATGGATCTTGTGATCACGCTGTGCGACGTTTCCAGCGGAAGACCGAGCTTCGGCATGTCCAAGGGCGGCGGTGAGATTCCGTGGTATGTGTTTGAACTTCCGGTTGTTGTCATCGGCTGCGGTCAGCCGACCATGCTGGCGGATATTCCGCAGGCGCGCACCTATATCAATACCTACGACGCCGAGAACTCGACTTTCGACGCGCTGGTAGAAAAGCTGACGGCAGGACCCGAAGCGTTTACCGCCAAGGATCCGATCGACAGCTTCTGCGGTCTGTTTGACACGAGAATCTAAGTATCACGTCGTTCCGTTTGCCCGCAGGCTCTGCGTTTTCATACGGTCTGTGCAGTGAATGTACAGACCTGGCTGAACGCTAACAATTACGGGGCGTTTTCAGAACCGTTTTTTTCAGTAAACAATTCCGAAAACGCCCCGTCCGGGAAACAATTTTCTATTTCTCTTATTTTCCCAGCATTTCTGCCAGAAGCCGGATATACTCCGGGGTAGTTCCGCAGCAGCCTCCAATCACGCCGGCGCCTGCGTCCACAAGTACTTTCATATGCCTCGCAAAGTCCTGTGCATTCATACTGTAGACCGCTTCCCCTTCCGGCGTGATGACCGGAAGTCCGGCGTTAGGCTTCGCGATCACCGGTACTCTCGCCACTTTCGCCATACTGCGGACCACCGCCTCCAGCTGATCCGGTCCCACAGAACAGTTTAACCCGACCGCAGCCGCTCCCATTTCCTGAAGCGTCTCCACAGCTTCCACCGCATTTCCTCCGAACAGAGCAGAACCGTCCGCCTCCAGAGTCAGGCTGCACATAACAGGAAGATCACAGACGGACGCCGCCGCGTCAAGCACGACGCACGTTTCATCCACACTCAGCATCGTCTCCGCCACCAGAAGATCTGCCCCCGCATTTGCAAGCGCAGCAATCTGCTCTACATAAGCGTCATAAAGCTCTCCATAGGTCAGTTCCCCTTTTGGCTCCATCATTTTCCCTGTGGTCGTAATATCTCCCGCAATCCATCCGGAACCGGTTCCCACTGCCTGCTTAGACAGTGCAACCAGACGTGTATTCAGTTCTTCCACACGGTCTTCGTAACCGAAATTTCCCAGACTGATCCGATTCGCCGCAAAAGTCGGGGCATAGACGATCTGACTCCCCGCCGCAAGATATTCCTTCTGCAGTCCGATCAAAATCTCCGCATGTTCCAAAGTCCATACTTCGGTGCTGATTCCTTTTGGCATTCCCGCTTTTGTCAGATTGGAACCAGTCGCGCCGTCCAGCAGGATCACTCCTTCGCTGGCCAGCTGTGCAAATGCTTCTTTTGTCATTTTGTCTCCTCCAGTTGCCGTTCCGTCAGGTCTGTGCATCCACTGCACAGACCGTATGAGAACATGGGTTACAGTTCAGCCAGCGGAACTGTCGGTATTGGCTGTGCTGTCCGTTTCCGCTGCGCTGTCCGTATTGGCTGCACTGTCTGTCTCCGCCGTGCTGTCGGTACTTGTGGAGCTGTCCGCAGAGTCCACAGTCATCGTATACAGATCGTAGTCGGTAACTTCCAGTCTGTTCCATGCCCTCTTTACAGAGATATCACTTTCCTCAATCCATCCGTCCAGCAGATCACTGTACGCTTCGCTCTGCCGTTCCTGAACAATCGTTTCTTTCTGGCTGTCCGTCGCATCGCGGTCAAGCACACTGTCCATACGCACAACGTAATACGCATCCTCGCCTTCGATGACCTCCCCGTAAACCTCGCCGTCGCTCAGGGTCTCCGCCGCTTCTTTCAGCGCGTCATCCAGGTCCTCATCATCTGCTCCGAAAGTTGTCTGTGAAGACGTCAGATAGACAACGTCGGAGTCTTCCTCCGTATCCGTGGAAGAGGAATCCCCGGAAGTATCCGCCGTGCTGCTGTCCTCCTGTGACGCGGCCTCCTCCGCTCTTCTCTCTTCGTTCAACTGATCATTGATCTCTGTTCTCAGATCGGCAAAAGTCACAGACGCCGGATCCTCGGACGCATTCAGGGCGTCCAGAAATCTCTGGGCGATGTCTTTTTTCTCGGCCTTCTCCTCATCGGTCAGCTCGATGGTATCCCCGTTTTCATCGGTTTCTGTTCCTTCCGTGGATACGCGCACATAACTGATTTTTGACTGCTGGGCTTCCTCATCGCTGACTTCCGTATCCACATCCGCAATCATCGGATCGTGCATTTTCAGCTGAATCGCATAGACTTCGATGACATCCTGGATATCCTCCTGAGTAATTCCCAGTTTGGTCAGGGTTTCCGCATCGTTGCTCTCCATGAATGATGCCGCCGCTTCCTGCGCTCCGGTTATCTCTTCCTCTGTCAGAGCAACCTCATACTCCGATGCATGCTGTCTCATCAGAAACGCCTGCTCAATGGACGTCAGCGCATCTGCCTTCAGATTCTCGCCCACCGTAGGGCTGTCTTCGTCGCTTGTGTCGGAAAGGGCGTCAAAAGACAGGGAATACTCCTGCCCGAACATGGAACTCATGGTCTGATAATAATTGACCATCGTCGCCTGCTGATAGCGCAGCATAAAGTTTGCCTTTCCAAGATTTATTTCTTCGTCATTGATCACCAGAGCTGTCTGGGTTCCGTCTACCACCGTGCTGTCCCCTCCGCATCCGGAAAGTCCGGTCACAGCTATCGCGGCGGTAAGAAGACTGCAGACAACTTTTGCACTTGTTCTTTTCATTTTGTTTCTTTACCTCCGGTACCGCTTTTCTGCGGTGTTTTTTCGTTTTTTCATGTTCCTGGCATGATATCGAACCAATTATACCTTTTTTTTTCTGGGAGGGCAACTTTTTTCACAAAATCTTCAATTTATTTGACGAAACCGGGCGCCCCGGCTGTGTGCGTACGGCGGGCGGCTGCGGAGACGGGGAACATCTATGCGCCCGGAGCGCCTTTCGGCCGGGCGCCGGAGCAATTCACCGGGGAACGCCGGATGCGTTCCCGGTTCAGTGCTCCTCAGGCTCAGTGCGTGAAGCACTTCGCCTGGCCCGTCCGAAAGGCATTCCGGACGCTGAGATGTTCCATTCCGTCTCCGCAGATGCCCGCCGTACGCACACAGCCGGGGCGCCCGGTTTCTGGTAGTGGCGGCGCGGGGGAGTCAGGCGGGATGTAGTTGGCTTATTCGCATATAGCGCGAAGGGATTCGGCGACTTGTTTTGTGCGTTCCAGGTAGCTGATTTTTTCTTTTGCGTTCTTCTTTTTCGGGCGGTAGAGGAAGATGGCGGGGCGGTCGGGCCTGAAGGTGAGTTCTCCGGGGTAGGCGTCGAGGACGCCGGGAATGCCGGCCACGTCGATGCGGGCGCGGTCGTGCATGGTGATCCGGATGGTATCCTCCTGCTGCTTGATCTCGGTGATCCAGGCTTTGTGTGCGGTGGCTTTGAGGCTGGCCACTGCAAGGAGATTCTGCACGGTTTTCGGCGGCTCTCCGAAGCGGTCCATCAGCTCCTCCAGCATGTCTTCATATTCTTCATCGTTTTCGATAGCGGCAATTCGTTTATAGGTGTCAAACTTCAGGGATTCGTTGCTGATATAGCTGTCGGGAAGATAGGCGTCAATGCTCATATCTATGGTGGTCTCATAATCCTCGGCCACTTCGATGCCTTTGGCTTCCTGCACAGCCTCGCTGAGCATTTTGCAGTAAAGGTCATACCCTACGGATTCCATGTGTCCGGACTGTTCCGCCCCCAGCAGATTTCCTGCTCCGCGGATCTCCAGGTCGCGCATTGCTATTTTGAAGCCGCTGCCCAGTTCCGTGAATTCACGGATTGCATGAAGCCGCTTTTCTGCCACTTCCCGCAGCATTTTGTTTCTCCGGTACATAAGAAATGCGTAGGACGTCCGGTTAGAACGTCCCACACGCCCTCTCAGCTGGTACAGCTGAGACAGGCCCATCTGGTCCGCGTCGTGGATAATCATTGTGTTCACATTGGAGATATCCATACCGGTCTCAATGATCGTCGTGGATACCAGAACGTCAATCTCCCCGTTGATGAATCCGTACATGATCTTTTCCAGCTCCCGCTCTTTCATCTGTCCGTGGGCAAAAGCCACATTGGCCTCCGGCACCAGCTTTGCGATCATGTTGGTCATCTCCGCAATGGTCTGCACCCGGTTGTAGACATAGTAGACCTGTCCGCCGCGGGCAAGTTCCCGGTTGATGGCTTCCCGGACCATCTCTTCATTGTATTCGCACACAAACGTCTGAATCGGGATTCTTTCTCCGGGCGCCTCCTCGAGAATACTCATATCGCGGATTCCGATCAGACTCATATGCATCGTCCTTGGAATCGGGGTAGCGGTGAGGGTAAGCACGTCTACCGTCTCTTTCATCTGCTTGATTTTTTCTTTGTGCGTCACGCCGAAACGCTGTTCCTCGTCGATAATCAGCAGTCCCAGGTCCTTGAACGCCACATCCTTGGACAGGACGCGGTGGGTGCCGATCACAATGTCCACCAGCCCCTTTTTCAGATCCGTCAGGGTCTTTTTCTGCTGGGCAGCGGTCCGGAATCTGCACAGCAGATCCACACGCACCGGAAAATCTTTCATCCGCTCCACGAAGGTGTTGTAATGCTGCTGGGCAAGGATTGTCGTGGGCACCAGATAAACCACCTGCTTATTCTCCTGCACCGCCTTGAACGCCGCGCGGATCGCCACCTCGGTCTTGCCGAATCCCACGTCGCCGCAGATCAGACGGTCCATGATTTTGTGACTCTCCATGTCCTTTTTTGTCGCCTCGATGGCTTCCAGCTGGTCTTCCGTCTCCTCGAACGGAAACATCTCCTCAAACTCCTTCTGCCAGACCGTATCCGGTCCGTACTGGTAACCGTCGGTCGCCTGCCGCGCCGCATACAGCTTCACCAGATCCCTGGCAATATTTTTCACCGCGCCCCGCACTCTGGTCTTTGTCCTGGTCCACTCCTGTCCGCCCAGGCGGTTCAGCTTCGGAAGCTTTGCAGCGTCTGACGACGCATATTTCTGAAGCACATCCAGCTGCGTCGCCAGCACATACAGATTGCTTCCGCCGGCATATTCAATTTTGACGTAATCCTTCATCACATGGTCTACTTCAATTTTCTCAATGCCCCGGTAGATTCCCAGGCCGTGGTTCTCGTGTACCACGTAATCCCCCACGGAGAGCTCCGAAAAATTCTGAATCTTCTGGCCGGAATACTGGGACTTTTTCCGCGTCTTTTTCCGTTCTTTTCCGAAAATGTCCGACTCTGTGATCAGAACAAATTTCTGCATCGGGTATTCAAATCCCCGGCGGACATTTCCATGAATCAGCATGATCTCGCCGGGTCTCAGGATCCGGTCCGGATCTTCGCTGTAAAATGCCGGCAGTTCTTCGTCCTGCAGATCCTGGGCCATCCGCTGTGCCCTGGTCCGGGACGGACATACAAGGATCATCTGATACCCTGCATGCTTCCAGGATTTCAGATCCTTGACCAGAACCGGAAACTGATTGTTGTACGGATTTACGGATTTTACTGTGACCGAATATTCCCCTGTAATCTTCCAGTCGTTTTTCCGCAGATCCATCAGGCTCATCCCCACACAGTTTCTGCGGTTCAGTCTCGCGCACAGCGTGCCGGTATCGTCGATCCTGTCCGCCTGTCCGGGCAGCAGATAGCCCTTCTCCAGCCGATGGGACATACTTTCCCGGAACTCTGCGGTCAGCAGATCGGCACACTCCAGAATCCGGTTAGGCTCATCGAGAAAGATCCTGGTATCCCCCGGAAAATAGTCGAGAAACGACACGGTATCCGGGTAAAAGTAGGTCAGATACTGCTCCGCGCCTGTAAAATCCAGCCCGCTGTCCAGAAGAGAACAGATATCCTTTGCGTTCTGCGCTACTCTGGCCCCCTCCTCGGTGAGCATCTGCTCCCGGAAATACTTCTTCTGGCGCTCGGCCTCTTTCCCGATTGCCTTCTTTCCCCGTTCCATCGCCTTTTCGGTGAGAAGCATCTCCGTCGCAGGATAAAGCGTCACTTCTTCCAGATTCTCTATGGACCGCTGGCTCTCCACATCGAAACTGCGGATGGAATCGATTTCATCCCCCCACAATTCGATACGCCACGGATTCTCCTCTGTCAGCGGAAAGATGTCGAGGATACCGCCGCGGATGGAAAACTGGCCGCAGCTTTCCACCTGCGCTTCTCTCTCATAGCCCAGGCGTACCAGCTCCCTTTTCATTTTTTCCAGATCCAGTTCGCTGTCATTTCTCAGATGAATACAGTGATCCAGAAATGTCTCCAGCGGAAGAAGCTTATCCATACAGCCGCCGACGCTGGTTACTACGGTAAGACGCTTTCTCTCCAGGATGGCCTGAATCACGCGGATTCTCTCTCTGGTCAGAAGATTTCCGCTGATATCCGCCTGATAGAAAATCAGATCTTTGGCAGGATAATACAGAACCTCCGGATCATACAGGCGAAAATCCTCGTACAGTTCTCTTGCCTTCCGTTCATTCTCCGCAATCAACAGACGAAACGGCACATCCTGGGAAAGTCCCGCCGCAAGATGTGCTTTCTGCGAATCCAGGGCTCCGGTCACAGACACGATTCCCCGATTGGTTTTCAGCTGACGGATCAGGTCATCAAAGCGGCCGATCCGCTCCAACGGTTCCAACAACGCCTTCATCAGAATTACCTTTCTACCTTCCGGTTATATTCGTTCATCGCCGCATCCGTCTCATCGCTGAGCATCAGTTCCAGCGCCTTTGCCGCATGGGAGATGGCTTCATCCACTTTCGCCCGCTCCTCTCTGGAAAACGGGCTGAGCACATAGTCTGCAAGATCCCATTCCTTCGGCTTTTCTCCGACACCGATTTTGATTCTCTGGAATCTGTCCGTGCCAAGGTTTGCAATGATGTTCTTGATTCCGTTATGCCCTCCGGCACTTCCCTTCTTGCGGATGCGGATCTGCCCCGGTTCCAGACTGATATCGTCATAGACGACGATCAGCTCCTGCTCCGGATCGATCTTATAATAGTTTACCAGCTCCCGCACCGACTCTCCGCTCAGGTTCATGTATGTCATCGGTTTTGCCAGAATTACCTTATGGCCCGCGATCATCCCTTTTCCATACATTGCCTTATGGCCGAGCCCGGAAGACGGGATATTGTACTCGTCCACAAGATAGTCAATGGCGTCAAATCCCACATTGTGCTTTGTTCCCTCATATTTTCTTGTGGGATTCCCCAATCCTACTATAATATACATCTTTTCCTCCAGAAATATGTTGGCAGAAAAAGCCGCCGCAAAAAAAGCTTTGCGGCGGCTCTCACAATCAGTTAAAATACACAAGATCAACGTCCGGACGTTTGGCGGATTTGATATCCTTTGCAATCAGCACCGGTCCCTCGCCCTCATACTGCGGCATATATTTCCAGTCCACCTGGGCGGTTACCTCCACCCACTGCCCCATCAGCAGCGACTTGGCTTTCGGAAACTCGCAGATATAGCCAATGAACGTGGTGTCATCCGCGCAGCAGGTCATCGCCATGCGTCCCGGCACAAAGAACTCCGCCTTCGCATCTTCACTTTTCAGCACTCTGCCCTTGAAACGGACAGTTTTTCCACGATACCGCTCCGGATGATCCTCCATATCCACATAAAAGATACCGTAATCCGCGTCTTCAATATCGATGATATCCGCATCCAGATCGTAGGGCATGGAATCCTCGAAAATGTTGCTGATCTCGCCCTCCTCATTCTCAAACAGAACATCGCAGGCCGGATTTACCACCTTGATGCTGCGGCGGAAGGACGGCAGCGGATCTTCCGGACGGCAGCGGTTGAACATTACCATATCCACATGCTGGATCATTTCCATAAAAATAGATTTCAGGTTCAGATTCTGCATGTAGATCTGGAAGCAGCTGGCATCCACCGTCACAATCTCCTGGACGATGCCCCAGCCTCTGGGCATCTCCATCTCCTCCAGCTTCTTTACGCTCCAGAGCGGATTATACTCCAGAATCACACGCTCCGGGCGATACTTGCGCTTCAGTTTTTTCAGATATTCCACAGTAAACTGCTCCTGGTTTTCCACCACCTCAAGCACGGTATTGTACTTCAGAAGCTCCTTCTCGTCATACTCTACTTCGCCTTCCTCCGTCGTGATCAGAAGCGTCGGCTCGTCAATCTGAAAATATTCCTGAGCAACCGTGAAGTTGATGAAAGTGGTCTTGCCGCTTTCCAGAAACCCGGTGATCAGGTAAATTGGAATTTCGATTTCGTCTTCTCCCATACTTTACTCCTTTTCTGCAGCGGCTCAGGCGCCTGGACCGCTGTTCTTCGCAACAGTTCAGCTGGCTCTGAACTGTTACTTCTTTCCATTACAGCGAAAACAGTTCCGCCAGCTTTTCCTCATTCAGCTTGGAACCGATCACGCAGATACGTCCCGTATATTCCGGAGCGCCCTCGCGGATCTCATACTCTTCCGGTACCATATCAAAATAAATCCAGTGTCCATCCTTGCCGGAAACCATTCCCTTGGCGCGCAGAACAACACCGTATTCCTGGTTTTCGGAAAGCTCCTTCAGGATTTTCTCCATCTCATCCTGTGTAAACGCCTTGACCGTCTCCTTGCCCCAGCTGGTGAATACTTCGTCCGCGTGATGATGGTGGTGATCATGGCCGCAGCAGCATTCGCCGTCATGGTCATGGTGATGATGCTCGTGGCCGTGGCAGCACTCGCCGTCGTGGTCGTGGTGGTGCTCATGGTCATGGCAGCATTCGCCGTCGTGGTCGTGGTGGTGCTCATGGTCGTGGCAGCATTCGCCGTCGTGATCGTGGTGATGCTCGTGGTCGTGGCAGCATTCGCCGTCGTGGTCGTGGTGATGCTCATGATGATGCTCCTCTTCCGGCTCATCCAGGCGGATAATCGCCCCTTCCATTGTATCCAGAACCTTCTTGCCGCCCAGCTCTTCCACAGGAGTCGTGATAATTGTCGCCGACGGATTCAGACCGCGGAGCAGCTCCACTGCCGCCTCGATTTTTTCCGGCGTCGCTTTGTCCGTATCGGTACGGCTCAGAATAATGGTTCCCGCGCTTTCCACCTGATTCTCAAAGAACTCGCCGAAATTGCGAAGATACATTTTGCATTTATTCACATCCACAACCGTCGTCGCAGAGTTCAGGGCAACGCCCGCCTCTTTCTCCACATCGTTGACCGCTTTGATCACATCTGACAGCTTGCCTACGCCCGACGGCTCAATAATGATCCGGTCCGGATGATATTTGGTAATCACTTCCGTAAGGGCTTTGCCGAAATCTCCCACCAGAGAACAGCAGATGCAGCCGGAATTCATCTCACGAATTTCGATTCCCGCATCTTTCAGAAATCCTCCGTCGATTCCGATTTCACCAAATTCATTTTCGATCAGAACTACCTGCTGACCCTTCAGCGCGTCCATCAGCAGCTTTTTGATCAGCGTCGTCTTTCCGGCGCCCAGAAAACCGGAAATAATGTCTATTCTCGTCATTTTACTCAACCTCTTTCCAAATTGAAATTCCTGTCTGCATTGTCACCAAAAGGGACGAAGGTAAGACCTCCGCCCCGGATACTGCTTATTATAGCAACCATATAACAAAAAAGCAAGAGAAAAAAGCGGCCGGAGCCAGATGCCCATGCACTTTACTTTCATACGGTCTGTGCAGTGAATGCACAGTTCTGACGGAACGGCAGCGGAGCCGGGACAGCGCGCCGCGTTTGCGGCTGGCTATCCCGGCTCCTGTTTGTAAGATCGGATCAGACGTTTCCGACTCTATTCTCCTATTGCATTGCCGGTATAAAGCTGATAGTAGCGCCCTTTCTGCTCGATCAGCTGATCGTGGGTTCCCCGCTCGATGATCCGGCCCTGCTCCAGAACCATAATACAATCCGCATTGCGCACAGTGGACAGACGGTGGGCGATGACGAAACTCGTCCGTCCGCTCATCAGTTTGTCCATGCCGTCCTGAACAATGCGCTCTGTTCTCGTATCGATGGAACTGGTGGCCTCGTCCAGAATCAGAACCGGCGGATCCGCAATCGCTGCCCGGGCAATCGCAAGCAGCTGTCTCTGGCCCTGGCTCAGGTTCGCGCCGTCCCCATGCAGCACTGTGTCATAACCGTCGGGAAGACGCCGGATAAAACCGTCTGCGTTGGCAAGCTTCGCCGCCGCAACCACTTCCTCATCGGTGGCGTCCAGCTTTCCGAAACGTATGTTCTCCGCTACCGTTCCAGTAAACAGATGGGTGTCCTGAAGCACGATGCCCAGAGAATGTCTCAGGTCGTCCTTACAGATCTTTCCGATATTGATGCCGTCATACCGGATTTTTCCTTCCTGAATATCATAGAAACGGTTGATCAGGTTTGTGATCGTCGTCTTTCCCGCACCGGTAGAACCTACAAACGCAATCTTCTGTCCCGGCTTTGCGTAGAGCGAAACGTCATGAAGCACAATCTTTTTCGGATCATACCCAAAGTTGACGTTTTCAAAGACAACCTCGCCTTTCATATCAATATAATCCACCGAACCGTCCGCCTGATGGGTATGTTTCCACGCCCAATGGCCGGTACGCTTCTCGGATTCCACCAGTTTTCCGTCCTTTTCCGTCGCATTGACCAGAGTCACGTAGCCGTTGTCCTCCTCCGGTTCTTCATCAAGAAGACGGAACACACGCTCTGCTCCCGCCAGCGCCATAACGATGGCGTTCAGCTGCTGGCTGACCTGGTTGATCGGCATGTTAAAGCTTTTGTTGAAGGTCAGAAAGCTGGCCAGACTGCCGAGCGTCAGACCTGTAAAACCGCTCAGAGCCAGCGCTCCGCCGACAATGGCGCAGAGCACATAGCTGATATTTCCCATCTGCGCATTGACCGGTCCGAGAATATTGGAAAAGGTGTTTGCACGGTCCGCACTCTCAAACAGGCGGTCGTTCAGCTTCCGGAAGTCTTCAATGCTTTCTTCCTCATGGCAGAAGACTTTGACAACCTTCTGGCCGTCCATCATCTCCTCGATGAATCCATTGACGGTACCGAGATTTCTCTGCTGCTCAATAAAGTATTTTCCGCTTCGCCCCGCGATGGATTTTGTCGCGAAAAGCATCAGGGTTACCATGACCAGGGTCAGAACCGTAAGCGGAATGCTGAGAATCACCATGCTGACAAACACACTGACAATCGTTATCAGACTGTTGACGATCTGCGGAATACTCTGGCTGATCATCTGGCGAAGCGTATCGATGTCGTTCGTATAGATTGACATGATGTCGCCGTGTGCATGGGTGTCGAAATACCGGATCGGAAGTTTTTCCATATGGGCAAACATATCGTTCCGGAAGGCACGCATGGTTCCCTGGGTTACATAAATCATGATCCTGTTATAGGAAAACGTAGCCGCTACTCCGAGCAGATAAAATCCGGCCACCCGCAGGATCGCCATCGCCAGCGGTCCGAAATCCGGATTGTCCTGGCCAAGCATCGGCATGATATAATCGTCGATCAGTGTCTGCATGAACATGGTTCCCTGCACATTGGCAAGTACGCTGACAAAAATCAGCACAATAACAATGATCCACTGAATCAGATACTGTTTCGTCACATAATTCATTAGCCGCCGGAAAATCGCCATCGGATTTTTTACCTGGGATTTCACCCCGGCAGGCGCTCTGTTTGGTCCTGGCATTATTCTTCACCTGCCTTTTCATCAAAATCTCCGCCGCCCTGGGTCTGAGATTCGTAAACCTCACGGTAAATCTCATTGTTCTGCAGCAGATGCTCTGGCGTATCGAAAGCGTCCACGACGCCTTCATTCATGACAATTACCCGGTCCGCGTGTTCCACGCTGGAAATACGCTGGGCGATGATCAGCTTCGTCGTATTGGGAATCTCCTCGGCGAAGGCTTTTCTGATTTTCGCATCTGTCGCTGTATCCACAGCGCTGGTACTGTCGTCAAGAATCAGGATTTTCGGCTTTTTCAGAAGCGCGCGGGCAATACACAGCCTCTGCTTCTGACCGCCGGAAACGTTGCTTCCGCCCTGCTCAATATGCGTGTTATAGCCGTCCGGCATTTTTTCGATAAATTCATCTGCACAGGCAAGCCGACAGGCATGACGGCATTCCTCCTCCGTCGCGTTTTTGTCGCCCCAGCGAAGGTTGTCCAGAATACTTCCGGAAAACAGCACGTTTTTCTGAAGCACCACGGCCACCTGATTTCTCAGCACTTCCATATCGTAGCTTCTGACGTCGTTTCCTCCTACCCGGATGCTTCCGTCCGTCACATCGTAAAGACGGCTGATCAGGTTGACCAGACTGGTCTTCGCACTTCCCGTTCCGCCGATAATACCGATGGTCTCACCGGAGCGAATGGAAAGATTGATGTCCCGGAGCACCGGTTCCTGTCCCTCTTTTTTATAGGCAAACGATACGTGATCGAAAACAATGCTTCCGTCAGGAACCTCCATAATCGGATGCTCCGGATTGGAGAGATCGCTTTTCTCGTTAAGCACTTCTGTAATACGCCGCGCACTCGCGATACTCATCGTGACCATGACAAAGACCATCGACAGCATCATCAGACTCATCAGAATATTCATGCAGTAAGCCAAAAGGCTCATCAGCTCTCCCGTTGTCATCGAGGTTCCGACAATCATCTTCGCTCCCAGCCAGCTGATCAGAAGAATACAGCCGTAAACCGTAAACTGCATCAGCGGGGCATTGTAGCTGAGGTTTTTCTCCGCCTTTACGAAGATTTTGTAAATGTTCTGGCTCGCTTTGTGGAACTTGTCCGTCTCATAATCCTCACGTACATAAGCCTTTACCACACGGATCGCAGACACGTTCTCCTGTACGGATGCATTCAGGTCATCGTACTTTGGAAACGCCTGCTGGAAATATTTGGTCGCATTGTTCATGATCAGAAACAGGCAGATGCCAAGGATCACAACCGCAACCAGATAAATGCTGGCAAGTCTGGAATTGATTGTAAACGCCATCACCATCGCGCAGATCATGCTGGACGGAGCTCTCATGCACATCCGGAGCAGCATCTGATAGGCGTTCTGGAGGTTTGTCACATCCGTGGTCAGTCGGGTGACAAGACCTGCGGTGCTGAACTTGTCAATATTCGAGAAAGAATAACTCTGAATATTGATAAACATTGCCTCCCGGAGATTTCGCGCAAATCCCGTGGACGCCCTGGCGCCGAACTTTCCTCCCATCATTCCTGCAAACAGACCTACGGCGGCAGCCACAACCATCAGGGCTCCCACCCGATAGATATGCTGCATATTGCCTGCCTCAACGCCGTCATCAATGATGGATGACATCAACAGCGGAATGACCGTCTCCATGATTACTTCCAGAATCATGAAAATCGGCGTCAGGATGGAGGCGGTCTTGAACTCTTTTACCTGTGCCCCCAGGGTCTTTAACATATGTACTTCTCTCCCTTCCTTTTCCCGTATAAGCCACACAGAACAACCTGGGGTTGTTCTGTGTGGCTTATACGGGAATTAATTAGTTCTTCATAAAACTATGGTACCATTCAAATTTTTTATTGTAAAGAATTTTTTCAGACATCTTACAGATATTGCAGAATTCCTTCGCCTCACAATTGACTTGCCGCGGACAACTCTTTATAATGAGAGAAAACGAAATACAGAAAGGGATTACACTGTGAAATCAGATCTGAAACGGGGACTGGCCGGCAGTACTTTGAAGCTGGTCGCACTGTCCTCCATGCTCATAGACCACACCGGCGCCATTGTTGTTCTCCGGATGATCCGGAACCGGGGAGGCACCACTGCCATGACTGCAGAAGCCTACCAGGCGTTTATGTCGGAGTATTCCTGGCTGGTTTCTCTTTATGACCTGATGCGTCTGGTCGGGCGGCTGGCATTTCCGCTGTTCTGCTTTCTTCTGGTGGAAGGCTTTCTCCATACCCGACATCTGAGCCGCTACCTGAGAAATCTTGGTCTGTTCGCGCTGCTCTCGGAGCCCTGCTTCGACCTGGCGCTCAACGGAGTCTGGCTGGAATTCACATCGCAGAATGTGTTCTTTACCCTGTTCCTCGGCCTTCTGACTCTGACCGGAATCCAATGGATCGAACAGCACTTCGGGAATCTGCACTATGCCGCCGCGTGGCTGCTGAAAGCACTGGTAACCGCTGTCGGCTGTCTGCTGGCTTTTCTGCTGCGAACCGATTACGCCGCCTGCGGAGTCCTCTGCATCAGCCTGATGTATATGCTGCGTTCCCATCGGGTGCGGGCGTTTGCAGCAGGATGTATCCCGCTGCTCCTCCTGTCATCCTCACAGCTGTTCTCGTACTTCGCTCTTCCCCTGATCGGAAAGTACAACGGAACGCGGGGAATTTCCCTGAAGTACGTGTTTTACGCCTTTTACCCGGTACACCTGCTGCTGCTGGGATTTGTGGCACAGATTCCAGGGCTGTAAAACCCGGATACGGGATTGACTCTTTCCCCGGAATTTCTTATAATTTTCTGTAATATCGGCTACCGTTCAGCCAGATCTGTGCATTCACCGCACAGACTCTATGAGAACATAATACCTGCTGAACGGCTGCTCACTTTACACCCTTTACACTATAAACTGAAAGGACCCACTGCTATGAACTACACACAAACCACTTCTTCCGATTCCAGGAAGAAAATATCGGGAAGTACCATCAAAATCATCGCAATTATCACCATGCTCGTCGGTATCGCTGCGAGTGCTGTTCTTGACCGTATGCTGATGAAAAACGGCCTGGCAGACGTGGCAAACAATACGGAAGCTTATCAGGCTTTCATGGAGAGCCACGGCACTCTGTTTATCGCAGATTTTGTCATGCAGCTGATCGGCGGCCTGGCGCTTCCTCTGTTCTGTTTTCTTCTCACAGAAGGCTTCATGCACACCAGCAGCCTGAAAAAATATGCCATCGGGCTGGCCGTTGTCGCTGTGGTTTCCGAGGTTCCTTTTGATCTCGTCTACAGCGGCAGCATATGGAATCCCTACCGTCAGAACCCTGTATTTTCTCTGCTGATCGGGCTGGGCATCCTGGTTCTGATGGAAAAAGCGGAGGTGTCTCTGGCGCAGTCTTCCCCCTGGAAGCTGAGCAGCAGCAAGCTGCTGATCGCCGTCGCCGCCTGCGTGATCTCCGTGGTTCTGAATGTTGATTCCGGAATTTTCGCCGCGTTGATGATCCTTGTTTTATACATGTTCCGGAATCGCCAGGTATTCGGTATGGCGCTGGCCTGCTTTCTGACGTCCATGACCTCGCAGATTTTCGGTTTTATTACCTTTCTTGACATCCTTCCGGTTCTGTTCTACAACGGAGAGCGGGGTATCCGGAAGAAGTACATCTTCTATGCAGTCTACCCGGCAGCTCTGATTCTCTTTTATCTTATCGTCCTGCTGGCCGGTCTGGGAGATGTCTCACTGACATAACCGGAAAAATTCTGCCGTTCCCACAACGGTTCCGCCGGATGAACTGCCGCGGCATTTTCCGAAAAAAATCAGACAGAGCCGACAGCGAAAACGCTGGGGTTCTGTCTGATTTTCTGTTACAGTTCTTAAAACGTAAAGACTGCCACTCCGAACGCCGGCAAATCATAGGCAATCCGGTACGGCTGGCCGTCGCACTCGCCCTTCTTACTCCGGTACACCTTCGGCCGACCTATGGAACTTCCGCCGTATTTTTCATCCTCACTGTCGAGAATCAGACGGTACTGTTTCAGTTTCGGCACGCCGCACATATAATCCGGCCGCGCCACCGGCGTGAAATTGCATACAAAAAGAAGATTATTCCGCCCGGTCGGCGACCAGCGGATAAAGCTGAAAATACTGCGGTCGCCATCGTTTGCATTGACCCACTGGAACCCTTCGTATCCCTTATCGTTTGCATAAAGCGCCGGATATTTCGTGTACATATGAAGCAGATCACTGACAAACTCCTGAAGATGCCTGTGACTGTCCTCCTCCAGCAGATACCAGTCCAGTTCTCTCTCCTCACTCCACTCTCTCAGCTGTCCGAATTCCTGTCCCATAAACAGAAGTTTCTTACCCGGATGGCCGAACATAAACGCATAGCCGGCTTTCAGATTCTTGAATTTTTCCTCCGGCTCTCCCGGCATCTTATTGATCATCGAGCATTTCAGATGCACGACCTCATCATGGGAGAGCACGAGAATGTAATTCTCGGAGAACGCATACGTCATGGCGAAAGTCATCTTGTTGTGATTATATTTTCTGAAATACGGATCCAGCTTCATGTAATCCAGGAAGTCATGCATCCATCCCATATTCCATTTCATGGAGAAACCTAAGCCCCCATCTTCCACGTTTCCGGTTACCTTCGGCCAGGCGGTAGATTCCTCGGCGATCATCACCGCGCCCTTGTTTCTTCCCAGAACCAGAGAATTCAGATGTTTGAAAAACTCAATCGCTTCCAGATTCTGGTTGCCGCCGTATTTATTTGCAACCCACTCTCCGTCCCGTTTCCCGTAATCCAGATAAAGCATGGAAGCCACCGCGTCCACCCGGAGACCGTCCACATGGTATTCCTCGATCCAGTACAGCGCGTTGGCCAGCATGAAGTTCTTGACCTCGTTCATGCCGTAATTGAAAATCTTTGTTCCCCAGTCAGGATGCTCTCCCTGGCGGGGATCTGCGTATTCGTACAGCGGCTCGCCGTCAAAATCCGCCAGTCCATGGGCGTCCCGCGGAAAGTGTGCCGGTACCCAGTCGAGGATCACTCCGATCTTGTTTTTGTGCAGATAATCTACCAGATATTTAAATTCTTTCGGAGTGCCGTACCGCGAAGTCGGCGCATAATACCCTGTCACCTGATAGCCCCAGGAACCGTCGAAGGGATGCTCTGCGATTCCCATCAGTTCCACATGGGTATATCCCATTTTTTTTACATAATCCACAATAGCGTGGGCAAACTGAACGTAATTGTAAAAGCCTTCCGGATTGGCCTCCGACCACGGATGCTTCATCCAGGAACCGGGATGAACCTCGTAGATCGTCATCGCCGAGGTTTTCGGGTCAAAATTTTTCCGGTTCTCCATCCACCGGTCGTCTCCCCATTTATAGCCGTCGATACGGGCAACCTTCGACGCCGTCCCCGGACGCTTTTCCGCTGCGAACGCATAGGGATCCGCCTTAAACAGCAGTCGGCCGTCCCTGGCCTTGATACAGTATTTATACAGCGCACCCTCGGTCACTCCCGGAATAAACAGCTCGTATACGCCGTCATTTCCCGTCAGCTCCATCCGATGGACGCCGGGAGTCCAGTTATTAAAGTCACCCACAACCGAAACCTCCTGTGCATGCGGCGCCCACACAGTAAACCAGGTACCCGCCTTTCCGTCCACACGGTCCAGATGAGCTCCCATCTTCCAGAAAATTTCATAGTGAGTTGCCTGACCGAACAGATACTGATCCAGATCGGAAAACCGCGGTTTTTTTTCCTTCATTTCCGGTTTTTCCGATGCTTTTCCTCCTTCGGTACGTTTTCTCCGTGTCGTCTTCTTTTTTGTTTCTCCCATAATATAATCCTCTCTCCTTCTTCCCCTGAACGGTTACCGCATCCGGCCATTGAAAATCGCTTCGCAATGGACCGGATGCCCACAGGCGCTATGCTTTTATACGTCAGACTGCAGCATTCAGGCGCGTTCCAGAAGAACACAGCCGCAGGCCGGAATCGTCACGGTCACCCTGCCGTTTTCCGGCAGATATTCTTCCCCTGTACGTATTTCCGTATAGGTACTGTTCTGATCCACCGGAATCTGAATCTGTGCGTCCTGGTCGTCATTGTTTACGGCAACCAGAAGATAATCCGAATCACTGCTGCGGCAGAACGCATACTGCCGGTTGGTCAGAACCAGCTCCCGATAGGATCCCTCCACACAGGCAGGATGTTTTTTCCTGATTTCCGATAATTCCCGGATCCACTCTTCCAGCTCCGGGTGGGGAGAATCCTTCTTCAGTTCCTTCAGATTCAGGGCAGGGCGAAGAGGCGCGTCGTTTCCTCCCTCTTTCTTTCCGCTGATTCCGAACTCGGAACCGTAATATACCGACGGTATGCCGGGAAGAAAATACAGAAGCGCATGAACCGGAATCAGATACGCTTCCCTGTTCAGCTTTGACGCGATCCGGTCCACATCATGATTGTCCACAAAGCTGTAGAGCTTCATCCCCCGGTAAATTCCGCCGTTCTCGTCGAACTCTCTTCGGATGGTATGTGCAATCTCAAAATAATTATTGTCATTGTGCCCGGAATAAAGACCTTTATGCAGCTCATAATTTGTCACGCTGTGCAGGAGCCTTTTCCCGTCCTGAATATAGCGGCTGTAGTCCCCGTGAATCACCTCGCCCATCAGCCAGAAATCCTTCTTCTTTTCCTCTGTGGCCGCCCGCATCTGTTCCATGAATCCAAAGTCAAGGCAGTCCGCGCAGTCCAGCCGTATTCCGTCGATGTCAAATTCGTCAATCCAGAAACGTATCACATCCAGAAGATAATCGCGAACCTCCTGATTCTGCAGGTTCAGATTCACCAGTTCAAAGCAGTTTCTCCATGCCTCATAGGAAAATCCGTCATTATACCACGTATTGCCTCCAAACCAGATTCCTTTGTACCATCCGCAGTAACGGGATCCTTCTCTCTTTTCCTGAATATCACGGAACGCAAAAAATTCTCTGCCCGTGTGATTGAACACTCCGTCCACTACGATCTTTACGCCCAGTTCATGGGCATGGGCGACAAATGCCTTGAAATCTTCATTGTCTCCCAGACGGCGATCAACGGTCCGGTAATCTCTCGTATCGTAGCCGTGGGTGGTCGACTCGAACAGCGGGCCGATATAAATCGCCCGAAATCCCAGATCCGCCGCGTGCTCCAGCCATTCATTCAGAATATCAAAGCGATGTGTAACCTCTTCCTGCTCATTTCTTGCAGGTGCGCCGCAAAGTCCCAGCGGATAAATGTGATAAAATTCTACTGCCTCGTACCATGGTGTCATGTTGTAAAACCTCCCAGTCATATATTTTGGTGCCATTGTCTTTTTCAGGAATAAATTCCATACATAAACTGATGCACGATCCCGTAGACCTCCTGATCCGTGATCGTGAGCTGCGACAGATCATCCATATCCCGTGCGACCATCATCAGATAATAATTCAGCATTCCCGAAAATCCCACCGCAAACTGCTTCTGCCGTCCGTGCATGTTTCCCAGCTCATGGCTTGCATTTTCAAAAAGATCCACAAACATCTGATAATATTTCTCGATCAGGGGATACACGGTCTGAAAGCCTTCACTTTTTCTTCCGGAATAAAACAGCGCAAGCATCAGAAGATAAAACCGCGGCTCCTCAGATGCAGCGTTGAAAAAAATCCGCGCCGCACGATACAGCTTATCCGGAATCTTCCCCGGCGACTCTTTCAGCGATTCCATCTGCTCTTCCAGCTTTGAAAAATGCTCTTCCAGAACGCAGGACAACAGCCCCTGCTTGCTTCCGAAATAATAATACAGCGTAGGCTTTGTCACTCCCGCAGAATCCACAATCTGCTGGACGCCTACCGCATCATATCCTTTTTCATAGAACAGCGTAAGCGCGCTGTCCAGGATTGCCTGTCTGTTATCCATTTCATGTCTCCCTGTCGTCTGCTTTTCGTATATTATACCAATCGGTATAGAAGAAGTCAATAAAGATTTTATGATAAATCGTTGTTTTTTATGCGAATTTCATAAAATTTTGGACAAATTCCCGCAGCCATTCTGCTGACAGAGGCAGAAGTACACATTAATCCTTTCCGCCAGAGACAGAAGTGCAGATTCAGAGACAAAAAAAGCGTCCGAAAACACCTTCTTCGCCGTCCGGTCCGGATCCGCCATACCGGCAGAATCCACATCCGGAGTATCTGCGAAAAGATGTCTTTTCAGACGCTTCTGTTCCATTTCGTTATATATGTGTAACAGTTCAGCCCGCTGAACTGTTACACATATTTTTCTGCTGCTGCCGCACGGTCATTCCTGAAGGAATACCTCTGCATACTGTACGCCAAAGAGATTTGCCTCGTCATGGCTGTTCATATAGATGTCCACATGTCCGTAAGGCGTTCCTCTGTCTTCCACAGTAAACACCTGACCTCCGATATTCAGCTTTGTGCCGAAAGGCAGTCCTGCGATCGCCACGGTACGGCCCTGCGTCGGCTCTGTTCCCGAGGCAGTGGGACCTCCCGACCATTTGCCGCAGCAGATTGCACAGTTGCAGTAAGCGGTCAGCTTGAATTTTCCCAGATAGCTGCCGCCTGGCTGCACATAATTCTCGCCGCTGTTGATGGTAATCGCACCCGGATCCTCCTGGATCACACGCACTGCGTATCCGGTGGAACGACTGTAATTATAGTCGGAGACAATAATACCCGTCGTCGAACTGCTGGCATGAATCACTTTTCCGTCGCCCATATAGATCATCACATGATAGATATTACCGTTGTCTCTCTGATAGAACACCAGGTCGCCCGGCCGTGCCTCTTCCAGAGAGATTTTCTCCCCTGCATTGGCCTGTTCCCTGGAAGTACGGGGAAGTGTATAACCAAAATTCGCAAAGATCTGCTGTACAAATCCGGAACAGTCCGCCCCATTGGTCAGGCTGGTGCCTCCCCACACATACGGATTTCCCAGAAACTGCTGCGCGTACGTCAGGACAGAATTGCGAAACGCACTTGTGGACTGCACGACTTTCACCGTATCATAGGAATAGGTGTAGGCCTCATTATCCCAGGGATCTACCAGCATTTCCCCCAGCAGATAGCTGTCCTCACCGGCCGTTTTCACTGCCTGGCCCGCCGCTTCTCCCATCAGCAGATACTGCCTGCTGACAAAACCGCGTACGTCCCCGGACTCAATAAACACCCATTCCGATTCCGGATCTGCAATGACGTAACATAAACCGTTTTTCGGAATCGTTCCGACGATCCGATAAGACGTTCCTTTTCTTTCCCGGACATTCAGATATGTATTCACCTGCACCAGAGCATACTGTTTTTCGATTGTATGAAACAGCCACGGCGTATTCTCAACACTCACTTTCGACGGCACAATCACGGTCGCCGGTGCGGACGGCTGCTGCAGCGGCTCTTCCTCCGGCGCCGGCGTGGTTTCCGGCGTCGGCGTCGCTTCCGGCGTCGGTGTTGCCTCTGGTGTTGGCGTCGCTTCCGGCGTCGGTGTTGCCTCCGGTGTTGGCGTCGCTTCCGGCGTCGGCGTTGCCTCCGGTGTTGGCGTCGCTTCTGGTGTCGGCGTTGCTTCTGGTATCGGCGTTGCTTCTGGTGTCGGCGTCGCTTCCGGTGTTGTCTCCGGTGTCGGCGTCGCTTCCGGTGTTGTCTCCGGTGTCGGCGTCGCTTCCGGTGTCGTTTCCGGCGCTGGCGTTGTCTCCGGTGCCGGTACCGCCTCCGGCGTCGACGCTGTCTCCGGCTCAGCCGTTTCCATATCAGACCCGGATGTTTCGACAGACTTCTGTTCCTCAGACACCAGGGATTTTTCCGTCTGTATTTCCTGAGAAACAACCGCATCTTTTCCAGGCGGTGCAGCAAACACAGACATCGGGGTTCCAAGCATTGCAACAAGGGCGCTGATAAAAGCGATCCGTACCAGCCTTGCCCTCTTTTCTCCCAATCTGTTCCAGTGAATCATATCTTCTTCTCCTCCGATCTTATAGATCCATTATATATAACAGTTCAGCCAGCCGAACTGTTATCGCATCCGTCCAGAAACAAAGAGTTCCGCTCGCGGAACTCTCGCGCCGACCGCAGTCGCTTTAGCGACAGATTTCTGCTTCGCGCAAGTGCGCATCCCGCGGAACGTTTTAATATAACAGGAAACACAGTTTCCTGTTATATTAAAAATCGCTTTGCAATGGGCCGGATGCGTCTTTCAGAAACAGTCGTACCGCGTTCTCTTCTGTCTTTCGGGTGACCTCCTCCGGCGACAGACGCTTGATTTCTGCAATCTGCTGTACCACCAGCGGAAGGTTCAGCGAAGAGTTTCTCCTGCCCCGATAGGGCTCCGGAGCAAGGTACGGGCTGTCCGTCTCCAGCAGAAGCCTCTCCAGAGGCGCGTACTCCACCACCTCCCGGAGCTTGCGGCCATTCTTAAATGTGATCACGCCTCCGATACCCAGATACAGTCCCATATTCAGATATTCTCTCGCCATCTCTTTCGAGTAGGAAAAGCAATGAAGAACGCCCCCGATCTCTCCGGCACGGCAGTCCTTCATCACCTGAAGGGTATCCGCCGCCGCGTCTCTGCTGTGAATAATAACCGGAAGCTTTTCTTCCCTGGCAAGCTCCAGCTGACGTTCAAACCAGTAGCGCTGCGCCTGGTGATCTTCCCTGTTCCAGTAATAGTCCAGACCGATTTCTCCTACCGCCACTGTCTTTTCCAGACGGCAGAGTTCTCTTATCTTATCCACCACCGCTTCATTCATACCGCCTACCTCGTCCGGATGAATTCCTGCGGCGCCGTAGATAAACGGATAGGCTTCCATCAGTTCTCTCGTTTTGTCCAGTGATTCCAGATCCGCGCAGACATTGATAATGCGGCCGATTCCATGCGCTTCCATGGAATTCAGCAGCTCTTCCCTGTCGCCGTCAAACTTTTCATCGTCATAATGAGCATGTGTTTCAAAAATCATTGCATTCTTTCCTGCCTCAATGTGTATTTGTGGGATTCTGCCTTATCGCATCCTTTTCTTACGACCGGCGCAGCAAGTACACAGGCCGTTACCGTTCCGTCAGGTCTGTGCACTCACTCCACAGACCTGCTGAATCGTTACATGGATACTTTTACTATAATAAATTTATTATACGACGTAATGGTTGAAACCGTCAATTGCCGCAGGGAAATTTAACACTTGTCACACCGTGGGCAGCTCCCTTGTTTCATGTGACCAAAAAAAGAACCGCCCGGCGGCTGAACTGCCTACCGAACGGTTCCTCAAAAAACATGGCGTCTTTCGCCATCTGAATGATATCGCAAAGGGATACTTTCATTCTCCTGTTGCATGACTGTTGCGCATCGTCTCATAGAGCTTTTCCATGCTGACGTCTCCCATATGAGAGGCTCCTTCTCCAAGACGCATCACTTCAGCCTGTCCTTCCGCCTGGGGCTCCCACCTGGCAAGATCGGATCCATTGGGATTTCCTGTCTTCGCAAAGTTGGTCAGATAAGAAACCATCTCTTCACTCAGCTGTCTGTCCTTTTCCGCAAACGGCCGCCAGCAGTTGTCCAGCGTTCCGAACCAGTACCACAGATCACTGCTGTGCCATGCGCCTTCCTCATCCCCTGGAAGCTGTCTGTCGAAAAACCAGGTGTAGCTGGAAGAATACTTCCATTTCGCCTGCAGGCTGCACCAGTCTCTGGCCATCTGAAAGACAATCGGCGGAACGATATCTTCGCTTGTGCTTCCCGCCATATACGGAATATCCAGAAATTCTCCGCTTTGAACGGCTTCCGCGCCGGACATGGGAATCATATGGCCGTCGATACACGGCATGCAGGTCAGCCCCATCCCCTGATGCCCTTTGTTTACCTGATCCCAGGCCTGGAACAACTGTTCCACAGGAAGTTCCCGGAAGCTTTGCAGGGTCTGGCATCCGGCCGTCTGCATCACTTCCTTCCAGTAACCGTACGTTTCCTCTGCTCTGGAAGTTTTTCCAAACTCCTCGCTGACGCCTCCGCCGCTGCTCATGACAGCCTTTGCAATCAGCCCCTTCGTCAGGGGGCTGAGACAAAGCTGCTGAACACTCATAGCCCCGGCACTCTGCCCCATCACAGTAATGTTTTCCGGATCTCCGCCGAAGGAACGAATGTTATCCCGCACCCATTGAATCGCGGCAAGCTGGTCATACAGTCCGTAATTTCCCGTATGCCCGGCCTCCTGCTCCAGTTCCGGCAGGCATGCAAATCCCAGCGGACCCAGGCGGTAATTGATCGTCACTGCAATCACGCCTTTTTCCGGCCAGACCGGACCGTCGAAATGCTTTTCATGGCCGCAGCCTCCGGCGAACGCACCGCCGTGGATATAAAGCAGCACCGGAAGATTTTCTCCGCCGTCAGGCGCCCAGATATTCAGAAACAGGCAGTCTTCACTGTACGTGTAAGTCTCCCCTTTCCGGAACTCATTATAATAAAAAGCCCTTCCCGGCATCTGATCTTCCGGATGAAAAGCTCTTGACTGATACGAGCAGTTTCCGTAAGCGGAAGCATCGTAAACACCGTCCCAATGTGTCACGATCTCCGGATATTTCCAGCGCTCTGCCGTCGCATAACGGATTCCTTTGTAAGCCGTAACTCCGGGCACAGGACCCGAAGTTCCGCGGATTTCTCCGCAGGGAGTTTTGATCACTGAATTCATGCAGATTTCTCCTTTCTTTTGCACGTTTCCCGGCATTTCCAATCTCTTCGTAACAGTTCAGCCCGCTGAGCTGTTACATGTCTTCTGTAATTATAACATCCGCACCACCGATTGTCCATCAAACCGCCGGGAAATTCGCACATGCGAGACAATGCGAACCCTCTCAGAGCGAGCGCTACACGAAATTTCAGTCACACTCCGGATCCTTCTCAGAGAAGTTCTCCGTTTTCTTTGCAGTACAGATAATCCCGCTCAAACTGCGGACGTGCAACGAAGTTAAACGAGATATCGGTAATCTTTCCCTGATCATCTCTGTCGATTCCGAAAAATACAACCGTTGCATCCTCTGCCGCACTCAGGCTTGTATCGGTAACCGCACGAAAATAACGGTCCGGCGTCTCCGGGTGAAGAGTAAGTTTTCCTGTATCAATCAGAAACTGTATTTCTTCCCCCATATCATCGCCAGCCTGCCAGATTCCACGGGGTCTGCTGATCTGTTCATACTCGTCGCCGCTCAGATGCAGATGATTTTCCTGGAAAAACTTTCTGTCATTGGGGTAAGGATAATGCTTCCCATCCAGCGTATCTACCTTAAAATAATCTCCGGGCTGCGCCGTCTGGCCCTGGCCGTCCTTTGCCTCCAGGCTGAACAGTTCATAATGTCCATCCGCATGTTTTCGGATCGCACCCTCCTGAATCAGCTGCCGTTCCATTTCGCTGTTTTCCCCAAGGCAATACGCTTTGACGATTTTTCTCCCGCCGTTCGTTTTGTTCGCTTTTACTGCATATCTCATTTTCCGTATGCTCCTTCCAATATTTTTCTTTCTTACTATAGTCGCGGCTCCTCATTGTTCGCCTCCGGCTCCGGTTTGCCAGGTGGACCGAACTGGTATAAGCCGGGCTTTTCCCCGGATGGATTGCGTGTTCACATTATACCATGAATCTCATTTGCTTAAAACAGGAATCCCATAAATCTGAAACGCGGTGTTATAGTTCCGCCAGGTCCTTGGATTCACTACACAGATGTTCTGTCACTCCGGGACCATTTCGATCTGAATGTTCTCCACATCTCCGTTCAGGTTGACCCGTCTGCCTTTATAGCGCTCCGGATTGCGCTCATATACGGTGGCATTGAGCAGCGCTTCACGGACGGCATCCCTGACCCCGCGGGCGCCGTAATTACTGTGCTGCTTTTTCAGCTGAACCATCAGCTTTTCATCCATGTGGTTCAGAGTCATGTCATAATTATCCAGCTCTTCTGTCACAAATTTTAAGATGATGTCTGTAAGCCCATCTCCCGAAAATGGCTGGTAGGCAAGACAGTTTGTAATTTTCCCGGCAATCTCAGGATGGCCGCAGGCTCTGGAGAGCGCATCCCGGCAGATTTCTTTTTTCCGGAAAGACGACGCTGCGTTATACTCCTTCATATTGATCGGAAGGTTGCTGGTGATCACAAAAATCACATGACTCAAATCAATGGACGGTGAATTATCCGCCAGATGTACCACTCCTGTGCTGAACGCCTCCATCAGACCTGTCCAGATTCGGTCGGTGGCTTTTTCAATCTCGTCAAGCAGATACACCTGATACGGATTTTTCCGTATCGGTTCAAAGATTGTAGGATCCTTGTATCCCACATAGGAGGGCGGCGCTCCGAAAAAGCGGTTCACGGAATGCTCTCCCACAAATTCATTCAATGCAATCTGCTGCAGCCCATAGGTGACATGGGTCAGCTTCGTCAATGCCTCCGGCAGTTTCCGTCCTGTCTCTGTCTTTCCGACTCCGGTGGGACCAAACAGAAGAATCACAGTGACTTCCGGCTTTTTCCGTCTGAGGCTGCCTGCAATCAGCTCGCTGATCCGGGTGATCGCTTCATCCTGCCCGTAAATATCTTTTTTCAGTTCCTCCGCCAGCTCATCCGGCCAGACGATCCGCTTTTCTTCCTGTTCTTCCAGTCTGCGCACCTTTTCCCGATCCACCATCTCATGTCTTCCTGCCGTTTTTCTCTGTGTATTCCGGCTGCTGTCGGACAGATTTCCAGGCAGTCTGCGGAGCGGTTCTTCCACCATATAATTCCATATTTTTCCGCTGCCTGAAAGCTGAAGCTCACCTCCCTTTGTTTCCGGCCGGTAAGTCAGCAGCAGGTCTGCCTGCCGCAGATTCTCCGGCCATAAAACTGTGCCGATTTTTTTTACGGTCCGCGCGGAAAAATCCTGATGATAAATGGAAATGCGGTTTACTCCGGAGACACCGCGAATCACTTTTTTCACTTCGCCTGTCCCGTCCATCCGTATCACCGGGACAATTTTTTCGGCGTTTCCGTTCAGACCGACCGCTATCCACTCACGACTTAAATCCCTCATATGGCTCCTCCTACAAATAAGTGCTTAACAGCTCAACATTTGCTTTCTCATACTCGTTAAATTCACTCACGATCTGTTCATCCGACTTTCCTTCCACAGGCTCATACCAGCTCTGCGCGCCAAAGTATTCCGCATTTGTCCGGGACTGAAAAACTCTTCCGTGTCTTGCGTAAATCTCGTTGATTCTCAGCTGGATTTCATCGTGGGAATAATTTTCCACCTCAGACGCATCCAGATACCTCACGTCGCTCTCCGGCAGAAGATATCCGGATTTCTCCGCGGCTTCTTCCGCGCTCACATTGGATGTATCGCTGTTTTCCGGAGAAACTTCTGCGGAATCTCCGTTTCCAAACACCGCTTGCATATAGCTGGAAATCGTCTGCTCCTCAGCAGAGATATGACTCCGGTTATAGACAAACGCCCCGACAACCGACAGAATCACCGCCGCTGCCAGGATCCAGCCCCACGGAATTCTCCGGCTCCGCCGTCTGGCAGGCGCAGCATTCCGGACGGTACCACGGCTATTCTGCGACGCGGCCATACTTCCGGACCGGACCGCCGTGCCGCGGGAGACTGAACGGTTCTCGGTTCTGTTCATACGGCGGTCCGCCTCCTGCTGGGATACATTGTCCACCGTAAGTCTTCCGGTTTGATCGTCTCTGTAATATCGTTTTCCGTTAATCAGACAGTATCCCATTTCTTTTCCTCCTTACGTTCCGCAGTAGCTGCAGGCCGGATTTTTTTCTGCCGGTCCGGTTTTCCACTCCAGCGGACGCGGTCCCTGACCTTTGTTTCCTGTCTCAAAAAGCCGCATATACGGATTCACTTCCCTGTCGACCGGATCATTCACCAGAATTGTACACTGTTTGACATACGGCAGAAGTTTTGGCATATATCCCGGTTCCCCTTCCATCAGAAGGTCAATTGCGAGCTTCGTCTGGAAGATTGCCGTCTGCTCGATATCCAGAGACATTCCCGGCTGGAAATGCAGCTTTTCCAGTTCCGATTCCGTCGCGTAAAATGCTCTTCTCACCGCCTGATTGGTGTAATCCACTCCATGGTCCTCCCCATACGTGCAGGTGTAGCATGGCATACCACAGTCCGGCTTATAGTAAAAAATCTCACCGGTCGAAGCACGCGGACCGCAGCCGGCGTCAACCATGGGAATATGATACCGATCCGCCAGTTCATTGCATACATAACCGGCATGGCGGTTATCCGAACAGCACAGCAGAATGGAGTTCTTCCACAAAACGTTCTCAAATTCCTGCGGATCCACATGCTGAATCTTATCCCGGAAAATATATACCTGGCAGGCAGGATTGATATCCGCAATCCGCTCCGCCACAGCATCCACTTTATATTTCCCCACATCGTGAATTCCACAGGGATGGCGGCAGATATTATGGTATGCCAGCCGGTCGTCATCCGCGAGAACCAGCGAACCGATTCCCGCCTTCGCAAATTCCAGAGCGACAAACGCGCCTCCCGATCCGACTCCCGCGATGACTGCCTGTCTGCTGCTCATCTGATCATATTCAAGAATCCCCTGGTTTCTTGAAAATACCTCTTTTTTCAGCTGATAATACTCCACCTGTACCGGCGCCTCAGAATGCGGAACCTCCGCATGTGCCGTCCCGTCCTCCCAGGTCACAGCCACAAAAGCCTCATTTCCGGAGCCGGTATCCTTCTCCGGCTGCGCGCCGGATTTCCATGCCTGTCCGATGACTTTGCAGTCCTTTCGGATTCTCATCAGCTGTTCAAGCACCACATGAAAGGTTTTCGTGTTCTCAATATAATAGCCCATCAGCGGACCCTCATATGCCTTCTTCCGGTACTCCTCCGGAAGCAGTACCGTATACGGTCTGCTCGCCTCCAGCAGTGCCGCTAAATCCGCCTGTTCTTCTTCCGTCATCTGAAACAATTCCTGTGTACTCTCCATGATCTTCTCCCTCCATTTCCAGAAGTCTTCTCAGATCTCCTTCCTGATACTCTTTGTCTTCCTCAAGCAGATACAACCGACGATCGACAGCAGCGAAAAAAACAGAACGTATCTTTCCGTCTTTTTCAGGCGCCGACACAGACAGGAGATTCTTTCCCGCCTTCGCCACATACAGATCGGTGAAATAGCTGAGCGCTCCCATCTCCTCTGTCAGTGCTCCATTCAGCGCGGTCATTTCGGAGACTGACAGATCCGCATCCTCTGTCTGAAACCTTTCATGGCCCTGTCCATTCCGGACACGAATGGTAAGATCTCTCAGACGGCGCTCCAGTTCGGTCTTCCGGCCGGTTTCCTCCTGTCCCGGAAATTCCGTTCTCTGAAACAACAGATCTGTCTTCCCGGAGGAAACTCTTCCCATGCTCTCCCGAAGCTCCACAAGACGCGTCAGGCCTGCTACCTTCTTTTTCGGCATGGCTTCTCTTACCGCGCGGTTGTCTACCGTATAGGGAACCTCCGTCTCGTTTCCCGCCTCATCAATATACCAGAACTGCATATGAAACTTTGGATCCACCCAGATCAGTCCGTTTACCACTCCGCCGAACTGACGGGACAGGGATCGGTTGGCCGGCCCGTCGCCGGAACTGAAACGTCTGCAGCCCGGCGGATGTTTATGTATCTGTGAAACAGTCATACGGCCTGCAGGAATCTCATAATATTCGGAAAGCCTCGTACACAGATGATCTGCATACTCATGATCCTTTTCACACATCGCCGCCTGATAAGTGGCATGAATTCCGCTGTCTGACACCAGATCAAAATAAAAGGCATTTCCTTCCCTGAGTCCCGCCATCTGGACAATACACTCCAGATTGGGGTGCCGGTAAGCCTCCAGAAGAATTCCCCGCATGGTATCTGAGGTCAAATAGACGTGATACTCCGGTTTTTCCTCTTCTGCCATCCTGTCCTGCTCTTTGTGAGCAGACAGCTGCTTCCCGGAATCGGGTACCTCCGCCTGTTCGGACAGGGATTCCTTCTTTTTATAATTACTCAGAAGTCTGCCGATCCATGTTTTCATTGTCTCCTCCTTCCTGACGCACTTGCTGATGTTCTCAGGACAGACCGGGAGGTTTTCTTCGCCTCTTTATCTGTCAATATCCACCCCGGTGCGTTCCCAGATGCTGTAGACCTCCAGCCAGCGCAGTACACGTGTCATCGCCTTGTATCCGTTGACTTCCTCACTGTTGGCAGTACGCACCTGGCAGATATAGGGCAGTCCCATGGAAGCATCCGGAATCAGATGGTGAAATCCCGGTTTGAGTTTCGTCAGCGGATACACTTTGATGCTTCCGCCAAACAGCCCGTCTGCTCCCCGGCCCGGATGATCGTGCTCATAGACGATATGAAACTTGAAGGTTCTCCACGGAACATCCGGAGCCGCCTTGAACGGAATCGCCACATCCGTGACAAACCGTCTTTTATTATCAAAAGAAAATGCCAGTTTCAGATTCGGATGGTTATATTCTTTCATAAACTGAAAGTAACAGTTTCTCTCAAATTGATACAGCGCCCCGTTTTCCTTTTGATACCAGTATTCCATACAACTCTCACCGGAACATGTCCGAAGGCACCGGACGCCTTCGGACATGCCCTTCTCCTTTCTTCACTCAGATTGCATAGTTTTTTTCCGGCGCGGTATGGATCCCGGGATCCGATGTGTCATCGACCTGATCTGCCGGAACCACGGTTCCGTTCCGATACACAAACGCATCGATATCTACATTTCCTTCCGCCAGCTCTTCCAGCTGTCCATAAAGCTTATAAGTTGCTGTTTTGATCATCATACATTCCTCCTGTTCTCTGTATGAACTTTGTCAACGGTAACGGTTCTGCTCCGAATTTTCCGGCAACCGTTCCGTTGATTGAACGGCTGCATCCTCTGTAACTGCTCCTCTGACTGAGCGGTTACCTCCTGTCACTTGCTTCCCCTCCTCTCCTTCGGTCTGTATCTATTATCGCACACGGCATAACTTTATTTTTTTACAGGAGCCGATGTGTCCGGACAGCGAAATTTTCCGAAAACAGAAAAAGACCGGAGGACAGCCTGTGTGTATCCATCACACATTTGCCCTTCGGTCTTTTCTGATTCTTTTTGAATATGCGTTATTTCTGTTCTCTCAGAGAGTTCCGGATCTCCTCAAGGATGCCGTCGATATCGTTGATATCCCAGGTATACTCGTCTCCTCCCGGATCCATGCTCGCCTGGGATCTCGTGGTGAGATAAAGGTAGGAGGCCTTCCCTTCCTGATACCGCTCTTTCATCACCTGTATTTCCTCCTTGCAGATTTCATTGTGATAAGTCCACCAGTTGCTGAGTACCAGGAAAAACCTGCACTGCCGGTATCCGTCCATCGACTTTTTCTTGGCCTCAGGCTTTCTGAACTGCCCGGCTGCCGGCTTGAACTGATCAAACATGACCCTGTGCTCGCCGTATTCTTCTCTGAGCGCTTCCGCGACTCTCTCCAGCTTTTCGATATCACTGTCGCAGCACTCTCTGGAGCAATTTGCGTTCCGGTACTGTTCTTCGGACACATTCACGTCCTCATAGTGGGAATAGGAAATACCGATCAGAAACCCGTCTTTCTCAAAGTTTCCGACGATATCGCGGATCGCACTGACCGCGGTTTTCACATCCGGTGTGATTCTTCCGGGGATCTGATTGTTTTTCTCCCACCACTTCTCCCCGTAAGGATCCGCTTTTTCCGCCGCTCTGATCCACTGTTCATGCGCCTGCTCCGATTCAAGAAGTACAAAGCAGTTGCTGTAGTTCTGCTGACCCATTTTATAGAGGAATTTCGTCAGGCTTCTGCTGCAGATCACATTCTCGCTGCTCAGGCAGATGATCGTCGGACAGTCTGTAAAATCGTTGTAATCCTTCGTCTCCAGCGCACATTCCAGCGCATATCCCCACGGAAGCACCTCGTAATTGCTGAGATCCTCGGTGTTGGTCAATGTGTTGATCAGCTTCGCCGAATCAAACCTGATCGTATCGTCAATGCTGCCGGAGTAAAGAAGCCGGAAACGCGGCCGGACTCCCTGGTCTTTCTCCTTCACAATATAATTCTGCAGGAGATCGGACGGACGGTTCTTCTCAATAGACACGCCAAATACACCCTTCAGATCCGTCAGGATACTGAGCAGAGCTCTGTCGCAGCTTCCTCTCCGTGCAATCGCGTTGACAAGGAGCTCTGCGAAAATCGAGTTGGTCATCACAACATCCACATCCCCGGGATTCCAGCCCTGTTTCTCCAGAAGCTTCCCGCCGTCGTTGGGAATAATCAGAATACGGGCTCTGGCCATCCCGCTGCCGGCCTCTCTCTTCAGGAACTCCCGGACCGCGGCGGATTCTCCCGGATCCCCCGTCAGCACGCCCAGGAGGATATCGTCCTCCACAGACTCCCCATCACGATTTGTCCTGCACTTTCCGGTCCATACCAGATATGGATCTGTTCCCCTGCGGTCAACCTGGGAGAAGTCGCCGAAAATTTTTCTCTTATTCTTTCTGTGGCTCAGCAGATTCTGAAACGCAGTGAGCAGCGCATCCGCGTCATTCCCTTCTGTGCCCCACTCAAAGATCCGCTGAAGATTTGCCGAAAGCTCGGGGGAAAAGTCAGATCCGATATCGCTCTCAATCGCTTTCAACAGGATGTCGAACTGATTCGCGTGTCTGTAACGGGCATTATTGCGCTGGCACAGCAGATTTCGCTGCCCCAGAGTCATATACTTTACAATCACGCGATCCGGAAGAGTCATCAGAAGCTCCAGAGGCGTCTTGCCCATCTCGGCGCACAGCCTTCCAAATTCCAAAAGTCTGGAACGATCCAGACCATGCACATGTTTGTTAGCGAGCACCACAAGATCACGGCCCATTCCATATTTCACTCTCGTCTGGAGGGCGTAAAACGCCGCAAGCGCCTGGCTGTCTGCCAGAACCATGCGGGAACCGGCGGCCGCCGTCACGAGACTTCTGTATATAGCGTCCAGATGAAAGCTGATCACCTCGGCAAGGCGTTCCAGATCTCCACTGATAATCTTCAGAAAAGTATTAAATCCTGTCTCCTTTTTGATTTCGCTGGTTAGCTTTCCCTGTGTCCAGTAATAAATGAGAATCGCCCGCATCGCGGCCTGCAGTTTCTCCGTCTGATCCACCGTATTGGTTCCCATGGCAACCGCCCGCAGCTCATTTGTGTTTTCGCAGTCCTTCCACAACTGATGCTTATAGTTTCCTCTGTCATCCTTTTCCGAAAACATCTGATTCAGTTTTTTCTTCACTGTCGCGGTTGCCGTGTAAAGTCTGGACGCATTCAGCCCTACATTCTGAGGCATCATCAGGTTTGAGGACCGGGCAATCTCCGGATGCTGACACACATGATACAGGATTTCCAACAGGCAATAATCAGAATCTATCATTTTCTCTGTGATTCCTGCAGGCATCCCTCCATTTTCCGACCCATGAAGGAAATAGCTGTAAATGCTCTCGCATGTTTCCATGGAAAGCGCATATGGCGCCATATCTTTACCGAAAGCGGATACCTTCAGCTGTAAAAGCGAAGGCTCTTCCGGATGGTATCCGGGAAGATTTCCTCTGCCTTTTTTCTTTTTTTTAACAATATCCACCAGATAATTTTCGTACAGTTCATTCTGAATCTTGTCAATATCCACTTTCCTGCTGTCAAAAATTCTGGAAAGGCTCCGGTCATACAACTCCGTGAGATTCCGGATATCAAAGGCATCTCCCCTGGTGCTGACCGCAAGCAGACCGAGGAAATAAGGGGCGCGCTCCGTCTCTTTGGCATCCTTCAGGGCCGAGGCAATCTCCACCGGCTCCTCGTCAAAGCTGCGCCAGAAAGTAGTCAGTTCTTTCTTTCTCACATACAGATACGTCTGCCCCGTCGTATTGCTCTGTCCCAGCCGACCGGCGCGTCCGATATAGTTTCTGTACTCCTGGCTGGTAAGCTCCACCTTGTCTCCTTTTCTTTTCGGCACCCGGCAGTCCATCATAATCATTGCGTCAAAAGGCATATTGACGCCGACGGTCAGAGTCTCCGTGGCAACAACCGCCTTGACCGGAGAGCTGTTCCGCTGAAAGGCAGACTCGATGATTTCACGGAGGTTTGTGGATACCCCTGAGTTATGGTAGCTGAGGCCCCTCTGCATCAATGTCTTGATATGGTCCCTGTCATCATCCCTGTCACAGGTTTCAATGTCCGCCATCGTCTGGCGGAATTCCTCATCTTCGGTCACCGGCCCGAAAATGTCGCCCGCCTGCCTGGAAAGAAAGTCGGCATATCGTTCCGTATCTGCCTTTGTTGCGGCGAAGATCAGCGTTTTTGCATTCGGATTCTTCTGATAAATCTTACGGATCACCGCAAGAAGAAATTTTTCTCTCTTTTCCCTGTCTCTCAGTTCTTCATTATATCCGGGTATCTCCAGCTGCACATCCTCGGAAATGACACTTTCCCTCAGCTTCTGTGCATTGACGTCAATGCTGTCAAATTCCTTTTCGCTGGGGATATACCTGTGTTTTCCGGTACCGTTTTCCGTCAGAATATATTCGTCCAGTCCCACCGGCCGCAGCGGGCTGTTGATCTGTATTGTGTCCTTTCCCAGCCATTCTCTGATCTTATCTGTCTTGCAGTCGCTGGTGGCAAGACACATAATCCTGGTCTGCGGATTTTTTATACGGGTGATCTCAAGCGCCATCTCCAGCTTCGGCCCCCGTTCTTCCTTGCTGAGCATGGAGAGCTCGTCCACCACCAGCAGGCGGCAGGCGTCCAGAATCGCTCCTCCGTTCTGGCTCAGCATCGCATAGTATTTCTCATACACAATGATCGCCACATCATATTCTCCGTTGATCAGGCGCTCATCATTGTCCATATAGTCGCTGCTGGAACCATAGACACGCAGGCCCTGTCCCTCCAGATCATCGATAAACTGGCGGGTCCTCTCGTGTACCATCGCCTTCAGAGGCACAAGGACAATCGCCTGCAGTCTCCGGGACACCACATCGAGAATATTCAGCTCGGACAGCAATGTTTTTCCCGAAGACGTGGCGCCCTGAACAATCAGATGTTTCGGCACTCTGTCAGAATCTGACCAGTCGTCGCAGAACTCCCTGTGACTCAACGCAAGCCTCTGAAGAGCCGTCAGTTCCACCTCATCGTTTTCCGGCAGCCGACTTTTCAGACGATTTTCAATATTTTCCAGCGTTTTCGTATAAATACTGGACCTGTCCTCCCTGTCCCAGCCAAATACGTCGTATACGTCCGACAGTACCCGAACCTCCATATGTACATCCCCTTTCATTCTTCCAAAGTGTAATTTTCTCCGAAGGCCGCGGCAAAAAACGCGTCGTAATACCTGCCCATATTGCGCACATCCTTCTGATACCGGCGCTTCTGATCTCTGTAATTGTTTCTTACCTCTATATCCTCGTCCTGCGCTCTGGACGGCCGCTCAAAGAAACGGTATCTCACCGCAGCTTTCCGAAGACTCCTCGCCGTTTCCGGATTGATCCTGGCCGGCGAAAGTCTGTCCGCCAGGGCCGCCGCCCCTTCGTCCTGACTCCCTTCCAGGAAACTCAGGAATTTTTCCCAGACTCCGGCGTGGATGCCGTAATAAAGGGAACAGTGTATTTTCTGCAGCCACGCTTCCTTTTTACAGATCTCTTCCTCCAGGCCGAGCTCATCCACCGGAATTCCAAAGCTTTCAAATTTCCTGAACTGTTCCCGCCGCTCCATCCACTGTTCGGTCAGCAGATGTCTGAGCATCAGCTGACCGATCTCAAGAAGGTAAGCCAGCTGCTCCGCCAGCTTCGACAGCAGAGAATAATGAATCTTGCAGTTCCGAAAGATCGTTCTCGGATTGTCACTGTCCATCCAGCTCATCAGCCCCACCAGAATATGCAGAAGTTTCACCTGTTTTTCGTTTTTCAGGTTCATGTTCTCCAGCCATCTTGGCACGTCGCCTTTGGCATAGCGGGCCTTCAGATTTTCATATGTGGTCTGAAGATCGACTTCCGCCCTTGCGCTGGTATACATTCCGCCCAGGTACTCTGTCGCATGTCTGGAGGACAAAAGCCGGTACAGCAGCGTGAGGATATCGATCTCCTGCCAGATTCCCTTGTCCGTCTGCTCTTCGATCGCACGGTAAATCAGATCATAATCCGAGCTGTCGAGAATGTATCCCTTCATCTGGCTGCCGTACATGGTAAGGCAGTATCGCTTCTCAGTCTCCTTCCGGCTCCTGCCCATAAGTCTCTGCCGGCTGTACTGCAGAAGCTTCTTGTCCACCAGAAAGTTCAGAGCATTCCGGACAATTTCGGTCAGACCTTCCTCCTCGTACCCGTCCGGCCGGGGCAGAGTCTGTATCATCTCCTGAATTTCTTCTCTGCTGAGTTTCGAGGATTCATCCGTAAAAAGATTCAGAATGAACATCGGTCCCGCTGTGTTTGCCGCCTGAAAAAACAGGCTGTACAGCCGCGGCGGAGTGTCCGCGCTTCTGAGCAGCTCGTTCCATACCGTTTTCTGATCTTTTTTGACCAATGTGTATACATATCCTTTGCTGTTGCTCTTCTGTCTGCTTCTGGAATACCGTCCGGCGCGTCCGATATAATTCTGGTATTCATTCTGGGTCAGATAGCGCATTTCCTGTCCGGTCTGTTTGGCGAGATCCGCGATAATGACCACATCCACATTGCTGTTTACGCCGAAGGCCAGGGTTTCTGTGCTGCAGACAATTTTCAGCTTTGTGTCCTCCAGCAGATTCCGTTCAATGTAGGTTCGAAGTTCATTCGGCACCGAAGCGCTGTGAAAGCCTATGCCCGCCTCCAGCGCCTGGTAATAAATATATCTCTCGTCCTCCTTCAGTGTGCTGTCCTCCAGCACTCCATAGACGTCATCCTCATTGATGTCGCATGCATCCAGAATCCTCTGCCTGCATGTCTCTCCGTCTGCGGGGCACGGAAGTTCCTCCCGAAGCATCAGGTACAAGTCCCTGCACAGCCGGCGAACCTCTTCCCGGTTGTTCCAGAAGATCAGGATCTGCCGGTTTTCCTTCAGATGATACCGGCACACTTCAGACAGAACATACATGGAAATACTCTTACAGTTTGGCGGAAGAATCACAACAGGACTTCTGCATGTATCGGAAAGGTATGGGCAGAAAACTTCTCCACTGTTCTTCTGCTTCAGATCAATGACATCGCACAGGGTATTTTCCACCGGATAGAATTCACAGCCGATGGTGGGCTTCTCATAGTCGCTCAGCAATTTCTCATACCGGGTCTGACTCAGCAAACGGCAGCGGGTGACGCAGGGATCTGCTCCTTCTGTCCCGTGAATTCCCCAGCCCTTGTAATATAATATGGTATTTTTGGAAAGTTCCACCGGACGCCCGTCAGCCTTGATCTCTGTAAATCCGTATTTACTGATATAAGCCTCCCAGTTGTAAAACGGCGTCCCTAGCATAAGAATCCGTGGTTTCCCCGACCGGAGCCGCCGGCTGTGCGCCCATGCCAGAATAAAATCAATGCGGATGCCCCGGGAATTGTCGTTCAGAAGCCCGGCCTCATCGATGACCAGAAAATCGTATCTGGATAAAAAAGCCGAATCTCTGGATGCATATCTGTAAACCTTTTCTGTGATAACAACAGCGATATCCACCTCACCCCGCTGAATCTCGTCATCATTCTGCCGGTACTCGCCGGTTGACTGTGCGATATCGAGATCTTCCCCCTGAAACAGCCGTTCAATCTCCAGCTTTTTCTGTGCGGCTAACGCCCGGTAGGGAACCACAAAGAGCATCCGGGGCGTTCTCTGCTGCTTTTCCAGGGCCTCCTGATACGCAGCATAATACATGAGCATGGGAATCAGGGTCTTTCCCGAGGATGTCTCACCAATTATAAAAAGATCCCTGCCGGAATCATACACATCTTCTGACCGGAACGCTGTTTCCTGAAGATCTGTGAAGGATGGATATCCCAGCTGATTTGCCAGCCGCAGCATTTTATCATAATTTTCCGACATCATCTGTCCTCCTCTTTCGTACGTACGGCCTTTCCGTCCTTTTCTCCTGTAACAGTTCAGCCAGCTGAATATAACTACATTTTATAATATCAGCTTTTCATGTCAAGTTTTTTCTCCTCAGCTGTATATAACTCTGATCATCCTCCTTCTTTGCAAGATTTTCTGTTCCGTCAAGAATCTCCCAGATCGTCTGTTCTGTAAACATTCTCCCCACCGGATAATCATACACTCCGTCCGAACACAGCACCAGCCGGTCAAACTCTGCCAGCGATCCGCTCTTTACCCGGGTTCGTTCCATCAGATTCTCTGAAATTGTGAGAAACGTCTCATTCGCTTTTCTGTTTACAGGATACGATAAGACATAGCTCTGCTGTCCGTTTTTTCCAATAATGATGCCGTCTCCCAGATGGATCAGCAGATATTCCTCCCGCACATGATTTACTGCCACTCCCATCAGTGTGGAAGCGAAAGCCTCGGCCGGAAGATGGTAGGTATCCATGTATTTGCTGATGATACGTATGACTCCCTGCATCAGCCGCCGGATGACGTCTTCCCGGCAAATCCGTCCGGCATGCCCGTTTTCCACAAACTCCAGAAGAATCTCTGCGGCGAATTCCACAACTTCCTTCACACAAAATGTGTTGATGTCGCTGTTTCCGGTTCCGTCCGCGAGAACCACCGACTGACAGTGATTCCTTTCCTGATGAAAAATCTGATCCTGACACAACATTCCGTGAAGTTCATGGTATGTTCCTGTTATTTTCTGCAACGTAATTTCCCACACTGCAAGTCCTTCCTCCTGCTTTCAAAAATTTACGTAACAGTTCAGCCAGCTGAACTGTTACAAATTTACCTGGCGCAGATGCTGTCTATAAATACGAGATAGCATCCGAAATCTCCGATTGTCTTTCTGTAATACGGGTCATCCTCCTCATACCCGAGTCTTTCTCTCCACTCTGCTTTCTTTCCCTGCATTCGAAGGTACCGTGCCAGCATATTAAAATGAATGATCACAGAATCGTGTGCGGACGTCCTCAATGAATCCTGTTTCATCTTTTCCTCCCGGGACATCCGGAGCCATCGGGAACGTATGGACGCATAGGCAGCCGCCGACTCCATAAGCTCCCCATACAGCTCCAGCGCATCCGGATCTCCGTCCGTTTCTTCTGCAATTTCTGTGTGCAGTTCCCTCATCTGCTCAAACGTCAGGGTTTTTGGCTCCCTCAGATATTCTTCATACGTATTGCGCATCCTTACCACCCTTTCCTGAATACAATGCATACGGCGCCGGAAAAGATTTTACGGCTTCCATATTTCCCTGCAATTTATCAGCAACCGTTCAGCCCGATGAACGGCTGCATTCATGGTTGCAGTTCAGCTGTCTGTTACCATTCATGATACAATTTCCGGTCCAGCCATGTCAACGGCCGGAGGGAAAGAATACCGAACGCACCAGGGAAAACAATACATATATGATCAGCACCAACGGCAGAACAGCGTTGATCCACGCCCACACTCCTTCATGCAGAACAGATGCGATAAACTCACGGTATTTCACACAGCTGATGACTGTAAGAATTCCAAACGTTACCGCCCATCCGATCAGAAGTCTTTTTATAATATCCCAGGCGGTCAAAAATGAATTACCCATACCTTCCTCCTTTTCATGCGCTTGCTGAGCCGTCAATGTATGTCAAAACCATCTCCGTCTTCTCCATCTGGTTCTTCCGACCCACACTGCGATCACAACAAGGAGCACCAGAAGCGGAAATCCCATTGTCAGCAGATTCGCAACGCAGATTGCAATTCTCGCCAGCAGCGCATTAAAATTTGCGATGATATAAATTGCTCCCAGCAAAGATATCACGCTCAGCACGATAGTCAGAATCTGCGTACCGGTAAATTCCGGCCTCCCGGTTCCACGATAGCCGTCTGGCTCAAACATATTATGAATTCTTCTCATTTCAATCGTCTCCTTTCCTGTCAGTATACGGAGCAGCTCTGCAAAAGCCTGAACTGCCTGCGCAATGTTATTCCCGCAAACAACGAGCCAGGCGAACATGCCTGCATGTCCGTTTGGCGGTGCTGTGTACCGGCGGCACACGGTTAACACCGATCGAACGAAGTGCAGACTTGCCCGGATTTTAACTAATAACCGGATCGGACAGCAGCCGGATACTGGTTTCCGCAGGCTTCCGGCAGGAATTTTCTGACGGGAACTGTATAAATCATAGATTTTCCCATGATCTTTATTGCCATTTTCTCTCCGGTTCTGCAAAGCATACGCCGCGTCTCATATAAATCCTCGCATCGGATTCTCAGCCGTTCTTCCGTCGCAATCGCCCAATGCTCTTCTCTGCGAAAGGAAAACAAGAGCACCGGCGGATGGCCGACGGCCAGTGTCGGATAGTGATACGGATAAGTGCCGAATATTTCTCTGGAAAGCGTCTCAGTCACCTCAGGGTTTTCATGGAGGAACAGACAGATATTTCCGAAATTCAGCGAAGTGTCCCAGAGCATTTCCTTTACATTTTCACTGACCGCAATCAGCTCCACCCTTCCCTGCCGTTTCCATCTGAAAAGTTCCACCAGCAGCTCGTCGGAATCGTCGCAAAACGCAACCTCGTTCAGGATCACTCTCAGCTTCGGAACCCGTTTCAGCGTGGAAAAAATTTCTTCTCTCAAATATGCATTCATGAGGCTCTGGTGATTGCTGATCTGATAAACAGCCATCACAGAAAGATTTCCCATGCTCCCGCTCTGCAGATTATATTTCGTCTCGCTGTCCGACACCGCGATTCCCTCCAGCGTCTCCTCCAGAAGCTCTATGATCCTTCTGAACATCACTCCCGCCTGATAATTTCCGGCAACACTGTTTGCAGTCACGCCGGGCAATCCCATACGTATGGCGAGGGATACGATAAAATCGTCGTCATGTTCCAGCAGCGCATGGATTGCCGGGAGGCTGGCCGGATATCTGGAAGCCGCAGCAGTAATCGCCGCCTCCGCATACGGCAGAATATCGTCGAATCTTGCACCATACCCGGCCTCCTCCCCGGCCCTCCGAAACAGCTGCAGAATCTGTTTTCGCGACAGCCCATACATCGGATGATAATTCCGGGAAGCCGGAGAGGAAATCATGGTTCCCGGCAGGCTGCCCTCTTCCCTGAGCTCCTGCAGATATCCGAGAATCTCCGGTCGACCAGTGAGTACTACAGTCGGCATATCGTTTCTTGCCGCATATTCGCATATGAGATCTCCCACCAGAGTTATCTCCCCTGCCGGAAGGCCGGAAATCATCAGCGGACCCCTGATTTCATGAAAAAATGTCCGGTCATCCACGGAAGCCATACAGACTCTGCGGACCATATTGGCCCTGTCGCATTCCCTTGCAACAATTTCTCTGTTTCCCATCTTTACCGTCTCCTCTTTCAAAATCTGTTACAACATCCGGTCATTGGAAATTCCTTTGCAGCCATTCACTGATAAAGCGGAAGCTTAAAAAGAAACGGCTTCCTGTCCGCCAAAGTCACCACCGCCTGTCCTTTCTCCAGAGCCATCAGATCCCACTCTTCCACCGTGTGTCCGCTTCTCTGTATAGAAAGATCCTTCAAACCTGCCCGAAAAGACAGATTCTGATAATTTTCTCCCAGACGGTCCACCATGAACCGGCGTGTTTCGTGATCTGTAATCTTAAACGCGAAAATATTCTGGAAGCCGGCCAGAATATTTTTGGCTCCTGCCTCCCCGTAAATATTTTCTATTGCGCTGATATTCTGAAGCCCCGCCATCAGCTTCAGCCCCTGTGTTCGCCCGAAGGAAAGTGCAAGCCCGGCATACTTCAGTTCCGAAAGAAGGGCCCATTCATCCAGCAGAAGATATACGTTCTTTCTCTGTCCGCCGCGTCCTCCCAGACCGTACTTCATGCCCTGATCGCAGAGAAGACCGTACATCGGCGCAAGCGTATTTCCCCGGATCAGATCGTATTCGATAAACACGATCTTCGTCTGCCTGCCGGTAACAATTTCCCGCATGGAAAACTCTCTCTGCGGACAGGACTGTGCAAACGGTCCGATAAAAATCTTTCGGAACACAGCACCGATATAAGACAGCACGCCCTGGGTCTGATTCCCCTTACCTTTAATGTAACTGATGCAGCTTCTCTGATCTTTCATATATTCCAGCTCAAGAATCCTGATCAGATCTTCTGTCTCCGCACTCTGCAGATAATCTACCAGCTGCCGGTTGTTAAGCATCGAAGGGCGGTCTCTCCAGTATGTACGCATAAAGTAAATCATGACAGCGGCTGATATCTGTTCCGCCATCGCCGGAAATACCGGCTGCGTCTCACTTTTCATCTGCTGAAACAGACGCTCCGTCATTTCCAGCGCGTCCACATCACAGTCGCGCCCCGTGTACACCAGCCTTCCGTCATTCCCCCGCGGCATGATCTCCGCAAAGATATTATGGCTGTCTCTTATACACATCTCCGAGCCCACGAGACTCGACGTCATCGCGT
>ERZ1090868.53-NODE-53-length-60409-cov-6.699788_pt1 | contig 60409 bp, 56 predicted proteins | sample MGYA00478475_ERZ1090868 | MGnify/ENA primary metagenome ERZ1090868 (study PRJEB33644, sample SAMEA5815747) | chicken gut metagenome | biome: Chicken; feature: Gastrointestinal Tract; material: Caecum | place: Ireland | collected 2019-01-01 | study: A study of the...
GGACGCCGGACAGCCGGGTCTGGGTCTGGGCAGTCAGGACATCATCCTGCTCGGACAAGGCCGAATGGCAAAAGTCGTCCACCCCGTCGTCTTCCTGGCGGCGCAGCTGTGCCGCCGGGATCAGCTGCAAGAGCATCTCCTCAGCGGCGTGTACAAGGTCATGCCCGGTCAGCGTATAGTTCATTTGCCGACCGCCTGACGCATATAGGGGTTCATGCGGCGCTCTTCCTCCAGCGTCGAGGTGCCTTCGTGGCCGGGCAGCACATGGAAGTCTCCCGGCAGATCATGCAGGCGCGCGAGCGACTGCAACATCTTGGAAAAATCGCCGCCCTGGAGGTCGCACCGCCCGCACTCGTGGCGGAACAGGGTATCCCCCGTAAACAGGACGTCACCCACGCGGATGCAGCTCGAACCTGGGGTATGGCCGGGCGTATGCAGGTAAACGGCTGTCAGGCTGCCGATCTGGATCTCGGTACCCTCCTCGGCTAAGATATCCGGCTTAAGTCCCTCGTATGCACCCCGCGGCAGGCCAAACGAGCGCATAGAGCTCGCCAGCGCTTCGGGCGTCAGCATCCACAGGTCGTCCTTGTGGATGGCAAGCTTTGCGCCCGTCTCCTTCAGCACCTGCGGTACAGCCAGGATATGATCAAAGTGGCCATGCGTCAGCAGCACCCAGGTGATCCGGACGCCATGCTCCTTGGCCGCCTGCAAGATGGCCGGAGCATTGTCGCCCGGATCGATGACAGCGCCCTCCATCGTCTTTTCGTCGTAAAAAATATAGCAATTGGTGCCGACCATGCCGACACACAAGTGTAAAATTTTCATATACTCTCCTTTGCCGGAACCTTTCTCAGCCGCGCAGTTCGGCCGTGTCCAACCAGATGGTCACCGGGCCGTCATTGACCAGGGTCACCTGCATGTCTGCGCCGAACACGCCGGTCGCAACCGGCAGTCCGCTCGCGCGGCAGCGCGCAAGGAACCGCTCGTAGAGCGGGACCGCGGTCTCGGGGCGCGCTGCGCGCACAAAGCTCGGCCGCTTGCCCCGGCGGCAGTCGCCATACAGCGTAAACTGCGACACCACGAGCAGGCCGCCGCCAACGTCGGCACAGGAAAGGTTCATCTTATCATTGTCGTCGGTAAAAATGCGCAGGCCAACGCACTTGTCAGCCAGATAGTCGGCGTCGGCCTCGGTGTCACCCTCGCACACGCCGAGCAGGATGAGCAGGCCGTGCGAGATTTGTCCGTGTACCGCGCCGTCGATTGTGACCGATGCGTTTTTGGCGCGCTGGATGAGTGCTCTCATACGTCCCTCCTCAATGCCCGCTGTCGCTTGCGATACGCGAGACATCCATAACGCCCTTGGTGCCCTTGATGCGCGTCATGATATGCTTGAGCTGGCGCACGCCGGTGACGTCGATGACCGCGTTGATGACGCTGAAGCCGTCCTCCAGGTCACGCGCATTGAGGTCGCGCACGTTGACCTTGGCCTGCGCCAGCAGGACGGCGATATCGGCCAGGATACCCGTGCGGCTGCGGGTGGAAATCTGCAATGCCGTCGAGAACTTGTTGTTGCGCTCGAGCAGGTCCTCGTCCCACCAGCAGTTGACCCAACGGCTGCGGTCCTTGTCCTCCTCGTTGATGCGCACGTTGACACAGTCGCGGCGGTGGATCGATACGCCATAGCCGCGCGTGATAAATCCAATGATGTCATCGCCCGGGATCGGCGTACAGCAGCGTGCAAACTTGATCAAGCAGTTGTCGATGCCCTCCACAATGACGCCGGACTCGCTGTGTTTGGCCTTTTTGGGCGGCTGATGGGGCTGCTGCGCGATGAGCTGCTCGGCCTTCTCCGTGCGCTCGGCTGCGCGGCGCACCCGGCCGACCTCGTCCTTGACCTTGTTTAGAACCTTGGTCAGCGTAATGCCGCCGTAGCCCAGCGCCGCATACATCTCGTCGATATTCTGATAGCTGAATTTATTGAGTGTGTTCTGAATAACTTCCTCGTTCTCGTAGAAGCCGTTATACAGCAGGTTTGCGCGCAGTTCGCGGTCCAGATCTTCCTTGCCCTTGACGATATTTTCCTCACGGCACTCTTTCTTGAACCACTGCTTGATCTTGTTGCGCGCCTCGGTGGTCTTGACGATCTTGAGCCAGTCGCGGCTGGGGCCGTGGGCCTCCTTGCTTGTGAGGATCTCCACGATATCGCCGTTTTTGAGCTGGCTGTCGATGGGCGCGATGCGGCCGTTGACCTTAGCGCCGGTCATGCGGTTGCCGACCGCCGAGTGGATGGCGTAGGCCAGATCGATCGGCGTTGCGCCGGCCGGCATATTGACCACGTCGCCCTTGGGGGTAAAGACAAATACCTCGTCTGCAAATAGATCTACCTTGATGGCCTTGATAAAGTCCTCGGCCTCGGTATCCTGCTGGGCCTCTAGGAGCTGGCGAATCCAGGAAAATGCTTCCTCATTGCCGACCTTATCCAGGCCCTGCTTATACTTCCAGTGGGCGGCGACGCCGTACTCTGCCATCTTGTGCATTTCCTCGGTGCGGATCTGGATCTCAAACGGGATGCCGTCGCGGCCGATGACCGTGGTGTGCAGCGACTGGTAGCCATTGGGCTTGGGCGTCGAGATATAGTCCTTGAACCGTCCAGGGATCGGCTTATACAGGTCATGCACATAGCCGAGGACGTTATAACAGTCGGCCACAGTGTCTACGATGACGCGCACGGCGCAGATGTCGTAGATCTCGTTCATGGTCTTGTGCTGGGAGTACATCTTGCGGTAGATCGAATAGATGTGCTTGACGCGGGCCGAGATACTGTGCTTGATGCCGGCCTCGTCCAATTTTGCCGAGATCCCCTTCTTGATGTGATCCAGAAAATCCTCATACCGCTCGGACTGCTGCTCCAGGCCGTCCACGATCTCTTGATAGCCGATGGGGTCCAAAATGCGCAGGCACAGGTCCTCCAGCTCCCACTTGATGCGGCTCATGCCCAGGCGGTGGGCGATGGGCGCGTAGATCTCCATGGTCTCAAGCGCCTTATCGCGCTGCTTGCGCTCGGGCAAGTACTGGAAGGTGCGCGCATTGTGCAGGCGGTCGGCCAGCTTGATGAGGATGACGCGGATATCCTTGGCCATGGCCATGAACATCTTGCGCAGGTCCTCAAATTGTTCCTGCTCTTTGGAGTAGCGCAGCATACCCAGTCGGGTGACGCCGTCCACCAGCTCGGCGACCGATGTGCCGAATTTATTTTCAATCTCGCGGTATCCAAAATCGGTGTCCTCGATGCAGTCATGCAGCAGGCCGGCACAGATCGAGTCAGTATCCAGGCCCATCTCAACGATGATCTCGGCCACAGCGACCGGATGGATGATATAGGGTTCGCCGTTGCGGCGCTTCTGGCCTTCGTGCGCCTTGGCCGCGCATTCATAAGCGGCGCGAATCTTTTTGACGTTGGCCGAGGGGTTCTGCTTCTGCACCCGCTCGATCAGGAAATCGATCCTGTTTTTCATCGGAGCGCTCATAACTTTGACACTTCCTTTTATTCTCAAATCGCAGTCCCCTGTGCCGGGCCGTAGTCCTTGCTCATCGACTGCAGGGTCTTGAGGACGACCGACCGGGATATATCGGCCTTGCCCTCGATATGTTTCAATACAATGTTGAGCTGTCCCTCCCGGAAATGATAGCTCAAAAGCTGGCTCTCGCTGAACACATCCAGGCAGACGAACAGCTTGCCGATGTTGATCTCGCGCCGGCTCTCCCAGGAAACGCGCCGGGACAGCGCGCCGTCCGGCACGGTCAGCCAGCCGTCCTCGCTGCGGCTGACAATATGCCGCCAGACCGCGACTAGGTCACGGCGGTCCGGCAGCAAGACGCGCGCCTCGCGCGCGGTCAGCGCCCCGTCGGACATAAACCGGTTGTACAGATTCAAAAGCTTCTGGTCGGCCAGCATTTCGCAGGTGCTCAGCTGGATATCCTTGATGACAAGCTGGACGCTGCGACGGCCACGGTATTCATTGATCTCCAGGTTGAACGCAACGTCCACATAGTTGCCCTGTGCAAAGCCGCAGCCGCCTTGGCCGGTCCCAAACAGCATGGCCGTGTACAGCATACCGTTTTTGGACAGCGTCAGGCGCACATGGCGGTCGGACGAGATGGGTGTGATCTCCTCAACCAGCATATCGCGCATGGAAAAGATCGGCTGGGGATTGCCCATGCCAAACGGTTCCAGCACGTCCAGGCCCTGGATATTCTCCAATGTGATAAACTCGGGCGCAATCGGGCAGTCAATGTGCAGAAGCGGCATCAGCTCCTGGGGGTTGACATGATCCTTGGCCCAGTCGGCCATGTTCTGCTTGAATGCCGGGATATTCTCCGCCCGGATGGTCAGGCCGGCGGCCAGCTCGTGCCCGCCAAAGCGCTCCAGCAGGGGCGCGCTGTCGCACAGCGCCTCATACAGGTTAAACCCCTTGACCGAGCGCCCTGAGCCCTTGCCAACGCCGTCCTCCACGGCAATGAGCACGGTCGGGCAGGCATAGCGGTCGCAGATGCGGGAGGACACGATGCCAATCACGCCATGATGCCAGTGCTCCCCTGCCAGGACAATCACCTGGTCTTCCAGCGGGTTATACTCCTTGCGCAGCTTTTGCAGGGCTTGGTCTAAGATCTGGTTCTCGGTCGCCTGGCGCTGCTTGTTCTGCTCACACAGGGAAGCAGCCAGGATCTGTGCCCGGTGTGGGTCATCGGTTAGGAAGAGCTCCGCAGCCATATCGGCATGGCCCAGGCGGCCCGCGGCGTTGATGCGCGGAGCCAAGATAAAGCTAATGGTCGAAGCGGTGAGCTTTTTGCCCTGCTGGCCGGACTCGCGCAACAGCATGGACAGGCCGACATTGTGGGTGCCTGCCATCCGGCGCAGGCCGGCGGCGACGATGATGCGGTTCTCGCCCACAAGCGGCATGACATCAGCGACCGTCCCCAGCGCGACAAGATCGGCGTACTGCTCCAACATCTCCTGTCCGCGGCCGGCGCCGGCCAGTGCGCAGATCAGTTTGAAGGTGACGCCCACACCCGCCAGGTCGGCGAACGGGTATTGACTGTCTGTGCGTTTGGGATTGACCACAGCGTTTGCGCCGGGCAGCGTCTCACGGCACTCATGGTGGTCAGTGACCACGACTTCCATCCCAAGCTCGCGCGCGTGGGCGATCTCCTCAAAGGCCGACACGCCCGAGTCTACCGTGACAATCAGCCCAATTCCCTCAGCAGCTAGCGTATCCATCGCGTCTACGCTCAGGCCATAGCCTTCGCTCAGCCGGTCGGGAATGTAATACTGCACGTCTGCGCCCAGGCTGCGCAGCATGCGGGTCAACACGCAGGTGGAAGTTACGCCATCCACGTCATAATCGCCAAATACCGCAATTTTCGCCCCACGCTCCATTGCGCGGCGGATGGTCCGGACCGCCTCCTCCATGTCGGGCAGCAGCATGGGGTCATGCAGCTTTGCGGGATCGGTCTCCAGAAAGGCGCGCGCGGCCTCGGGCGTGTCGATCCCACGCGCGCACAAAGCAGCGGCAGCCAACGGCGTAAAACCGCAGCTGCGCGCCAGCGACCGCACAGTTTCCAGTTTAGGCTCGGCGGTCACCCATCGTTTCATTTTCATGGTTATCCCTCGAAGTATTTTTATTCAGACTTATCATAGCAGAAAAAGCATGAAATCTCAACACTTTTTGCCGCTCTTTCTCGTGCTGTATTCTGCAAACGCGAAAAAGGCCGCCTTCCCGGCTTTTCCTGTGTTCCATCCCCTATCCCCCGCTTCCTTTCCGCGGGATGCCCTTCTCCCAACGCCCTGCATAGCGTCCCGCCTCAACGGGTCCCTGTATCTGGCCGGCTGTCCGCATGGCGGCAGAGGCTGTGGGCGCCGGACATGAGCCGCACGCCAGGCATCTCCCGCAGAAATATTCCATTTTTTCAAAAGCGCAAAAAACTGCATCTGCGCATTGCAGATGCAGCTTTTTTCATTACTGTCTGTTCTTGAGCTCCCGGTCGCGGTCCAGCATCTTTTTAAGATATTTGCCGGTGTACGACTCTTCGCACGCTGCGACCTCCTCGGGCGTACCGGCTACGACCAATTCACCGCCGCCGTCGCCGCCCTCCGGGCCGAGATCCAGGATATAGTCAGCCGTCTTGATGACGTCTAAATTGTGCTCGATGACCACCACGGTATTGCCCGTGTCGACCAGCTTTTGCAGCACATCGACCAGGCGGTGCACATCGGCAATGTGCAGGCCGGTGGTCGGCTCGTCCAGAATGTAGATCGTCTTGCCCGTGGCACGCTTGGACAGCTCGGTGGCCAGCTTTGCGCGCTGGGCCTCGCCGCCTGACAGCGTCGTGGAGGACTGGCCGAGCTTGATATAACCAAGGCCTACGTCCTGCATGGTCTGGATACGGCGCGCGATCTTGGGCACGTTCTCAAAGAAGACGAGCGCCTCATCCACGGTCATATCCAGCACTTCGTAGATATTCTTGCCCTTATATCGGACTTCCAAGGTCTCCTTGTTGTATCGCTTGCCCTTGCACACGTCGCAGGGAACATACACGTCAGGCAGGAAGTGCATCTCGATCTTGATGAGGCCGTCGCCCGCGCAGGCCTCGCAGCGGCCGCCCTTGACGTTGAACGAAAAGCGTCCTGGGCCGTAGCCGCGCATCTTAGCGTCCTGAGTGGAGGCAAACAGTTCTCGGATATCGTTAAACACGCCGGTGTAGGTCGCCGGATTGGAGCGCGGTGTGCGCCCGATGGGCGACTGGTCGATGTTGATGACCTTGTCCAAATATTCCATGCCCTCAATGGCGTCAAACGGGCCGGGGCGGGTCTTGGCGCCGTTCAAGTCGGCCGCGAGCTTCTTGTACAGGATCTCATTGACAAAGGACGACTTGCCCGAGCCGGACACGCCGGTCACGCACGTCAAGGTGCCCAGTGGGATAGAAAAGTCGGTGTGCTTTAAGTTATTGACCGCCGCACCGCGCACGGTCAGCCACTTGCCATTTCCTTTGCGGCGCACTTCGGGCACCGGGATGAATTTCCGTCCAGACAGATAGGCGCCCGTGATCGACTTCTCGTCCTTTAGCATATCGTCCACCGTACCCTGAAAGACGACTTCGCCGCCGTGTACACCCGCGCCTGGTCCGATATCCACGATATGGTCGGCCGCGTACATGGTATCCTCGTCATGCTCGACCACGATGAGTGTATTGCCCAGGTCGCGCAGGCGCTTCAGCGTGGCCAGCAGCTTGTCGTTGTCGCGCTGATGCAGGCCGATGGACGGCTCGTCCAGGATATACAGCACGCCCATGAGCGACGAGCCAATCTGTGTCGCCAGGCGGATGCGCTGGCTCTCGCCGCCCGACAGCGTGCCTGAGGCGCGCGACAGCGTCAGGTATTCCAGGCCAACCGACTGCAAAAAGCCCAGCCGGTCCACAATCTCCTTGATGACGCGGTCTCCAATCTTGTGCTGCATGTCGGTCAGTTCCAGGCCCTGGATGAATGCCAGTGCCTTGCCGACCGAAAGCTCGCAGTACTCCGCAATGTTCATGCCGCCGACCGTGACCGCCAGGATTTCCTTTTTGAGCCTGCGGCCATGACAGGTCGGGCAGGGCACCTCGCTCATGCAGTCCTCGATCTCGGCGCGCATGTACTCGCTGTTCGTCTCGTGATAGCGGCGCTCCAGATTGTTGACAATGCCCTCAAAGGGCTGGCTCATCGTGGTGCCCGCCGCAAAGCGCTTGACCGACAGCTCAAGCGGCTCGCCCTTGGTGCCATAGAGCAATGCGTCCATGGCCTCCTCGGAGAAGTCAGACAGCGGCGTGTCCAGCGTAAAGCCAAACCGCTTGCCAAGGGCGTCATAATACATCCGCGAAATCGATCCCTGCTCAGCGCTCGACCAGCCCGACGCGCGGATGGCTCCCTCTGCAATGGAGAGCTTGCGGTTGGGGATAATGCGGTCCGGGTCGATCTTCATCTGGATGCCCAGGCCAGTGCAGGTCGGGCAGGCGCCATAGGGATTGTTGAACGAGAACATGCGCGGCGTCAGCTCCTCGATGGAGATGCCGCAGTCCTCGCAGGCGTAGTTCTGCGAGAAAGTTAGCGTCTCGCCGCCGACCACATCGGCCAGCACCAGACCGCCGGACAGCGCCGAGGCTGTCGCGACCGAGTCGGTGATGCGCGAGCGCGCGTCCGGGCGCACGACCACGCGGTCGACCACCACTTCGATCGAGTGCTTTTTATTCTTCTCCAGCTTGATTTCTTCGGACAAATCGTACAGATTGCCGTCCACCCGCACGCGGACATAGCCCGACTTGCGAGCGTCGTTCAGCACCTTGACGTGTTCGCCCTTGCGCTGGCGCACGACCGGTGACAGAATCTGCATTTTGGTGCCCTCAGGCAGGCTCATCAGCTGGTCAATAATCTGGTCAATGGTCTGCTGGTGGATCTCCTTACCGCACTTCGGGCAGTGCGGCGTGCCGATGCGCGCCCACAAAAGGCGCAGGTAATCATAGATCTCGGTGACCGTGCCCACGGTCGAGCGCGGGTTCTTGGAGGTGGTCTTCTGGTCAATGGAGATCGCCGGCGACAGGCCATCGATGTAGTCCACATCTGGTTTCTCCATCTGGCCCAAAAACTGTCGCGCGTAGGACGACAGCGACTCGACATAGCGGCGCTGGCCCTCCGCATAGATGGTATCGAACGCGAGCGAGGACTTTCCTGAGCCGGACAAGCCGGTAAAGACGACCAGCTTGTCGCGCGGGATGGCGATATCTATATTTTTCAGGTTGTGCTCACGCGCGCCCTTGATGAAAATTTGGTCTTGCATAGGTCTTCCTTTCGTGCGGATAGCCGTTCAGAGAAAGGTGGCATTCGCCGCCCGGCGGGCATACCCGAGCTCCAGCTCTTCCTTATGGTACAGATATCCGGGATCGTCATAATATTTCGCGCCGGCCGGGCATTTTTTGACACAGGCGCAGCACTTAATGCAGATACCTGGGACAAGCGCCGGGTCATGCGGGTCAATGGAGCCCATCGGGCATACCTTGACGCAGATGCCGCAGCCGTCGCACTTGTCTGGGTCGGTCTTTGGCTTCACTTTGAGGATATTGATGGGGTTTCCCGCGCGGTCACGGGGCGTATAGTACGGCCGGACCGGGTCCTGCCCGCCGACAGGCGCTGGGGTTTGATAGGTCCCTGCGGTCAGTTTGTCCCAGACGGCGTTCGCAAATGCGCCTGCCTCGCGCAGGTCATCCGGGTCCGGCCGCCCGGCCGCGAGCGTCCTGGAAAAGGCGTGCTCCCCGACAAAGGCCGCACCCGCAATGGTGTGAAAACCGTCTGCCTCCAAAATATTGCGCAGTTCGATCAGGCCGTCGTCATAGTTGCGGTTGCCAAACAGCACGACTGGCACGGCCAGCGCACCGCCTCCCACAACCGTATGTAAATACTTGACCAGCACATTGGGCACCCGCCCGGCATAGACCGGCGTGCCGAACACGACCAGGTCATCCGGCCCGAAGGTCTTGACCGACGTCCGTGCATCCGGCAGGGTGAAATCAAACGCCTCATATCCCGTCCCGGTATGCGCGGCCAAGGCCGCAGCAACGGTGCATACAACCGTTTTGGTCGTGTCTGTTGCGCTCCAGTACATCGCATGGATGGTTTTCATCTTTGCTTCCCCTCTTTCTCTGTCCGTTATAAGTCGATCTGACTGCCCGCAGGCAGGTATCCGATCTGATCGCCCAGCATATCGTGCAGCAGCGCATAGGCATGCTGCCCGGTGCAGTGCCCGGTCAGATAGCGCGCGCCGGTCTTTTCCAGCCGATTACCGACTGCGCGGATGAGCGCATCCGGCTCGCTCTTTTTCTGGCTTGGGCTGTAGAGGTGCATCCCGCCGACCACCACATCGGGCATACGCCCGGCATGCTCGGCCGCGCGCTGCACGAGGTTGACAACGCCCCGGTGGGCGCAGCCGGTAAACAGGATGCACTTGCCTGCCTCATATACGATCAGGCTTTGCTCGTGCGCAAAGGCGTCGGGCACATAATCGTCCCCAACCCGCTCGAGCAGGTTTTTTCCGCCTTCGGACAGACAGTCGCACCCGGTCACGTCGGAAAACAGCAGCAGATTGGGGCTGACCTCGTACACGTCCCCGGTGAGAACCAGACGCGGATGGTGTGCCAGTTCAGGGTCTAAGCCGATTGGCCGCACGCCCTCGGGTTTGCGCGAAAAATGCGGCTCAAACGCCCGGGAATGGACGTAGACCGGTGCGTGATCGTTCTCTCTCAGGAAGGCGGACAGCCCGCCGCCGTGGTCATAATGCCCATGGGACAGGAACGCGCGATCCACACGCCCGATATCCAGTCCCAACTTTTGTGCGTTGCGCAAAAACAGTTCGCTCTGCCCGAGGTCGAACAGCAGGTGCTCCTCCCCCGTCTGCACATAAAAGCTCAGGCCGTGTTCGCAGCCGAAGGCCGGTGTGGCTGCGGTCTCCTCGGCTAAGGTATACAAGCGCATATCGGCGTCTCCTCTCTCTATTTCTCACTCTCAAGAGCTTTGATCTGGTCGCGCAGCTCGGCAGCCAGCTCGAACTCGAGCAGCTTGGCCGCCTCCTTCATCTGACGGGTCAGGCGGGCAATCTCGGCGGTGCGCTCGGTCTTACTCATGCGCTTTTTGCCGGGCGTCTTGCTCTCGGACGAGATCTCAATGATTTCGTGCACGTTCTTCTGGATGGTCTTGGGCACGATGCCATGCGCCTCATTGAAAGCCATCTGCTTTTCCCTGCGGCGCGCGGTCTCATCGATGGCGCGGCGCATGGAACCCGTGATGGTATCGGCATACATGACGACGCGCCCCTCGGCGTTTCGCGCCGCGCGGCCAATGGTCTGGATGAGCGAGGTCTCCGAGCGCAGGAACCCTTCCTTGTCTGCGTCCAAAATGGCGACGAGAGAAACCTCGGGCAGATCCAGGCCCTCGCGCAGCAGGTTGATGCCGACCAGCACGTCATAGAGCCCGAGGCGCAGGTCGCGGATGAGTTCCATGCGCTCGATGGTCTTGACATCGTGGTGTAGATACCGCACGCGCACGCCTGCGTTCTCCAGGTAATCGGTCAGGTCTTCAGCCATCTTTTTGGTCAGTGTGGTGACCAGCACGCGCTCTTTTTTTGCGGTAACTGCATGAATTTCACCCAATAGGTCATCGATCTGCCCCTCGACCGGTCGCACTTCAACGATGGGGTCCAGAAGGCCGGTCGGCCGGATGACCTGCTCGACAATCTGGCCCGAGCGCTCACGCTCATAGTCCCCAGGGGTTGCCGAGACATAGATCACCTGGTTGATGCGGTCATTGAACTCCTCAAAATTCAGGGGCCGGTTGTCCAGCGCCGACGGCAGGCGGAAACCGTTGTCAATCAGGCTCTTTTTACGCGCATAGTCGCCGTGATACATGGCGCGCACCTGCGGCAGGGTGACGTGGCTCTCGTCCACGATGAGCAGGAAATCCTTGGGGAAATAGTCGAGCAGCGTGAATGGCGCCGAGCCCGGGGCACGCCCCGAGATCACGCGGGAATAGTTCTCGATGCCGCTGCAAAAACCGATCTCCTGCATCATCTCGATGTCATAGCGGGTGCGCTGCGCAATGCGCTGGGCCTCGACCAGTTTCCCATGCGCCTCGAACCATTTGACCCGCTCGTCCAGCTCCTGCTCGATCTCCTGCACGGCGCGGTCCATCTTTTCCTTGGTCGTGACATAGTGGCTGGCCGGATAGATGGCAACGTGCTGCACGTCTCGGGTCGCCGCGCCGGTCAGCGGGTTAATCTCGCACAGGCGGTCGATCTCGTCGCCAAAAAACTCGACGCGGAAGGCCATGTTCTCGGCGTAGGCCGGCCAGATCTCAACCACATCGCCGCGCACGCGGAAGCGGTTGCGCTCAAACGCAATGTCGTTGCGCTCGTACTGGATCTCGATGAGCTTGCGCAGCATCTCGTCGCGGTCTTTCTGCATGCCCGGGCGCAGCGAGATGACCATGTTCTTGTAGTCGATCGGGTCGCCCAGAGAATAGATGCATGAGACCGATGCCACGATGATGACGTCGTCGCGCTCAAACAGGGCGCTCGTCGCCGAGTGCCGCAGGCGGTCGATCTCGTCATTGATGGCCGAATCCTTCTCAATATACGTGTCCGTCGAGGCGATATAGGCCTCCGGCTGGTAATAATCATAATAGGAGACAAAAAATTCCACCGCATTGTGCGGAAAAAACTCGCGCAGCTCGGAACAAAGCTGCGCTGCGAGGGTCTTGTTGTGGGCAAGCACCAAGGTTGGGCGCTGGGTGTGCTCGATGATATTGGCCATGGTGAAGGTCTTGCCCGATCCGGTGACCCCGAGCAGGGTCTGTTCGGTCAGGCCGTTTTCCACGCCGGCTGACAGGGCCTCGACAGCCGCAGGCTGGTCGCCTGCCATCTGGTATGGGCTGACTACTTGGAATTTGGGCATACGGGACAGTCCTCCTAATATTCTGTAAAAAATCCGCACTCGGCAAGCGAGACAAAGTCCTGTTCGCCAAAAATCAGGTGCTCCACCAGGGCAACCCCAACGCCGCGCAGCAGCGCGCGCAGCTGGACGGTCGTCTGGATATCGGCCTGGGAGGGCCGCGCCGGCCCCCGCGGATGGTTATGCGCCAGCACGACCGTATCTGCCTTATGGCGCACGGCCAGTTCATTGATGCTGTGCACACTCACCTCGCTGGCGCTAACCGCGCCGCGGCACAGCACATCGCAGCTGATCGGGCGCCGCCCAGCGTCCAGGCACAGCAGGACGGCAGTTTCCTGCCGCAGGCCGGTAAACTGCGGGCGCAGATAATCGGCCATACGCTCGACCGTATCCAGGCAGGCGCGCCGGTTTTCCTGCATGACGCGGCTGCGGTCGCAGCGGCGCTCGTGCGCGCCCAGGGTGTAGAGATAAAGCGCGACCTGATCGCCCACGCCTTCCACCTTCTTGAGCTCCTCGATCGAGGCCTCAAAGACCCGGTGGTATCCGCCAAATGTGCGGATCAGCCGGTGGGCCAAGGGATTGACATCCCGGCGCGGCACAACATAATAGAGCAGCACTTCCAGGGCCTCGTGCGGCTCCAGGCTGTCAAATCCCTGCCGGACCATACGCTCCCGCATACGGGCGCGGTGGTCTATGTGCTCGGCTGCATCTCGGCGCGCCTGTTCGGCTGCCTTGGGATCTTGCTTCATCGCGTCCTCCCTTCCAGTTGTCTCCGGCGCAGGGCTTTTTCTAAGCGCCGTGCACCCGTACTGTTTCATCCAGCCGGACGGTCCCTGCCTGGGCCTCCAGGATGGCGGCGGTCTGTGCCTCCTCCCGGATCTCGGGGAACGGCACGGTCGGGACCGGCGCGATCTCGTGCGGCCGCAGGCTCTTTGCCATCCAGATGACGTCGCGCCACTGCCCAAACTTGTACATGCTGTTCTGATAGGCGCCTGAAATGGTAAAGCCCATCGCGGTATGGAACTTGATGCTGCGCTCATTGGGCGAAGTGATGCCGACAAAAATATTATAGTAACCCTGGCGCACGAGCAGCGCAAACAGGGCACGGTAGATCGCGGCGGCAACGCCCTGCCGGTGGAAATCCGGCGAGACATAGATCGAGGTCTCGACCGACCACTGATAGCCTGCACGGGCGCGATGCGGCGAGGCGTAGCCATATCCGGCAACCCGGCCGTCGATACGGCAGACCAGCCAGGGCAGGATTTTGGTGTACGTCTCAATCCGGCGGCAGAATTCGGCAAGCGATGGCGCCTCATACTCGCTTGAGACCGTTGTATTGGTCACGTATGGGGCATAAATTGCAAGCATTTCCTCCGCATCGTCGAGCGTAGCAACTTTTATGGTAATTTGCGACATGGATCTCCCTCTCCCTATGCGCGCAAGGGCGCAAAGATATTCTCTGTTATCATATATCATAGCACGCGCGAACGTCTGTTTGCAACCGTTTTTTCCCATCCTCTTTTTGGCATTCTGCCCGTTTCCCTGCGTGGGAAAACGTGGTATACTATGATAGATTAGATTCCTGCAAGTGCAAGGAGGAAACCTGCCATGGCCCGCTATGGATTTATTAAGACCAAAGAGGATGTCAAATTTCTGATCCTGTATGCCCTGTGCTATCTGCCCGAGGCTGCGACCTTTGAGGCCTTACTGGACGTATGTACCTGGTGCGACGACGGATTCGGCTGGTTTGAGTTCAAGGAAGCGTTCGACGAGCTGGTGGCGACCGGCCACATCGCGGTCGCCGATCCCTGTGCTGACACGACCTACCGCATCAGCGACAAGGGCCAGGAAGCCCTGGCCGCCTTCCACAACCGCCTGCCCTACACGGTCCGTGAGGCCGCGCAGCGCTCGGCCCTGCGCGTGGTACGCCAGGCGCACCGCAATGCGGTGATCTCCACGCACAGCGAACAGATCCACCCCAACGATTTTCTGGTCCGGATGGGGATTGACGAGGTCTTTGCCCTGGAGATGCACGCAGCCAATGCCGATCAGGCATCTTTGCTGGAAAAGACCTTCCGCGCCCACGCCGAGGAGATCTATCAGACCCTGCTGCATGCCATGACCAAGGACTATGAGGCGGCCGAATAACCAATACGTGCCCTCCTACGCCTTTCCCCGGTGCGCCTGACTGTGCAACATTTTATAGATACAAAAAACGCGGCCGTTTGAGCCGCGTTTTTTGTGTGTGATCATATCGTCGCAAGGCGACCGCCCCAAGCTGGGCACCGCGCTTACTTGATCGCGATGCACTCTACCTCAAGCTTTGCGCCCATGGGCAGGGCCGCAACCTGGAAGCACGAACGTGCCGGTGCTGCCTCCGTGAAGTACTTGCCGTACACCTCGTTGAATGCCGCGAAGTCTGCCAGATCTGCCAGGAAGCAGGTGGTCTTGACAATGCGGTCCATGCCGATGCCGCTCTCTGCCAGGATGGCCTTGATGTTCTGCATAACCTGCTCGGCCTGCGCCTCGATGGTCATGCCTTCAATCTTGCCAGTCTTGGGATTGATCGGGATCTGGCCCGAAGTGAAAATAAACTGATCGGTTTCGATGGCCTGGGAATACGGGCCAATTGCTTCCGGAGCAAACGAAGAATGAATTACCTGTCTCATTGTGATTGTTTCCTTTCCTTAACGGGATGCCGTTGCCGGCATATTTCTTGTTACGCTCATCATACCCTAAATATACTCATTTTTCAAGCATAACTTTACCAAAAATTTATCTGATTATCCGTGCAGTTTTTTCATACGCTGCTGGTTAGAGAGGATCTTCTTGCGGATACGCAGGTTATGGGGCGTGACCTCGAGCAGTTCGTCGTCCGCGAGGAACTCAAGTGCTGCCTCGATGGACATCTGGCGCGGCGGGATCAGGCGCAGGGCGTCGTCCGAGCCCGAAGCACGGGTGTTGGTCAGCTGCTTCTTCTTGCAGACGTTGACCGAGATATCCTCGCTCTTGGGGGTACAGCCGACAACCATGCCCTCGTAGACCGGGGTGCCGGCGCCGATAAAGAGGGTGCCGCGCTCCTGCGCATTGTACAGGCCGTAGGTGATGGCCTCGCCGGTCTCGAACGCGATCAGGCTGCCCTGGCTGCGCTTCTGGATATCGCCCTTGTATGGCTGATAGTCATAGAAAACCGAGGAGAGCACGCCCTCGCCCTTGGTATCGGTCAGGAATTCGTTACGGTAACCGAATAGGCCGCGGGCCGGGACCAAAAACTCCACGCGCATGCGGTCGCCCTTGGGGTTCATGGAGACCAGTTCACCCTTGCGCGAACCCATCTTTTCCATGACCGAACCCAGCGCCTCCTGCGGCACGTCGGCGATCATGCGCTCGATCGGCTCACACTTGACGCCATCGATCTCTTTCATGAGGGCCTTGGGCGCGCCGACCTGGAATTCATAGCCCTCGCGGCGCAGGTTCTCGATCAGGATGGACAGATGCATCTCGCCGCGGCCGGAGACGCGGAACGCATCGGTCGTATCGGTCTCGCTGACGCGCAGGGATACGTCCTTGAGCAGTTCGCGGAACAGGCGCTCGCGCAGGTGGCGCGAAGTCACAAACTTGCCGTCACGGCCGGCGAACGGGCTGTCGTTGACCATGAAGTACATCTCAACGGTCGGCTCCGAGATCTTGACAAAGGGCAGCGGCTCAACGCAGTCCTGTGCGCACAGCGTCTCGCCGATGGTGATATTCTCGATGCCCGAGAAGCAGACAATGTCGCCTGCGCTGCACGAATCGACCGGCTTGCGCGACAGTCCCTCAATGGTGTAGAGAGAGACAATCTTGCCGTTATACGGCTTGACGCGCTCGTGATAGTCGGTGACGGTGACCGGCTGGCCGACCTTCATGCAGCCGCGCTCGATACGTCCGATGCCGATTCGGCCGACATACTCGTTGTAGTCGATCGAGGAGACCAGCATCTGCATCGGGCCGTCGACATCGACTTCGGGCGCCGGGATATGCTCAAGGATCTGGTCAAACAGCGGGACAAGGTCGGTGCCCGGGGTCGTCGGGGACATGGAAGCCGTGCCGTCACGGCCCGAGCAATAGATGATCGGGCTGTCGAGCTGCTCGTCGGTCGCGTCCAGATTGAGCAGCAGCTCCAGGACTTCGTCGCCGACCTCGTTCAGCCGGGCATCCGGGCGGTCGATCTTGTTGATGACAATGATGATCTTATGGCCGAACTCCAGTGCTTTCTGCAGGACGAAGCGGGTCTGGGGCATGGGGCCTTCGGCCGCGTCAACCAGCAGGATGACGCCGTCCACCATCTTCAGGATACGCTCGACCTCGCCCGAAAAGTCGGCGTGGCCCGGGGTATCGACAATATTGATCTTGGTATCTTTATAATGTACCGATGTATTCTTTGCCAGAATGGTGATGCCGCGCTCGCGCTCGATGGCGTTGGAGTCCATGACGCGCTCCTCCACGACCTGGTTGGCGCGGAACGTGCCTGCCTGCTTCAGCATCTGATCGACCAGCGTCGTCTTGCCGTGGTCGACGTGCGCGATGATGGCAATATTTCTCAAATCGTTTCTAACCATAATGCCTCCTGAAAATGGGACGAATCTAAATTTTTCAACAGTTTCTATTATATCCACTCACGGAGCAGATTTCCAGCCGTGAAATCGTAAAATTTTACATGCATAGGCCGACGTTTTTGGTGAAAAAGAGAAAGACCACTGAGCGCACTCAGTGGTCTTTAGTGGCAGCCGGACAAGGATTCGAACCCAGACAAACAGAGTCAGAGTCTGTCGTGCTACCATTACACAATCCGGCTGTATCTGCGGCGTCTGCCGTAGCTGACGGTGATTATTATATCGCGTACAGCCAGAAAAGTCAATGGGAAATTTCAAAATCTCCCAAATTTTTTTGCGCACCGTAATTTAGCCGCCATACAGCCCGGCACGGTCATTCACCACGAACACCTTGAGGATATCCTCGGTGAGGTCAAGCACGCCGCCACCCTCGCCTTTGAGATAGCCCTTCTTCACGAGCTTGGACACGGTCGGCTTAGCCCAATCGGGCATGTCGTCATAATATTTGTATCGCACAGAATCATCCTCCATTTGCGTCAGGGATTGTTGGAACGCCGCCCAAAGCGCCGGATCGTCGACCATCGGGCCGGGGCAATGCTTGCCAGTCACGTCATAGTGACGGAGCACATTTTCCTTTGCAATGTGGTATTTGTCCATCAGCAAGCGTACCAATTGTGCCGCACGGTCGATGCTGCCCTGGCGCACATTGCCCTGTCCATCGTTCATACAGATCTCCACCCCGATCGAATTGGCGTTGCGGCAATCCGGGTGCCGGTAGGTCTTTGCCCCGCAGTGCCAAGCCACACAGTCCTCAGGCACGCTCGACCAGATCTCGGTTTCATCGACAAAAAAGTGTGCGCTGGCTCCGACTTCCTCCCGCGCAAAATAGTCCGCGTTGTTCTTGGCCGTGTCGCCCTGGTTGGACGTGTAGTGAATGACAATGAATCGGGTCACCTCCCGCTTTCCCCCATAATTTGCCGCGTTGCAGCATTTCTCTTGTAAGATCACGGCGATGCATCCTCCTTTCTGGTAAAGTAGTAAGTGACAATCGCGGTCACGATGGACGCCACAAATTCAGATGGCATCTGCACATTTTGCCGGATGGCCTGGATGCACACGACGGCAATGAGCGCAAATGTCACGAACGACTTGACATCCAGCAGCCGCAGCAGTCGCTCTTTCATCGGTCTCCCTCCCTTCTGTCTACCTTTTGCTCCAAATCAGCGATCCGATGGTTCGCCACCAGGATCTTTTCCTCCAGGACCGGCATCCGCCGGGCAAACCCATTGTGCTCCTGAACGGCCTGTTCCAACCGGGCCAGCCGGTCATTCAAGAGCTTCTGAGCGACTAAAATGCCGCCAAACGTGCCGGACAGCGTGCCGATCAAGCTCATCAAACTGGTCAATACTTCGGTTTCCATGCCGTCAGATCACCTTCTCCTCAAACTGGTCTCCGTCCTGCACGCCGCGGTAAAACAGATAATCGCCCGAGGCCAGGCTCGCCCAGGAGACGTACTCGGCCTGGCCGCCCGCAATCTGCTCCACATCATTGATGGTCTCAAAAAAGGCGATGCCGTCGAGCGGCGCGACGCCCTGGTAAATTGGGATGGCATGGGCGGCGCCCGTGAGGTCATACAGCGTACAGGTCCCAATCACGGCCTGGGCGCCTGCTCCGGCTGTGCCGCCGGACAAGATAGGATTGACGATCACCGCCCCTGCACCTCCACATCAAACGTCAAATCACACTCTGGTTTTTCTAGGTACGCGGTAAAGGCCAGGGTGTTGTCGCCCTGCGCGGTTGCGAGCACCCGGCAGGCAGCTACCGCCTCCACCTGCTCCCCGTCCGCCCAGGTGGGACATACGGTCAGGATACTCCGTGACGGGTCGGCCGTCGCCCCCGGGCAGGCTGCCGTCTGTGTATACGGGGCTTGGCTGCCGCTCCATCCGGCGGCGGCCAGCGTAACCCGGACGAACGTCGGGCAATCCAGTTTGCCCGGCAGTTGGGCCAGCGCAGCGTAAAACGACTGTGCGTCCCCTTCAAAGCCGCCCTGCCTGGCGGCTTCATAGGCACTCATGCCGTCTGCGCCCGGTTCCCCTTGCGGCCCTGGCTGTCCGGCCGCGCCCGGTTCCCCTTTTTCCCCCTGTGGCCCTGGCTCCCCTTGCGGTCCTTTTAGCCGTCCCAGGTCCTGCCATGTGCCAAATTCTGCCGACCAGTTATAGATCGTGTTTTCCTCAGCCGTTCCTACAGCGTAGGCTTGGCCTGGCGTGCCAGTTGGGTGGGCCTGCAGCAGCGCCTGCAGGCTGTCAAATCGCGCGCCAATGGTAAATGATGCGCCATCGGCGCCATCCTTTCCCGGTGTCCCCGGATCGCCCTTGTCGCCCTTTTCCCCCAGCGCTCCCTGCGGGCCTTGCGGCCCCTGCGCGGCAACACCCGTGTCGATGTACGCTCCGCTGGCTGGGTCAAAGACCCACCACACCCCATTCTGCACAGTCGGTGCATGGACGGCCGCCTGTTCTGCCCGGTCTGCCGCCTGTTCTGCCTGCGCTGCGGCAGCCTGTGCCGCCGCGCTGTGTGCTGTGATTTCCTGCTCCATCTGGGCAAACTCGCTGGGTTCCAGCGGCTCAAACTGTTCGAGCGCATTGATGCTGGGACCGATCTCCAGGTAGAAGATATTGCTCCGGCGCTCACGCGTCCCGTTCAGGCCGCGCACTTGCGCGCGGCAAAGGCCGCTCTCTGCCAGGTGCGCCCGCTCCAGGTCGGCGGTCAACAGGCCGCCTTGCTGCGCAAGCGCCAGCACGTTGGCCTGGCCGGCTGCGCTGCACAGATCCAGTTTGTACTGCCAATCTTCGGCCGGTTCCACGGCGATCTCCAACCGGCGCGCCAGGTTTTCCCCTTGATAGCCGATCCGCAGGTCGTGCGGATTGTCCGCGTACACCTGCCATGCTTTCATCGTAATCATCGCATTCCTCCATTTCTAAACGACCGTTTACCCCATCTTATGTGCAAGGCTCGGACATTTCCACCCGGCGCTTTTCCTCTTGACATGTCACATGGCTTTCCGTCCTCTTTTTTGTAAAGCACACTTGACTTTTATGTAAAGCGTGCTATACTTTAAGTAAAGTAAGCTTTACTTGCGAAGGGAGGCGAGGCCGTCTGTGAAAAACCGCATCCAAGAGCTGCGCGCCCAGCGCCGTATCACCCAGCAGGAACTGGCTGACGCGGTGTCCGTGACCCGCCAGACCATTATTTCCCTGGAAAACGGGCGCTATAATGCGTCGCTCATCCTGGCGCACAAGATCGCGCGCTATTTTGACACGACCATCGAACAAGTCTTTCTGTTTGAGGAGGAATAAGCCATGAAACCACTTACCTATACTGCCCGCAAGCGCTTCACCATGTATCTGGGTCTGATTGAAGGCATCGTGGCGCTGTGTATCCTGCTTGCCGGCACGGTCTGTCACGGCACCCTGGGCCTGATGCAGTCGGGCGCCACATTCAGCTCCTTTATGGGCATCTCGGCCGGCATGACCGGCGCGGGCTTCGGCATCTTTTTCCAGACCCGCCGGCTGCTGCACGACCCCAAGCGGCTGCAGGCATGCGAGATCCGTGACATGGATGAACGCAACCAGTACATTGCCAGCCAGTCGGCCAATCTGGCTTTCTGGACAAGTATGGTGCTAACTTATATCGCCTCGTTCTTCTCCCTGTTCTTCAGCACCGCGCTCTATATGTTCCTGTGTATCCAGCTGCTCGTCATGCTCGCCCTCTATCTCATTTTTGCCCGCGTCATCGGCCGCCTGTTCTGCTGACAAGGAGGTTTTGCATCATGTTTTCCGGTATCGGCCTGTTGCTGGCCAGCCTGCTCGCGCTCTCTCCCCTGACATCTCTGCCCCAAGCCGTGCAGGCTGCGCCGCCCGTGCCCGCCTGCACATCCGAACGGATGACCATTCCATCGTTTGACGGCTACCCGCTCGCGGGCAAGCTTTACCTGCCACGTGGCCAAAATCCGCAGGCGCTTGTCGTCTATGTCAACGGCTCCGGCCCCAACACCTACGAAAACACCCGTGCACTGACCGAAGACACCACGTTTTCCTACTTTGATTTGGTCGCACAGGGCTTTACCGGCCAGAATGCCGCCTTTTTCAGCTATAGCACCCGAGGCGTAGCGCCCGGCAGCGAACCGCCGTACTACTGCACGATCGACCCGGACGCCTACCAGACCTATCTTCCAGACAATTCGGTGCGCGATGTGGCCGCAATCGTGACCGCCCTGCGCCAAGATCCCCGCCTGTCCCAGGCCCGCGTTTATCTGCTCGGCTGGTCGGAGGGCACCATGATTGCGCCCAAAGCCGCACAGATCGTCCCGGTGGATGGCCTTTTGTTGGCCGGTTACGTCAACGGCACCATGCGCGAGACACTGGACTGGCAGCAGAACGGCGGGTCCAGCATGGTCACATACTGCCTGTACTTTGACACGGATGGCGACGGGGCGGTCAGCCGCGCCGAGTACGAAGCCGATCCCTATGGCGTGCGCGGCGCGCTGGGGCTGGATCAGACCGCGTTCCCCGACCTCGATGCGGACGGCGACGGCAAGCTGACCGCAGCCGACTTTTCCCGCCTGCTCGCCCCGACACGGCAGGCACTCTATGCCGCGATTGACCGCGGCGACGACGCCTGGCTGGCACAAAATTACCCGGTCCGCCTGACAACCGCCTGGTTCCGCGCACACGATGCTTTTCCGCCCGACCGGGATATGCTCACCACGCTCGACATCCCCATCACGATCTTTCAGGGCGAGGCCGACGCCAACGTGCCGGTGCAGGACACCCGGGAGATCCAAGCGCAGTTCGCCGCCTGCGGCAAGACCAATCTTACCGTCCACACCTATCCTGCCACCGACCATGATCTCAATTTTTCTGTCTATCTCTCGACCGGTGAATGGCCGCAGGGCTGGCAGGATCTATTTGCCGCCGTGCGCTAACGCCCTTTGCGGATTCCGCGCGGTCAGCTTTCCCAAAAAAGCGCCCCAAATGGGGCGCTTTTTTCTGTCTTCACACACAAAAAAACAGCCGGCATGATATGCCGGCCATTTTTCGGGGCGCACTGCGCCTCCCATCTCTATAGCTTATCAAATCCCTTTGCTTCTCAAAGCACGTGCTTGCCCCGTGCGCGGCAGGCGCGCACGACCTCCTCCGCAAGCCCATCATCCGACACGATACCGTCAATGTCGTCCAGTACCGCAAACGAAAACGTGCTCGTCAACCCAACTTTTCCAGAATCCATCAGCACATAGCTGCGTTCTGCCTGGCCGATCACCGCGCGCTTGAGCTGGGCTTCCTCCTCCATGCCGCAGGAAAAACCCGTTTTGCTGGCATAGCTCGTCGTGCCAAGCAGCGCAAGGTCAAAGTTGACCCGCGCGATAGACTGCATAGCCTGGATACCACACAGGCTCTGGCTATACCGGTTGAGAAAACCGCCCGGCACAAACACGCGCGCCCGGGTCAGGCGCAGCAGCTCATTGGCGCATGACAGGCTGCTTGTAAAGATCTGGTACCGCTCGTCTGGCAGGATACGGGCCAATGCCGTCGTTGTGCTGCCGGAATCCAGATAGATGGTCATGTCCGGCCGCAGCAATGTAAGCGCCTTGTGCGCGATCTGCGCCTTTTCTGGTGCGCAGCGCTTTGCACGCCGGAGCAAAAAATCGTCGGTCCCCACAACGACCTCGACCGACTTTGCGCCGCCGTGCACGCGGACCAGCCGGCGCTCTTCGTCGAGCGCCTTGAGGTCGGTGCGCAGCGTCATGTCGGAGACCTCAGGGAACGCCGCCTTGAGCTGGGCGAAGCTGACCGTGCCCAGCTGATTGACAAATTCTACGATCTTCTGACGGCGTTCCTGCATGGTGTGTCTCCTTTCTCTCTTCTTCTCGCAGTTCTAGGCGCCGCTTACTCCTGCACCCAATTGGCCAGCAGGTATTCCTCGGCCTCCGGGCACCACAGGCCGTTGTGCGCATCTACGATATCGGCCAGTGCGGTAAAGCGCGGGTCTTGTGCGCCCTTGGCGCGGAAATCCTCGATCGCGGTCAGCGGCATGGTGATATGGGTATAGATGAGCTTCTTGCCTCCCGGGATCTTGGGCAGGTTGAGCGTGGTCTCGGCTGCGGCGTCCAGGCCGCCGATGTGCGTGACCATGACCGCCGGATCGATCCGGCCTTCTGCGGTCAGCCGCAGCGACTCCAGCATGTCGGCCGTATTGCCGCCTGTCGTGCCGATGACATGGGTGGAATTGTAATGCACATCATAGTAGTTGAGCTTGGCCGCAAACTTGGGGTCGGTCGGGCCGGCAAAGAAGTTCAGGCAGCCGTCACGCCCCAGCACGTCGCTCGACAGCTCTGCGACCTGCGCCACCGGCGCATAGCAGAACACATCGTCGAATCCGGTGCCGCCCGTCATCGCGCGCAGCTCAGCCGCCGGGTCCGCCATGTTCGCGGTGTTGACAAAATGCAGCGCAATCCCGTCCTTTGCGGCTTCCTCGACCGGGAACAATTTCTGCGCGCGTTCCAGGCGGTCCGCATTGATGTCGGTCACGACGACCATCGACGGGCGCACGTCGCGGTGCAGCGCATAGGTCAGCGCGCCAAGGCCCATCGGGCCTGCGCCCGCCAAGATTGCCAGCTTACCGCCCTTGCGGATGCCCATCTCATGCTCATAGACGCCCATACGGGTGTGGAAGCAGGCGTTAAACGCGCCAATGCTGCAGCTCATCGGCTCGGCCAGCGAAGCTTCGTAGTATGCGCGGCCCTTGTACTCCAGCAGGCAGCCCAGCTCCATGACCTCAGGCGGGATGATGCAGTAGGTCGCGTCGCCGCCAAAAAATTCATAGGAGTATCCGGGCGACCACATGGTACCCTTATAGTTGAGGGCCGGCTGCAGCGTAAACTTCATGCCGGGCTTAAACTTGTCGGCATGTTTTGCGCCGACCTTGACAATATCGCCGGCAAACTCATGCCCCATAATCGCTGGATGCTCGGCCACGTCCTCATGGACGCGCTTGTGCTTGACGCCCAGGATAGCGCACTTGTATGTGGACATGCAGATGCTGTCCGAGACGACCTTGACCAGGATCTCATCGTCACGGATCTCGGGCAATTCAAATTCTTCCAGTCGCAGATCGTTTGCGGCATGCAGACGGACGGCTTTTGCTTTCATAATACAAACTCTCCTTTTTTGATGATTGGGTTGCGAAATCACAGGCTGTCTGTTCAGATCTCATGGAATACGACGTGCGGCAGCAATTCGTCGACCGCGCTGCGCTCCGCGGCCTGCGAGCCGCTGCACATCACGTTGGCTGCACTTGTCGCGACGGCAAGGCGGACCGTGTCGGCGTCCGCCATCCCCTGTTCGGCTGCATAGGCCAGCGCGGCGACCATACTGTCGCCCGCGCCCACGGTGCTTCCCACCGGTACGCGCAGGCCTTCGGCGCGATAGGCTCTATTCGCACTGACAAACAGCGCGCCGTCCCCGCCCATCGATACAACCACGCGCTCCACACCATCCGCAATCAGCGTGCGGGCTGCGGCGAGCAGGTCGTCTGCCGTCTCCAGGGCGCGCCCGGTCAGACGGGACAGCTCATGGTTGTTGGGCTTTGCCAAATAGGGCTTGGCAGCCAGGCCGTGTGCAAGCGGTTCGCCGTCTGCATCCAAAAAGACGCGCGCGCCCGCCGTCCGGCAGGCCGCAGTCCAGCTGCCATAGGTGTCCGCCGGCGCGCCCTTGGGCAGGCTGCCCGAGAGCACCACAATATCGCCCGGCCGGATCGCCGCGACCAAAGCGTCGCGCATGTGATCCAGTGTTTCCTGATCGACCGTCAGGCCAGGTTCATTCAAGTCGGTATTGGTGTGCCGGGCCGGGTCAATGACCTTGAGGTTCGTGCGGGTCTCGCCGTCGACAAAGGTAAATTGGCAGGCGATGCCCAGCGCATCCATAGCGTCAGCGATCCGGCGGCCGGTCGTCCCGCCGAGCACGCCGACCGCCGTGCTCGTGCCGCCCAGCTTGGCGATGACTTTTGAGACGTTCAGCCCCTTGCCGCCCGGGTCGGTGCGCATCGCCGTGATGCGGTTGACCGCATCGAGCGAAAAGTCTGGGATCTCCACGGTTTTGTCCAGGGCAGGATTGAGTGTTACTGTGATGATCACATCATTACCTCCTGTGGTGCGGCGCACAGCACCCACCATCGATATTCAAAACGAAAGCTTATAATTATAATAACAACAGTTTATCCGGTTTTCAACTGTTGAAACAACAATTTTGCCTGATGTTTTTTAGTGAACCTGCACAAAACTCCTGCCTCTATGCCGCGCTCCCTCCCGCCGGCGTGGTGCTTGCAGGCAAAAGGGCAGGGCCCGGACATGTGTCCGGGCCCTGCCCATCTCATTTTCCTGTATGCTTTCCGGTCAATGCGCGGCCCAACTATGGCCCAACCGCAAGTTGAGATCATCTTCCAGCAGCTTTCCCGCACCATACCGGTCGCCGTCGCGCAGCGCCTCGATCAGTGCCGGGCGGTCGATCAGCACCGCGCTCACCTCCTGTATGACCCGCTGCCAGATCGGCTCGTCCTTGTCCGGCGCGAGCATCACAACCGCGCCCAACACTTCGCGGCCCTTATCCTGATACGAATGCCGCAGACGCAGGTATCCCAACCGGCAGCCGTTTACCGTGCCGGTCTTGCAGTGCAGCAAAAACGCCTTGAGCGGCGGGATATAGGTGTCTCCCATGGCTTCCCGTCGCGCAAGCGCCTGCTCGGTCAGGCGGATATCTGCTGGACGGACACAGAACATGCGGGCAGCCGCGCGCAGCAAATCCGCCTTATCGTGCGGGGGCGGCTGCTCCTCGATCCGGATTGTGTCCAGCAGCTCGACAACGCAGGCGCTGAGCGCGCCGGCATAGCGCACATCGGCCGCAGGCGGCGCGGCTGGGGTTTCTCCCAGTGCTAGTTTCCGATTTGCCTCCACCGCATTTTGCAGTAAAATGCGGTCTTTTTCCTGTAGGACAGCGCTGACCACGATATGGGGGAAATCGATGTGCAGCCGCACCGTCGAAATAATCAGGCCAATCCCCTCCGCGCGCAGGGCGGCCGCATCCAGTCCACGCATGGGGCACATGCGTTCCACGGCGATGTCCGGGAACTCCCGATCCAACTGGCTGGTCAAAAAGCGGCTGGTTGCCATGCCCATCGGGCAGACGACGACCGCGCGCAGCCGGCGGCGCGTCTTCTCGCATTCCTCCAGCACCGCGCCAAAGTGCATGGCCAAAAAGCCGATCTCCTCGTCCGGGAGGGCTGGCAGGCCAAGTGTCTTTGCGGCCTGTGCGCACGCGCGGCAGATGGACTCCCACAGGCTGGGATACTGCGCGCGCACCGCATCGAGCTGCGGGTTTTCGATGCGCTCACCGCGGGCAATGCGCAGCAGCATAGGCCGCAAGTGCGCGCACAGATCGGCCCGAAAAGTCGAAAATCCGGCCAGCTCCACGCCGGTCTCGCGCTCCATCCCGCGGATGAGCAGGGCGGCGAGCTGGCTGACGCGCAGCTCCTGCGGGTCGTCCCAGTCCTGCTCGCCGGATACCGCCTGCAAGTAATGTTCCAGGTATGCGGCCTCCCCGGCGGGCAGGCGCACGCCCAAGGCTCCTTCCAGTGAGACAAGCAGCGCGGCCGCCTCACGCCCTGCGGTACCACGCGGCCCCTCAGCCCGCAGGCTTCCGCTACGCACCTGTCCCGCCAACAGCGTCAGATGCAGCACAAGGGAGACGAATGCGCTGTCGCTGAACACAAAACGGCCGCTGCGCTCAAATGCCTGCAAAACCGAACCGACTGCCTGCAAATCGTTGCGGTCCAGCAGATCCAGGGTCGTCCCGGCCTGCCGGCTGTTCAAAAATTGCTGCCAATCCATCTGAGTCAGCTGAGGACGCAGCCGGATGCCCATTGCCCGCCGCAAATTTTCCGGCGTGCCTTCCATCCAGACGCCTACGCCCGTGCGCCGCTTGATCGCCGCGCCGCGCGCACGCAGCCACTCGTCCGCCGTGCCCAGGTCGCTCAGAAGCGTGTGCTCAGAAATATCCAGCTTTTCAGCGAGCCACTGTGTTTTGACCGGCTCCGCCGCCGCAAACAGCAGGACGAGCAGCCGGTCAATCCGCTCGGACTTGGACAGCGCCATGCCGCCGCCCTCCAAGAGCACGCGCAACGCCGCGCGGCGGTCCTCCGCTTCCTCCAGCCGCACGCCCTGCCCTGGGCTGCGGACAAAACGGAACCCTGCGGCGCGCAGCCATTTCTCCATCCCAGGTAATTCGCGCATGACCGTGCGCCGGCTGACGCCGACGCTCTCCCCCAAAGCGGCTGCGGTCAGCCATACCGGCGGCAGCTCGGATAATTTACGGATCAGCCGCCGCCCATTGTCGGTCAGCATCGGCAGATTGGTTTGCTGTTCCAACGCAATCCCCCCTCTCATTTCCTTGTTTGTGTATTCTTATTATATCACAGCCCATACCAAAAAGATATATTTGTACCCGCCCTGCCGGGCGCCTTGGCCGGCGGCAATTTTGGCCCTTTCGCCTGGTGCCAAATCCGTATATCTCCCGGCTGTTTCCGCGGTATATCCGGCAAATCACACAAATCTGTCACGCATGCCTAGACGTTTTGCACAAGTGCCCTGCATTTGGCACCATCATATCCGGACAATTGTGCCATAAGTCCTGCTTGTCATGCCGCGCTCCGGCCGGTACAATGGAACCACAGAACGAAAGCCCAAGCGTTTCCCCCAGCCGCCGCACGGGCCACACCGTGCCGCGGCAATGATAGAGAGAGAAAGAGAGAAAAGGAGTGCCTGTCGCATGAAAAATTCGATTGCCAAATTCGGCAAGTTCCTCAGCGCCATGGTCATGCCAAACATCGGCGCATTCATTGCCTGGGGCTTTATCACAGCTCTGTTCATCGAAAAGGGCTGGCTCCCAAATGCAAATTTGGCCAGCATTCAGCCGTATATGCTCACCTACCTGCTGCCCATCCTGATCGCCGCACAGGGCGGCAAGATGGTTGGCGGCGACCGCGGCCGTGTCATGGGCGCCATTGCGGTCATGGGCTGCATCGCCGGCGTCGGCGGTACCGAAGGCCAGACCATGCTGATGGGTGCCATGATTATGGGTCCGCTTGCCGGTTTGGTCATCAAAAAGTTTGACCAGGTCATGGATGGCCGCATGCCGGCCGGCTTTGAGATGCTGATCAATAACTTTTCGGTCGGTATCCTCGGCATGGTCATGGCTATCCTGGGCTATTATGCGATCGGCCCGGTTATGAGCGCGATCCTGGCGTTCCTGTCCGCAGGCGTCAACCTGCTCGTTCAGCACAGCCTGCTGCCGCTGGTCTCCATCTTCCTCGAGCCCGCCAAGGTGCTGTTCCTCAACAACGCCATCAACCACGGCGTGTTCACACCTATCGGCGCCGAGCAAGTCGCAGAAGCCGGAAAGTCCATCATGTATATGCTGGAAACCAACCCCGGCCCCGGCCTCGGTGTCCTGGTCGCATACTGGCTGTTCTCCAAGGACCGTACCACCAAGGATTCGGCCCCCGGTGCAATTATTATCCACCTGTTTGGCGGTATCCATGAGATCTATTTCCCGTATATCCTGATGAATCCCATGGTCATTATCGCCCCGATCGTGGGCAACGCCTGCGCGATCTTCTTCTTCAGCATCATGAACGCCGGCCTGAACGGCCCGGCGGCGCCCGGCTCGATCATCGCCTTCCTGATGATGTCGCCGCGCGACAGCATCCTTGTCAGCCTGATCGGCGTCATTTTAGCGGCGGCCGTCTCGTTTGTCATCGCCTCGCCCATTGTCAAAATGGCCGGCACAAAGAACCTAGAAGACGCGCAGAACAAGATGCAGGAAATGAAGGCACAGGCCAAGGGGACGGCTGCACCGTCCGCGGCTCCGTTGACCGATTGTACGGCCGTCAAGAAGGTCATCTTTGCCTGTGACGCCGGCATGGGTTCCTCGGCGATGGGCGCAACCAAGTTCCGCAACCGAATCAAAGCCCAGCGCCCCGACCTGACCATCACAAACACCAGCGTAGACAACATCCCGGCAGATGCCGATATCGTTGTCTGCCAGCAGGTCCTGGCCGACCGTGCACGTGCCTGTGCGCCGCAGGCCCATCTGGTCGCAATCGGCAACTTCCTGGCCGATCCTGGTCTGGATGAGCTCTACCATACGCTGACTGCCGAGCAGGCAGCGCCCGCCCCGCAGACTAACGCCCCGCAGGCGGCGCCGGAGAGTAAAAAGCGTACGACGATCACTGCGGATTGTGTCAAGCTCGGCTTGCCGTCGGTGTCCAAAGAGGATGCCATCCGCGCAGCCGGCCGGCTGCTGGTCGAGCAGGGATGCGTAGACGAGGCATATATCGATTCCATGCTCGAGCGCGAGCGCCTGGTCACGACCTACATGGGCATGGGCATCGCCATCCCGCACGGCACCACCGCACAAAAGGCGCGCGTCAAGCGCTCCGGCATCGTGATGCTGCAGTATCCTGACGGCATTGATTTCGGCGGCGAAAAGGCGCAGCTCGTCTTTGGCATCGCCGGCGTTGGCGACGAGCACATCGACCTGCTCAGCAACATTTGCACTGCACTGGAGGATGAAAGCGTCCTCAGCCAGCTCAAGTCCACCAAGGATGTCTCGTTCGTCCTGAAATGCCTGGAATTCCAGGACTGACGTGACAAAGTTTTACCCCCTCCATACAAAAGAGGCATGGCCCATCAGGCCATGCCTCTTTTCCGTTTCCGGGATGTTCTTATTTCTGCGGGAAATCCTTGGGCAGGATCGCTGGGCGGACGCAGGTGGTGGTCATGTGCAGCCATTTCTCCTGCTTGGCCGCCTCGACCAGGCTCTCCAGCACCTCGAGCACGTGCAGGCCCATCTGCGCGTCGGCACGCGCCATGCGGCCCTCTTGGATGGCCAGCGCCTGGTCGACCAGCCCGATGCCGCGGCTGTTGCGGTCATGGCCGGTCTCGGAAAACGGACGCGTATTCGGGATCTTCTCAAACGGCAACGACTCCACACCAGCAGGGCGCGGCATCTGGCCCCAGCGGAAGTCTTCCTTGCGGCGCAGCCAGATCTCGCCGCCAAAAATGTTCGGGCCGCTATTAGGGTCGGGCTCTGCCATCAGGAGCGTGCCTTCGGTGCCATACAGCTCCAGGCGCGGGCGTACCGAATCCCACACATCAAAGCTGAAGGTTGCGCTGACGACCGCACCCGAGGCAAAGCGCAGCACGCCGGACACATGCGTATCGATCTCAACCGGGACGGTCTTCCCGGTGGTCGGCAGATAGCGTGTATCCGACGACCGGCTGGACATTGCGGTCACTGCCTCAACCGGCCCCAAGAGCGAGACCAAGGCGGTCAGATAGTAGGGGCCCATGTCCAGGGTCGGGCCGCCGCCCGGCCGATAGTAAAAGGCAACATTGGGATGATAACACTCCCAGCCATGGCATAGCATGGCGGCTTCGCCGCCTGTGATCTTGCCGATCAGCCCGGCGTCGATCTGTTCGCGCATGGTCTGCACACGGCCGCCCAGAAAAGTATCCGGCGCACAGCACACAGTCAGCCCTTTTTCTCGGGCGAGATCCATAATCTGCTTGCCCTCGGCAAACGTTGCGGCCAGTGGCTTTTCGGTATAGACATGCTTGCCCGCCGCAAGGGCTGCCAGGTTGTACTTGGCATGCGCATCGGGTGTGGTCAGGTTGAGCACGATATCGATCTCAGGATCGGCCAACAGCGCATCGACCGACGGATACACGAAATCGATGCCGAGCGTCTTGGCGCGGCCGCACGTCTTCTCATAATTGCGCGCAGCGCAGCCCTTGATCTCAACGATATCGGGATACTGCTTGAGGTTATCGACATACTTGTTGCTGATGTCGCCCACGCCGATCAGGCCAACCTTCATCTTTCTCATGGGAAAGCCTTCCTTTCATAGTTTAAAGTTATAAAATAACACGTTTCACAAAAGGCCGGGCGACATCCCGGCCCTCTTATTTCGCGCTTAAAATACGCAGTATTTTTCCATATAGGATTCCATCAGCGGCAGGATCTCCCCGTAAGTGCCCTGCTGCTTGAGATATTCATAGATATCCTGCACTGTGATGAGTGCGTGCACCTTGATGCCAAACTCCTCGCCGACTTCCATGACTGCGGTCTTGCCTGGGGTCTGGCCGACCTCACAGCGGTTGACCGAGATGAACATATCGGTCACCTTGACGTCTGCGCAGCCCTGCAGCACGGGCATGGTCTCACGGATCGCCGTACCTGCAGTGATGACGTCCTCAATGATGATGATACGGTCCCCATCCTTAGGCTTATAGCCGACAATATTGCCGCCCTCGCCATGGTCCTTGGCTTCCTTGCGGTTGAAGAAAAACGGCTTGTCGATGCCATAATTGCGCGCGAGTGCCCCCGCAACCGAGGTTGCAAGCGGAATGCCCTTATAAGCCGGGCCAAACATTGCGTCAAAGTCCTCGCCGACGGTCTCCTTGACCAAGGCAGCATAGAACTCGCCCAGCTTGGAGTTCTGCAAGCCGGTCTTATAGTTGCCGGTATTGACAAAATACGGAGTATTTCTGCCGCTCTTGGTGACAAAATCCCCGAATCGGAGCACATCTGCCCCCATCATAAACTCAATAAATTCCTTCTTTGCCGGAGTCAGCATAGTCATATTCTCCCTTTCAAACTTCGTTGGTATTATTCTAACATATCGGCCATATCTGGGCAAGTGGGAATCTCCCGGAACCGGCCTTTGTGAATGCCGATTTGCCCGCCAAATCTGTTAATTTTTGAATTTCTTGTCTCGGGCCTTGGCAGGGCCATCCGCCCGCTCTGCCGCCTTTTGCGGAGCTGTCCTCCCGTTTCCTATACCGCCAAAACGCCGCAGGAAAAGGGCTCCAATCGCTCACGTCAGGGCCCCGAAGGCAAATTTTATAAATTCCTGCCAAAATGCGCCGCTCAGCAGCAGGCCGCTGCCGCTTTCCATCCGGCACAAAAAAAGAGACAGGCAAATGTGCCTGTCTCTCTTGTACGCGATCCAAATAAGATTACTTGAGGGTAACCTTTGCGCCAGCCTCTTCCAGCTGCGCCTTGATGGACTCTGCGTCCTCCTTGGAAGCAGCCTCCTTGATGATAGCCGGAGCGCCGTCAACCTTCTCCTTAGCCTCCTTCAGGCCCAGGCCGGTGATTGCACGGACAACCTTGATAACGTTGATCTTAGAAGCGCCAGCGTCGGTCAGCTCAACGTCAAACTCGGTCTTCTCCTCAGCAGCCGGAGCAGCAGCGCCGCCAGCAGCGCCAGCAACAGCAACAGGCATAGCGGATACGCCGAACTCTTCCTCCAGAGCCTTAACCAGCTCAGCCAGCTCCAGGACCTTCAGGCCCTTTACAGCTTCCATAATCTCTGCAACAGTCATGGTATAAACCTCCAATTTACAAATTTAAATAAACAATAAATTCCTATGCCGGTAAAAATTACTCGGCAGCAGCCTCTTCCTTGGGCGCAACCAGGGTGGAGACCAGGGCTTCGCCGTCCTCGGTCTTCTTTGCGATGTTGTCAAGCGCAATAACCAGCTGCGTAATCGGGAAATTGAAGCCGTACAGAACCTGCGCGATGAGGCCTTCCTTGGACGGCATCTCAGCCAGGGTCATGACCTCGGAAACCGGGATCGCCTCACCCTCGAGGTAACCGGCCTTGATCTTGAAGTTGTCATGCTTCTTGGCATACTCGTTCAGGATCTTTGCAGGCGCAACGACATCGTCGGTGGTGCTGATCGCCAGGGCGGTCGTACCGTTCAGGTGCTCCTCAAATGCGTCGAAGCCCAGCTCCTTGGCGGCAAAGCGCAGCATGGTATTCTTTACAACAGCATACTCAACGCCGGCCTCGCGCAGCTCACGGCGCAGCTTGGTATCGTCCTCAACGTTGATACCCTTGTAATCGACCAGAACGCCCGCCGGGCTGTTCTTGATCTTCTCGACCAGAGAAGCGACCAGAGCCTTCTTTTCTTCCAGAACCTTTGCGTTAGGCATCTTGTTTCACCTCCATCAAAAATAAAGTACCCTCTTGTGCAAAGACACAGGAGGGTACACAAAACATCTATCGTTCGTGCTGACCTCGGCGGGCGGCGGACCATGCGCCTTTCAAGCCATACGGCTGCCTGCTGTCTTTGACCAAGCTATTAAATTATAGCATGGGACATACGCCCTGTCAACACATTTCTGTGATTTCCGGCAAAATAATTTAGTCGGAAACCTTTGCCGCGTTGACCTTGACGCCGGGGCCCATGGTGGACGCAACGACGCAGGAGCGGACGTACTGACCCTTTGCAGCGGCCGGCTTTGCCTTGATGATTGCACCCATGAGCGCGTTGAAGTTGTCCTGCAGCTTCTCAACGCCGAAGGAAGCCTTGCCGATCGGGCAGTGGATGATGTTGGTCTTGTCCAGGCGGTACTCAATCTTACCAGCCTTGGACTCCTGAACCGCCTTGGCGACGTCCATCGAAACGGTGCCGGCCTTGGGGTTGGGCATGAGGCCCTTGGGGCCCAGGATCTTACCGAGGCGGCCGACAACGCCCATCATATCCGGGGTAGCGATGACGACGTCATAGTCGAAGAAGTTCTCGTTCTGGATCTTCGCGACCATGTCCTCTGCGCCGACATACTCTGCGCCAGCAGCCGCGGCCTCGTCAGCCTTGGGGCCCTTGGCGAATACCAGCACGCGGACCTGCTTGCCGGTGCCGTGCGGCAGGACGATCGCGCCGCGGACCTGCTGGTCTGCGTGACGGGAGTCAACGCCCAGCTTGACGTGCAGCTCGATGGTCTCGTCGAACTTTGCCTTTGCGGTAGAAACAACGGTTGCAAGCGCCTCAGCGGGATCGTACAGCTTGGAACGATCTACCAGCTTTGCGCTCTCTACATACTTTTTACCTTTGCGCACAATAATATCCTCCTTTAGTGGTACTGCGGGAATTTCCCTCCCACTTAGACGGCCGTGTCCGCCGTCAAACAGTGAAACTCAGCTTAAAATTACTCTTCTACGGTGATGCCCATGGAGCGGCAGGTGCCGGCGATCATGCTCATCGCGGCCTCGAGGGAAGCGGCGTTGAGGTCGGGCATCTTGGTCTCTGCGATCTTCTGGACGTCTGCCTTGGAGATCTTTGCGACCTTGGTCTTGTTCGGGACCGCAGAACCAGACTCGATCTTGCAAGCCTTCTTGATCAGGACGGCTGCCGGGGGAGTCTTGGTAACAAAGCTGAAGGAACGGTCTGCATAAACCGTGATGACAACGGGGATGATGAGGCCCGCGTCATTCTTGGTGCGCTCGTTGAATTCCTTGGTGAAAGCCATGATGTTGACACCATGCTGACCCAGAGCCGGGCCAACCGGGGGCGCAGGGGTTGCCTTGCCCGCAGGAATCTGGAGCTTGATATAGCCTACTACTTTCTGTGCCATTTTGAGGTATCCTCCTTAAAAAATGTGGTGGCTGGCGAGTCGGGCACTTTCCTGCCCACTCTCCCACTTGCCAGGGAGCGCGCCTGCGCTCCGCCGTCTGTCTTCCGTCGTGGAAGACGGACTCAATCGTTCAGCGTCTCGACCTGGTCGAGCTCCAGCTCGACAGGGGTCTCGCGGCCAAACATCGATACGACAACGCGTACCTTGTTCTTGTCGGGCTCCAGCTCATCGACCACGCCGATAAAGCCTGCCAGCGGCCCGTCAATGACGCGCACGCTGTCGCCCAAGTCATAATTGATTTCGATTTCACGCTTCTCCACGCCCATCTTCATGACTTCCTCATCGGAAAGCGGAAGCGGTTTGTTGGAGTTCGGGCCGACGAATCCTGTGCAGCCGCGCGTATTGCGCACGAGGTACCAGCTTTCATCGGTCAGGATCATCTTGACCAGTACATACCCCGGGAAGAGCTTTCGCTCGATTTCGCGGGTCTTGCCGTCCTTTACTTCGGTCACGCGCTCAACGGGGACGTTGACCGCGGTGATGAGGTCGTGGAGTTTCCGGTTTTCCACCGCTTTTTCGATGGACGAGGCTACTTTGTTCTCATAGCCCGAGTATGTGTGTACGACATACCACTTTGCTGCGTCTGACATAATTTATCCGGCCCCTCTCAGAATCAGGCGGCGAAGAAGCCGACGAGTGTCTGGAAGCCGAAGCCAAAGATTGCGTCGAGAATCCAGATGAACACGCCAAGAACCAAACAGCATCCCAAAACAACCAGCGTGTTGTTGATGGTCTGCTGGCGGGTGGGCCAAACAATCTTTTTGACCTCGCTCTTCAGTTCGCGGAACCAGTTACGGATGCGGGAGAAGATCGAAGGCTTTTTGGCCTTTGCCGGCTTGTTAGTCTGCTTCTTTACAGCGGGAGTGGATTTTTCCTGCTCTGCCATAAAGCTTACTTCCTTTCTCGTCGATTACTTGGTCTCACGATGCAAAGTATGCTTTTTGCAGAAGCGGCAGTACTTGTTCATCTCGAGACGGTCGGGATCGTTCTTCTTGTTCTTCATCGTATTGTAGTTTCTTTGCTTGCACTCTGTGCAGGCCAGCGTTACCTTAACGCGCATAACGGCACCTCCTTGAATTGTGTTTGTGCCCGCCGGCCTGTGCGGCCCGTGGGCGTGATTGCCTCCCTTTGCAGGCTCGACCGAGAAAAATCAGGCATAAAAAAAAGAACCTACATAGGTGTAATTATTGTATCACGCCTTCATGTGCAAGTCAAGCATCATTTTTTGAGTTTTGTGTACAAATCGGGCGGGCATTGTGCTATAATGATTGCACAGAACCGATAGATAGACCCCAGAGGGAGGAAACGCGATCTTGAAAATCTTAGGTATCGACTACGGCGATGCGCGCACCGGGCTCTCTGTCTCCGACCCCACCGGCCTCATTGCCGGTTCCCCGTCGGTGATCGCAGAGTGGAACCGCGACAAGCTGCTGGAAAAACTGACCGCCTATATCCGGGACAACCGGATTGAGACCATCGTGCTCGGTTATCCCAAGAACATGGATGGCTCGGTCGGCGCGCGCGCGGAAAAGTGCGCGGCGCTTGCCGAGGATCTCAAAGCCCGCACCGGCGTTCCGGTCGTACTGTGGGACGAACGCCGGACCACGGTGGAGGCCCATCAGATCCTGCGCGAGGCCGGCAAAAAGACCAAAAAACACAAAAAGAATGTGGACGCTGTCGCAGCGACCCTCATCCTGCAAGGTTATCTGGACGCCCAGCGTCTGCGCTGAGCCCTGCTGCCCTGCCAAGCACAAAAAATGCCCCCATTTGGGGCATTTTTTATTGTTTTGCTCCCAATTTCCTTTTCTGTTCCCAAAGTTGAACCAGATTGGTCGAGTGTAGGTTTATTCATTGTGAGATATAATTGTTTCGGTATTGTTTTGTCCCGTTGGATTGCTCTTTTCTGCCCTTAGGTATAGGAAAAAGGCAGTCGAAAAATCGGCTGCCTTTTTAGATGGATTATTTCGTATTATGGCATATAGCTCAATGTGTGAGTTACTTAATTAAGTCAGCAAGCGTCCGTTGTCATTCCATTCGCCATACATAATGTTAGCTTTCGTATTATCCAATAATTTCTGTAAACGGCTTTGGAATAATTCCGGTTGCTTTTTCTTTATCTGAATGGTATCAATTCTTACCCGCTGATATAGCGGCGGAAATTTTTGAAAATTCCGCCAGATTTCTGGATCGGCCTGCAACGCCTCCAAAATAACACTGTCAATCACAAATCCCTGTTCTGACATATCGGGTAACATGGCCCTGCCCGCATCTGTCATACGCCCCAGTCGTTCCATTCTCCGGCAGCGCTCCTTGTTTAACAGACCACAAGCTGCCTTTTCTTCTTGGCGCTAACCTCTGTGCTGTAATACCATTGTCCATTTTCTTTGTAGTGCTGTCAATCCAGCCAAAGCACATAGCTTCTTCCACTGCGTCTATATACCAAAACGTCCCGTCCGCAACTGGCCGTCCGCGTTTTACAACGACCCAACATTCGCCTTCTGTATTGTAGTTTTCCAAAAGCCATTGACGCAGCTCGTCACGATTTTTGGCTGATAATAAATTCTTAAAATCCATTTCCTTTTATTTTCCTAAATTTCAATTTAATGTGTTTTTTCTCTAAGCAGTATAGCACAGGGACTATGAGCAAATCTATATATGCTATTTTATCTACTCTCTTTTACTAAGAAATATCTTTATGTTGATTGCAAAGCAGAGCCGTAACCAAATTGTATTTGATTACAGCCCCACGCTCACTGTTAAACTACCTGTGGGAACTCTCCCTTGGTATTGATGTCCATAGGACGGACTTTGATTTTATCGTAGTTCTCTGCGTAATCATACCAAAATTATCTAGCCTGCTCAAAAGAATAGAAGCACTCATCTCTGAGTGCTTCTGCATATTTATAGGATGTATTCAAGCGATATTCATTGGCCTATGGCCGGGAACACAAAGTCGAATTGGGACTTGTTTTTTTGCCGGACGTCCCGCTCTCGCCGGTGCATGCAAACGCAAACCTCATCCTTCCCAGATGAAGTCCTCTGCCTCCTCCTGAACCGCCGGAACCCGGATCTTTTTGACCATCTTATAGTGGATGCCCTCAGGCTTTTGGACTTCCCCCTGGTTTTCAAACCCATACTTGGCATAAAAGCCGCGCGCCCTGGCATTCTCCTTGGCCACATAAGCGCACAGGTAATCTTTGCCCAGCCCGCGGTAGACCGAGATGGCCTGTCCCAAGATCTGCCCGCTCATCCCTGTGCCGCGGTAATCCTCGGCAATCACGAACGAGCCGACCTTCCCAACCTGCGGTTCGCTCTGGTCGCACACATTCAGCCGCACCAGGGCGATGGCCTGGTCCTTGGTCGTGCCGATGGTGACCGCACGGGGGCAGGCCGCGGCCATGGCGTCGGTATCAGCCATCCAGGCTTCTTCATCCAGCATCTCGGTTGAACCGTATGCATTGCGGTAAAACTCCCGGGCAAAACCGCGCAGCAGCGCCCTGTCCGCCTGGCTGCTTGGGTCGTATGGGCGGTACCACGCCTGTACCGTGCGCGGGACGCCCTTGCTGTTGGTCCAGCCGAGCTTGGCAAAGGTGGACAGTTCTTCGGGCAAGTGAGAGGCATCATTCCAGTAGATTGGGCGGATCTGTTCCCCCTCAATCTCGAACTTGGCCACACAGGTATTATCGCCCCAGCCGATTTCGCCGATCTGCTCCGGCGCATAGCCCAGCACCCGGCACAGGATCGCGCGGATAGCCGTTCCGTGCGTGACGATCACGATTTCTTTGCCGTCCCACTCCCGCGCGAGCTGCCGGACGCCGCCCAGCACCCGGTCTCCGGTCTGCATGACGGTCTCCCCGCCCGGCACCTCACAGGCCCATGGCCGTGTCTGCCAGCGCGCAAACATTTCGGGCGCAATGCGCGGCAGGACTTCCCAGGTCTTATCCTCCCACTCGCCCATATTGATCTCGCGCAGCACCGGGCGCAGGCGCACCTTCATGCCCTTGCGGTCGGCAATGGCCTTGGCTGTATGGCGTGCACGATAGAGGTCAGAGGCGTAGACTGCATCCAGCGGTACATTGGCAAAGCGGTCCGCCAGATACGGGAGCTGCTTAAGGCCGCGTTCGGTCAGCAGGCTGTCGTACTGTCCATGGCAGCGGCGGTATACATTGCCCTCGGCCTCGGCATGGCGGACCAGATATACCGTTGTCATACCTGCACCGCCCCGGTCAGCTCGGTCACTTTATCCACGCCATGCTGGTCCATATAGTCCTTGAGCTCTTCGAGCGCCTTGACCGGCGCCATCGGGTCTGCAAACATTGCCGTGCCGATCGCAACCGCATCCGCGCCCGCCAGCATTATCTCTGCGATATCGCGTCCTGTACGGATGCCTCCCATGCCGATGATCGGCACGTCGACCGCACGGCGCACCTGATAGACCATGCGCACGGCGACCGGGAACACAGCCGGGCCGGACAGACCGCCCATGACATTGGACAGGATGGGCCGACGGGTGTCTACATCGATGCGCATGCCGAGCAAGGTGTTGATCAGGCTCAGGGCGTCCGCACCCGCCGCGACTGCCGCGCGGGCAATCTCGGTGATATCAGTGACATTGGGGCTGAGCTTCACAATCAACGGCTTCTTCGCATACTTTTTGGAGGCCGAGACCACTTCCTCGACCATCTTGGGCTGGGTGCCGAACGCCATGCCGCCGCACTTGACATTCGGACAGGAGATGTTCATCTCAATCAGATCCACATCGGCATCTGAAATCTTCTCGATCATGCCGCAGTACTCTTCGACCGTATTGCCCGATACATTGGCAATGATTTTGGTATCATACTGGCGCAAAAATGGGATCTGCTCCTCGATAAAGCGGTCGATGCCCGGGTTTTGCAAGCCGACACAGTTCAAAATGCCCATCGGGGTTTCGGCGATGCGCGGCGCAGGATTGCCCAGGCGCTCGGTGGGGGTCAGGCCCTTGACGCCGATGCCGCCGAGCTCGGACAGGTCAAAAAATTCCCCATATTCGTGGCCGAAGCCAAAGGTGCCCGAGGCCGTCGTGATCGGGTTCTTGAGCTCTACCCCGCAGATATTTACACGCAAATCCATTACCAAACGACCTCCTTGCTGTCAAATACCGGGCCATCCTTGCAGACATGGCCATACCGCACGCCTTCTTGCCCTTCCTTGAGCTTGAGCTCGCAGGCACAGACCAGGCATGCGCCGATGCCGCAGCCCATGCGCTCCTCCATCGACACCTGGCAGGGCACCCCCTGTGCCTCGGCGATCTGGGCCACCGCGCGCAGCATGGGCTTGGGCCCGCAGGCGCAGACCGCTGTCGCACCCGCAATCTGGGCCTTGAGCACGTCGGTCACAAAGCCGTGCTGGCCATAGCTGCCGTCATCGGTGCACACATAGGTCTCGCCCACTGTGCGGAACGCATCCTCTAAAATAACCGCTGGCCGGCTGCGGAAGCCCAGGATAGCTGCTGGCTGTGCGCCCATCTCGCGGGCGGCGCGCATGGTCATGAGCAGGGGCGGCACGCCGATGCCCCCGCCGACAAAAATGGGCCGTGCGCCAAGTTCCTGCATGCGGAAGCCGTGGCCGAGTGTGCCCAGCACGTCCAGCAAATCGCCCGCGCGGCGGCCTGCCAGCCACTTGGTGCCTGCGCCCTTGACTTGAAACACCAGGGTCATCTTGTCCCCCTCCACGTTGCAGATCGAGATCGGGCGGCGCAGCAGGTTGCCCTCGCCGCAGGTGATATGAACAAATTGGCCAGGCTGCGCCTGCAGGCACAGGACCGGCGCTTCCATCGTCAATGCAAAAAGGCCCGCTCCAACCTCGTCATTGCCAATGACACGGCAAATTTCCTGAGTCGCCATATGGTATCCTCCTGTAAATATGTATTTCTTATCATCCATTGTATCCGAAAACGCTAGAGAACGCAAGCGCCGCAGCGCGATATCCCGGCAATTCCCATCGCAATCCAGCAAAAAGCGGCTTCTCAAAATGAGATGCCGCTTTTGTAACAGGATCAGAGATCCTGCCTTAGATATCATTGATATCGATCATCTTGCACTTGGAAATCTCCATGCCGCTCTCCATGCACTCGAGCAGGGCGTTTGCAGTGTCGATGGCGGTCAAGCACGGGATGGCGTGCTCGGTCGCCGCACGGCGGATCTTTACGCTGGCGAGCTCCGGATGACGGCCCTTGACCGAGGTTGAGATGACATAGTCGACCTCGCCGTTCTCGATCATGTCCAGGATATTCGGATGCAGCTCGGGCTCAAACGCATTGTAGACCACATTCGTCGCAACCATGGCATTGTTGAGCGTGTTGGCCGTGCCGCGGGTCGCGTACAGCTCATAGCCCAGCTTTTCAAACTTCTCTGCGATCGGGATGGCCTCCTGCTTGTCAGCCGGGCGCACGGAGATAACCACCTTGCCGGTCTTCTTGTGCATAGAATAGCCCGCGCCCAGCAGGCCCTTGTAGAGCGCTTCCTTAAAGTCCTTGGCGACGCCCAGCACCTCACCGGTGGACTTCATCTCGGGACCGAGCTGGGTGTCCAAGTCGCGCAGCTTCTGGAAGGAGAAGACCGGTACCTTGACCGCATAGTAGTCGCGCTCCGGATACAGGCCGGTGCCGTACTCCATGTCGCGCAGCTTCTCACCGAACATGCAGCGGGTCGCCAGGTCAATCATCGGCACGCCCGTGATCTTGGAGATATAAGGGACGGTACGGGACGAGCGCGGGTTGACCTCAATGATGTAGACCTGGTCGTTATACAGGACAAACTGGATATTGACAAGGCCCAGGACCTTGAGGCTCTTGGACAGCGCGCGGGTGTACCGGATGATGGTGTCCTTGTGCTTGGAGGAAATGTGCAGGGAGGGATACATGGAGATCGAGTCGCCCGAATGGACGCCGGCGCGCTCAAAGTGCTCCATGATACCCGGGATCAGGATGTCTTCGCCGTCGCAGATGGCGTCGACCTCGATCTCGCGGCCCATCATATACTTATCGACCAGCACAGGGTTCTCAACCTTATGGCGGGTGATGACCTGCATATATTCCCGGATATCCTGCTCACTGTAGGCAATCTCCATGCCCTGGCCACCCAAGACATAGGACGGACGGACGAGGACCGGATAGCCCAGGCGGTCCGCGACCTTGACGGCCTCATCCTCGGTGAACACAGTCTCTCCCTTGGGGCGCGGGATATGGCACTCCTCCAGGATCTCGTCGAACTTTTCACGGTCTTCGGCCGCATCAATCGACCACGCCTGGGTGCCCAGGATCGGCACGCCCAGTTTTTCCAGATGGGCTGCCAGGTTGATGGCGGTCTGGCCGCCGAACTGTACGATGGCCGCGTCCGGCTTCTCGGCATTCACGACGCCCTCCACGTCCTCGGGCGTCAGCGGCTCGAAGTACAGGCGGTCTGCCGTGTCAAAGTCGGTGGAAACGGTCTCTGGGTTGTTATTGATAATAACGGTCTCACAGCCCAGCTCTTTGAGGGCCCAGACCGAATGGACCGAGCAATAGTCGAACTCGATACCCTGACCGATGCGGATGGGGCCGGAACCCAGAACCAGTACCTTTTTCTTGCCGGTGGACGGCTTGACCTCGTTTTCGTCGTCAAAGGTCGAGTAATAGTACGGGGTCTCCGCGTCAAACTCTGCGGCACAGGTATCAACCGTCTTGTAGACCGGCAGGCGCTTGAGGGCGCCAACCTGCTTGCCGGAAAGCTGCTCGATGGTCTTGTCCAGGAAGCCCATCTTCTTGGCACGCAGATAGAGATCCTCAGTCAGCGCAGAAGCCTCTGCCAGCTAGTGATCCATGTCTACAATGTTCTTGTAGCCGTTGAGGAACCAGGTGTCGATCATCGTGATGTCATGGATTTCGTCGATGGTCATGATGCCGCGGCGCAGCGCCTCGCAGATGACCAGCAGGCGCTCATCGTTGACCGTCGCGACGCCAGCTTTGACTTCCTCGTCCGACCAAGCCTTGAGCTTGGGCATGATAAAGCTGTCTAGCTTCATCTCAACGCCGCGGATGGCCTTCATCATGGCCTGCTCAAAGGACGGGGCGATGGCCATGACTTCGCCGGTCGCCTTCATCTGGGTGCCGAGCGTATTGTCGGCATATACGAACTTGTCAAACGGCCAGCGCGGGAACTTGGCAACGATATAGTCGAGCGTCGGCTCAAAGCAGGCATAGGTCTTGCCCGTGACCGCGTTCATGATCTCATCCAATCCGTAACCGATGGCGATCTTGGCGGTAACCTTTGCGATCGGGAAGCCGGTCGCCTTGGATGCCAGTGCGGACGAGCGGGACACACGGGGGTTTACCTCGATGACCGCATACTCAAAGGAGTCCGGGTTGAGCGCATACTGCACGTTGCAGCCGCCCTCGATGCCGAGCTCGGTGATGATGTTGAGCGCCGAGGTGCGCAGCATCTGATATTCCTTATCGGACAGCGTCTGGCTGGGCGCGACGACGACCGAGTCGCCGGTGTGCACGCCAACCGGGTCTACGTTCTCCATGTTACAGATGGTGATGGCGTTCCCCTTGCTGTCGCGCATGACCTCATACTCGATTTCCTTCCAGCCGGCAATGCACTTTTCGACCAGGATCTCGTCCACGCGCGAGTACATGATGCCGGTTGCGGCGATCTCGCGGAGCTGGTCCCAGGTATAGGCAATGCCGCCGCCGGTGCCGCCCAGGGTATAGGCCGGGCGGATGATGACCGGCAGGCCGATCTCCTCGGTAAAGGCGACTGCGTCCTCGACCGTGTGCACGACCTTGGAGGCAATGCACGGCTCGCCGATCTTCTCCATCGTGTCCTTGAACATCTGGCGGTCTTCGGCCTTGGCGATGGTCTCCGGGTTCGCGCCCAGGAGCTTGACGCCGTACTCGTCCAAAAAGCCGTCGGCCGACAGGTCCATCGCCAGGTTCAGGCCGGTCTGGCCGCCAAGGTTGGGGATAAGGGAATCCGGACGCTCTTTCTTGATAATCTCCTTGACCGCGTCCAAGGTCATCGGCTCGATATATACCTTGTCTGCCATGGCCTTATCGGTCATGATCGTGGCAGGGTTGGAGTTTACCAGGACGACCTCCAGGCCCTCCTCGCGCAGCGCGCGGCACGCCTGCGTGCCCGCGTAGTCAAATTCGGCCGCCTGGCCGATTACGATCGGGCCGGAGCCCAGTACCATAACTTTATGGATATCTTTTCTCAGCGGCATTAGAACTGGCCTCCCTTGTGCTTGTCAATGTTTTCGAGGAACCGGTCAAACAGGTACGATGTATCCTGCGGACCAGGGCAGACCTCGGGGTGGTACTGCACGGTAAAGATCGGGCGGCCGATGTGCTCGAGGCCCTCAACCGTTCCGTCGTTTAAGTTGACAAAGCGCACACGTGCAACCTTGGGATCGACCGTGTCGCCTACAACCGCATAGCCGTGGTTCTGGCTGGTGATATAGGTGCGGTCCTGGTCGACGTCCTTGACCGGATGGTTGACGCCGCGGTGGCCAAAGCGCATCTTTTCGGTCTTGGCGCCGATGGCCAGCGCCATGAGCTGATGGCCGAGGCAGATGCCAAAGATGGGCAGTCCGGAGGCGATCAGCTTTTTCAGTTCCTCGACGATGCTCACGTTCTCAGCCGGGTCACCAGGACCGTTCGACAGCATGACGCCGTCGTAATTGCCCGCCAAGATCTCATCTGCCGTCGTAAAACCGGGCAGGACCGTAACCTCACAACCGCGCGCACACAGCTCACGGACGATGTTATACTTGACTCCAAAATCCATCAGCGCAATCCGGTATTTCTGCGCGCCCTCGGCCGGGTGCACTTTGCGCTTGGACAGCGTGACCGCCTTGACCGCGTCCTTGACGACATACGCCTTCATTTCCTGGATGGTCTGCGCATCCGGCTCATATCCCTCGGTATAGATCACGCCATTCATGACGCCGTTGTTCCTCAGGATGCGGGTCAGCTTCCGTGTATCAATCCCCTGTAGGCCGACCACCTTCTGCTCCTTGAGATAGTCATCCAGGCTCATCTTGCAGCGGAAGTTGGACGGATACTCGCACATCTCGCGCATGATATAGCCCGACACCCAGCTCTTCTTGGACTCGCTGTCGTCGAAGTTGATGCCGTAGTTGCCAACCAGCGGATAGGTCATGCAGACCATCTGCCCATAATAGGACGGATCGGTCAAAACTTCCTGATATCCGGCCATACCCGTATTGAATACGACCTCGCCAATGCTGCACCCCTCATAGCCGGCGGCCTTGCCCTCAAACAGGGTGCCGTCGGCCAGCAGCAGATACGCTTTCTTCAAATCTATCGTCACTCCTTGCAAACTTTACGATGGAAAACTGTCTTTATCGGATAGCGGACACGATGTCGTCGCGCATGCGGATGGCCTCGGCGCGTGCGGCTTCCATGAAGTCTGCGCCGTCCTTGCCGGTCTTCTTCCAGGCGCACATAATACCGCGGGAGGAATTGACGATCGCGCCCAGGCCGTCGTCGTTGAAGGCGTTGGCGATATCCTTAGCGGTCGCGCCCTGCGCGCCGTAGCCCGGTACCAGGAAATACGCCTTGGGGATGATAGAACGGATGACCTTCTGTTCCTCGGGATAGGTCGCGCCGACGACCGCGCCGACCTGGTTATAGCCGGACGCCGTGTCCAGGCCCTCGCTCCATTTTTCAAACTGCTCGGCCACGCGGACGTAGAGCGGCTTGCCTTCCATGTCGCGGTTCTGGAACTCGCCGGAGGAAGGATTGGAAGTCTTTACCAAAATATAGATCGACTTTTCCCGTGCACGGCACTCCTTGAGGAAGGGCTCGATGCCGTCGGTGCCGAGATAGGCATTGACCGTGCAGGAGTCGGCGTCATAAACCGGCAGTTCCTTGCCTCCAACCTTGGTGCAGCCCAAGTATGCCTCAGCATAGGCCGAAGCGGTCGCGCCGATATCGTTGCGCTTGATGTCCGCAATGACATACATGCCCTTCTCGTGTGCATAATCGATCGTGTGCTTGAGCACCTTAGCGCCCGCAGGGCCAAGCAGCTCATAGTATGCAGCCTGCGGCTTGATGGCCGGCACAATGTCGTGCAGGGCATCGATCAGGCTGACATTGAACTGCTGCATCGCGGCGGCCGCCGCCTCCAGCGTCTCCCCGTATCGCTCAATGCACTGGGTCACGATAAAGCCCGGGATGTACTCCAGGCGTGCGTCCAATCCGGCGACCGTCGGATTGTTCTTCTGGCGGATGCACTCGACAAGTTTTTGTACGGACATGTTTTATCTCCTTTCATGCGGGCCGATCTCTTTTCCCGGCGCCGCGCGGCGACATGGATATATTTGAACAGTTTCTAACTTACGGGTTGGATTGCCCCTCCTGCTTGATGATGGTCACGCGGTCCTGGCCGTCGGTCTCACGCAGGCGGACATACACGCGCTCATTCTGGGCGGTCGGCAGGTTCTTGCCGACGTAGTCCGGCCGGATGGGCAGTTCCCTGTGGCCGCGGTCGATGAGCACGGCAAGCTGGATGCGTGCTGCGCGCCCCATGCGGGATACCGCCTCAATGGCCGCGCGCACCGAGCGCCCGGTATAGAGCACGTCGTCCACGATGACCACCGTGCAGCCGGCCAGACCAGGGATGTCCGGCAGAACGGGCTCGGCTGTATGCGGCAAGTCATCGCGGAAGGGTCCAATGTCGAGCGGCAGGACGGGCGGGCGGAAGCCCTCCACCTCGCCGAGCTTGTCGGCGATGCGCTCGGCCAGCGGCACGCCGCGGGTCTGCACGCCGGCGAGCAGCAGGTTGCGGCAACCATGGTTCTTTTCAATAATCTCAAAGGCGATGCGCGTGAGCGCAAGCCGGACGGCTGCCTCGTCCATGATCTCTGCGGTCTGCTGGGCCACTGGCATACTCCTTTCCTGCTTCCCGGCACAAAAAAAGCTTCCTGCCCAAAGGCAAGAAGCCGCACGAAGCCACGCCTTCCGGCTTGGCCGCAAGACGCGTGTTGCTCTCATTCGATCGTTCAGGCACTTTGGGAACTCACGGGTTCCGATTAAAAGTCTGATTTATTGCTGTTGCGTTTTTCGTTTTTATTATTATATCCTAGATTACCCGATCCTGTAAACCGCCATTCGCACAAAAGCCGGTCGAATTTTCCCGAAATTTTGTGAATTTTCGGCAACTAAACAAAATTTGTCAGGCTCTTACAATTTTTTTCTGGGCCGTATCCGGCTAAACGCCGCCTGTGATTCACATACTACAGGCAAAAGGAGCGTGAAAAACATGAAGCTTACTCCCATTCTCTCGGGCATGGCGGCCGGCATTGCCGTGGGGGCCATCGCCTCCGCGATGGCATCCAACGCGATGTCCAGCCCTTCGGTCAAGCGCAGCGTCAAACAGGCGGCACATCAGGTCACCAACACGGCAAAGCACGTCGGCGAGATGTTCTAGCCGGACGGCACATGTGCAAAGGCCGGGATCGGGCAGCCCGCTGCCCGGTCCCGGCCTTTTGCCTTCCTGCCCTGGATGGACACGAACGGTTGCACTTTATCCAGCCTGCGCGCTCTGGCGCAGTTTCTCCCATCCAGGCAGAATCCATGCGCCGCAGGCATTTCCCAGCGTACAGATCAGCAGGAAAAGTACGGTTTGGCCGAGCTGCGCCTGCTCAATGCCTAGGGACAGGAAAAACATATCTGCGACGACGTGCTCAAACCCTGCTAGGATGAATGCCGGAATACACAGGAAAATGCCGAGAAAGCGGCTGAGATCCCCCTGCCAAGAGCGAAAATGATCGACTGCAATGTACATCAAAATGCCGCATAACACGGCGAGCAGAAAAGCCTGCAGCGGGCTTTCGCCAAGCTTCGCCGCAGCCATCTCCATCGCAGTGTCCCGGTAAGCGGGCTTCGCGTAGGCCATCGCCGCGCCGGTCACGATGCAGCCGGCCAGATTGCCCGCCCAGATGACCGCCAGCTCCAACACGCAGGCGGCCTTGTCGGCCCGTTTGACCAGATCGCCCACGCGACCGGTAAACAGGCCCATGCCGCGCGTACAGATGGTGAACAGCGCCACCGAAAACAGGACTGCGCCGACCGGCGCGCGGCCGCTGCCAATATACAGCGCGCCGCTGATGCTGATTAGGATGCCAGCCAGCACAGCCGAAACAAACAATTCCAGTTTTTTCACGGGAAGTTCTCCTCTTTCTGTCATTTTATCTGTCTCTATGCTATCGGTTTTGGGCACCCGCTGTCAATTGTCAGATTACCCGAAGAATCCGGCCGGAAAGCGGCCGGATTTTCCTGTTTCGGTGAGCGGGCACGCCCGCAGTTGACGCTGTGCAGCCCGGCCGCTATAATATAGGAAGCGAAAACAGGAGGCGGATTTTCCCATGGAGCTTATAGATCAGGCGGGCCTGCTGGCGGATACGCTGCGCCAACGCCGCCCTGTCATTCACTGCATCACAAATAGCGTTACCATCAACGACTGCGCCAACGCCGCGCTTGCCATCGGCGCATCGCCCATCATGGCCGAAGCGCCTGAGGAGGCCGCCGAGGTGACCGCACACGCGCAGGCACTCGTGCTCAACATTGGGCAGCCCTCCCCCCGCAAGCTGGACGCGATGCTGCGCTCGGGCGAACAGGCCGGTCGTATGGGCATCCCGGTCGTGCTCGACCCGGTCGGCGTGGGCGTATCCAGCCTGCGCACCACCGCCGTACGGCAGATCCTGGAGCTCGTGCACATCGCGGTCCTGCGCTGCAACCATGCAGAGGCCGCTTGCATCTATGGCATGCATCCGGATACGCGCGGCGTAGACAGCGACCGCTCCCTGTCCCTGGAGGACAGCGAGTCCCTCGCCCGGGGACTCGCCGCGCGATACCGCTGTACGGTGGCCCTGACCGGCGCGACCGACCTTGTGGCCAGTCCATCCCATCTCTGCAAGCTGGAGGGCGGCCATCCCATGCTCTCGCGTGTGACCGGCATGGGATGCGTCTCCACCGTGCTCTGCGCCTGCTATGCGGCTGTCACCGACGACAGCCTGCTGGCCGCCGCCGCCGGGCTGGGCGCGATCAGCGCGGCAGGAGAGATCGCCTATCAGAACGCGGGGCGCCGCGGTACCGGCAGCTTCCGCACCGCGGTCATCGACGCCCTGAGCCAGATGGATGCCGCCGCCCTGCACGCCCATCTCAAACTGACGGAGGTGCCCAATGCCCTTTGATTTTCCCGGCTGCATCTTTGACCTGGATGGCACGCTGCTCGATTCCCTGTGGGTGTGGGACGAGGTCGACACGGTGTTTTTAACCCGGCGCGGCCTACCCGTGACCCCTGACTATGGCCAGGCCATTGCACACCTCGGCTTTGCCGATGCCGCGCGCTATACCATCGGCCGCTTTGGCCTTTCAGAGACGCCGGAACAGCTCATGGACGAATGGTATTCCCTGGCACGCGCGGCCTACCGGGACCGCGTCCAGCTCAAACCCTATGCCAGCGCTTTCCTGCAAAAGCTTTATACACAGGGTGTGCATATCTCTGCAGCGACCTCGTCCGAACCCGACTTGATTCTCCCCTGCCTAGAGCGTTTGGAAATCCGCGCGTTGTTCGAAAACATCACCACTATCCATGAGGTCAGCGGAGACAAATCTTCCCCGGACATCTATCTGCTGGCTGCCGCCCGCATGGGCGTCGCGCCATCCCGCTGTGCGGTGTTTGAGGACATCCTGCGCGGCGTCCAGAGCGCAAAATCGGCCGGATTTTATACCGTTGCAGTCCAAGAGGCCGCATCGGCGCTCGACCAAGATGCGATCCGGCAGACTGCGGACCGTTACATCCTTTCTTTTTCCGAACTTTTATGACCGTGCTGTATCTCTGTCCAGGGAACGCAAGAAAACCGCCTGATAGGCGGTTTTCTTTTGCTTCTAAACTGTATGGTCGGGCATCCCTTCCCAGACGCGCCCAACACACCATAACTTCTGCCCACCTTCATCGGTAAACTGATGCATGGTGATGTAGACTTCGCCGCCACCCGGGAACGTCACCTTGAGATCCTGATCGACGCCCTGACTGACTGTAATCGGCTCGCCGGCCCGCGTTACCGTATAGGTCTGCTCATCATAGAACGTGCAGATCGCCGCGCACAGCGCGTCTTCCGGCGTCTGGAACTTGTCCGAACGTTCCCGCATATAGCTGATGTCCGGATTGATCGGCAACGCCGACACATCATCCGGATACAGCTGCAAAAACGCTTCTCTCGTCAAGCCGTCATCCCAGGTCGCCTGCAATGCCTCACAGCCGGTCACAACCGGCATGCCATCCTGCGTGTCAACGGTCAGCTTCTCGGCATAGCGGTACTGCTCGCCGCCCGCCTCCAGCTGGTACACCACGGTCACACTGTCCTCGGTCATGTCCCGGAGCATCCAATCGGTCACGTTCGGGCTGGAACCCCAGCCAATCTTCCAGAAGAAGCGCAGACCATTGCCGAGCTGTTTCTGGTCCTGCACAAACTGCTGCTGCAAAGCCGTGCTCATAAACGGATAGCGGAACAGTGCATTTTCGCGCAGATAACCCTCTGCCCACTGGTTTGCCGCCTGGATGACCGGCACAAACTGGGTCAAACTTTGTTGCGGCTCATTATTTTCCGGCTCGACCACACCGGTCAGACGGTAGCTGTCCGAATCTTCCTCTTTCTCATACGAGAAGTAAATCATCGTGCCGTCAGCAAAATCATACGCAATCACATCATTTGCGAGACGATACCGCCCGCCTGCGACCGGGAAGTTCAGATAAACAAGCGCTTCCAGTGATGTGCTGGCGACCGGCTGTTCGGGCATGCCCATCTTGATGACATCATCCGCCGTCCAGCAAATCATGTCTGGGTCATCCAAAATCATAGCTTGATCAGTCGTGCAATCCACAATGCGCAGGCCGTCATCCTGCCAGCCAAAGTGCAGCGTCTGTACCTGCGTAATTCCACTGAACCAGGTGCGGGTCTGGCCCACTCCATCTTCCGGTTTGCCATGCACCCGAACGCTCACCGTACCGTCTTGGACATTGACCGTATATTCAGCCTTGTCCGCTGCCATGCCGATCGGCAAATCATTCAGCTCCAGTACGGTCTGTGCATCGGTGTCTGCATACCAGCTGGCATACTCGTCAAACATTGCCAGCATGTCTTTGCCAAATAGGGTCTTAGCCTGGTCTGCCGACAGACCATTCACCTGTGCATCGCACCAGCGCTGCGCCAGTGCTTCCATCTGATTCTGGGTCTCACCATTGATCGGCTTTGCATTCTTCTCTACCACCGTCCAGCCGTCAAACTTCCAACCGTCCCCCACCGGTTTGGTCCGAATGGAGATTTGCTGGCCGTTGAAGAACGTATAATGAAAGGTCGTCTCGCCCTGCTGTTCCAACTGTCCGCCGGCCAACCCAAGCAGTTCCGCAATCCGGCCTGCGGCATCATCCAACATCGCCGGGCCAACGTCTGGCAGCCCCAGATCGTCATAGAGCATTTTAAATGTATCGAGGTCGCGTACGGTGCCGAGGTCGGTCGCTTGCTTTTCGCACAGCGCCGCTACGCCGTCCATCTCATTGACTTTGAGCACACCGTCCTCGCGGATAAACTGCACCCACTGGACCGTGTGCTGGTCGGGTGCTGCCAGCGAACTGTACAGCGCTTGGCTCCAGTTTTTGACAACATAGGCGCCCAGGCGGTCGGCATCTGGATAGACCGCGTAGGCGGTCACATGCGGGTCTGCCAGAAGCAGCGCGCTCTCCGCCTGCTCCAGATCCTGTGTCTCCTGGACCGACGCGGGCAGGGCGTCAATGACCGCCTGTGCGTCGCCGTCCACAATCGCCTGCATGTATGCCTCGGCAGCAGTGCGGATCTCCGCTTCCAACGCACTGTCCCCGGTCTTGGGCGTGACCGCAAAGCAGCCGCCCACCAAAGCCAGCGCGAATACCACCACCAATAGCGCCGAAATCCCACGTTTTTTCTGATTCGGGCCAAATAGGGCCTGTAGTCTGGTCTTCATCGCTTTTCCGCCTCCCGTCAGCCTTGTCGTCAATACCGCGCCGCCGTTCAGCCGGCGGGCCACATCGTTGAGGATGCACTGGCCATACTGCCGTTTTGCGTCCGCGCCTAACCCGCGCACGACCGCCTGATCACAGGCGATCTCCAAATCCTGTGCCCCTTGCCTGGCTAGCAAGTATACGACTGGATTGAACCAATGCACACAGCGTGCCAGCAGGAACATCAGCTTCCAGAGCAGATCCCTGTGTTTATAATGGGTCAGCTCGTGCCGTAAAATCAGCCGCGCATCCTCAAGCGGTATCCCGTCCTTGGGCAGCAGCAGGGCCGGCCGGAACAGGCCCGCCAACATAGGGCCATCCGCCAGTATGGTCTGCTGCAGCGGAATATTCCGCCGAATCCCCAACCGTTCGCGTTCACATCTATAGATATCCAGCAGCGCAGGGTCACGCACGTCGCGCGCCGTCCGGCGCACCTGCCGCTGGAAACGGAAATATGGCAAGAGTGCTATGGCCAAGGCCAGCACTGCGCCAACGCCCCATATACCTGCCAGGATCTTATCGAACGCAATGGTTTTCTGCGCCTGTTCCACCGTCATGCCCGCCGGCATCCAGCGGCGTACAACAGGCGTCTGCGCGGCGGGATCGCTCTGCTCGTCCACTGTCTGTCCCGATAGGTTCGGGCTTCCCGCCGGGTCCGGCGCAGCCTGCACTTCGACCAGGGTCGTGCGGGGCGTAACTTTGACCGGTGCGTCTGGGAAAGCGTTCTGCACGGGCACGAGTAACCGTACCGCAAAAATCACCCACAGCGCGCACACGATGCGCGCCGGATACCGGCGGCGCAGTACGGCGCACAAGAGCAAAAGCGGCAACAGCACCAGGGAAGTGGTCAGGCTGACCTGTAGGATATTCCAAAAGGCCGTCGTCATGGTCGCTCCCTCCCCTGTCGGTCTAAAAAGTCTCGCAGCTCGTCCAGGTCCTGCCGGGTCAGCGCGCCGGTACCAGACAGCGACGCCACCAAGTCCCGCACCGAGCCGTGGTAAAACCGTTTGAGAAAGCGCACGCTCTCTCCCTCCCGGTACGCCCGCTCTGTCACAAGCGGCGTGTATACGTTCATTTTCCCCTGCTTTTCACAGCGCAGGAACCCTTTTTCACACAGCCGGGACAGGAAAGTCAACACCGAAGTCGCCTTCCACCGGTCAGCCAGACGTTCGGTCAGCCAGGCCGACGGTACCGGCGTCTCGGGCGCCGCCCAAACCTCCTGCATCACGGCAAACTCCGCATCGGGCAAACGCTTGCCTTCGCGCATTGCCATCACCTCCTACATTTGTAGAACTTTCTAGGTTGCCTATATTCTACATTCGTAGAAATAAAAAGTCAACCGTTTTCCGATGACAAATCAGATACAAATTCTACGCAAAGCCAAAAAGCCGTTCTGCTGTGCAGAACGGCTTTCATCACTTTCCCCAGAAATCATTTGCCTTACGGCTGCTGCATCTCCCAGAGTTCGGCTGTGCCTGTGCCCGCATTCCATCGGACACCCCAGTTTTCTGGATAACACCGGGTGGACAGGCACAGTGCGCCGCCATCGGCAAACACCTCGACAGACGAAGTATCTGCTAAGATGCGCAGCACACTGGGCTGCGCGCAGTGCGCGATACGCGCACTGCGTCCTGCTCCATGTGCGGGCACGGCCAGAGTCAAAGTACCTTCCTTCCAGGACAGCCGGACGCTGTCATGGATGGTCAGACTGAAGGGCTGGCCTGCAGTCTGGTAGTGCAGATCAAAGGTGCGGGCCTCCTCATGCCGTCCGGCAGACACCGCGACTTGCCGCAGCGCGCCGTGCAGCGTATCCAGCTCGGGCACGGGATTGCGCAGCAACTTGCCATCCTTTGCCGTCAGCACGCAGGGCACGGTCAGGCAGTGCTGCCAGCCATAGGCGGTCGTCGGATTGGTATATTCCGCATCCGGCATGCCCATCCAGCCGAACTGGATGCGGCGCGCGCCGTCCAGGAAGGACTGCGGCGCATAGAAGTCAAATCCTTTATCCAGCTCCTGGAAGGCACCCAAGCGGCATGCGCCGCGGAAATCGCCATACAGCGGAAAATATCCGCAGGCATAGCGATTTTGGAAACAATCTCCTGCGCGCTCCAGCCCCTGCGGGGATACGCATAGGAACCACTGTCCGTCCAATTCAAACAGGTCCGGGCACTCCCACATATAGCCGAAGGGCTCGGGCGTTGTGATCGTGTTACAGTGCGTCCAGTGCACTTTGTCCTCCGACTGAAAAATCAGTACTTCTCCCCTGTCTTCCACCGTACGCGCACCCTGGACCATATAATACATTCCATCCTGCTTCCATACCTTGGGGTCGCGGACATGGCAGCTCAGCCCTGCTGGGTAATCTTTGTTTTCCATCAGGCACTGCTTAGACGTCACCGTCCTGCCGTCCTCGGATACCGCCAGGCAGGTGTTGTGCCCGCGGCCGGTATAGACATAATCATAATCGCCCTCGTGCTTGACATTCCCCGTATAATAGAGGTACATCTTCCCGTCCTCGAGATAGGCCGACCCCGAATACACGCCATGGATGTCATAGGGCTGGTCGGGATAGAGCATGGGCGGCAGAAGATCCCAGTGAATCAGGTCACGGCTCCTATAGTGCCCCCAGTGCTTGACGCCGCCCGTGCAGTCAAACGGGCCGTACTGGAAAAATACATGGTAGTCCTCCCCCATCCGGCACAGGCCGTTTGGGTCATTGAGCCAGCCGACCGGCGGCATCAGATGGAATGCCAGGCGGTGCGGGTCCTGGGCCGCACGCGGCCCGTCCTCCCGCTCGACACGTTCCACCAGGCGCATGAGATCGCGCTGCAATGCATTGCTCATTGTCCTTCTCCTCTCTCCAACTCAGCGGTGCAAGGTCAGCACCACATCGCCGGCCTTAACCGGGCCGGGATGCCGTTCCACGTCGGCATAGTCGTCCGAATTTGTGACGATGACCGGTGTAATCGTCTTATATCCCGCCTGCGCAATGGCATCCATGTCGAAAGTCAGCAGGAGGTCGCCTTTCTTGACGTGCTGCCCTTCCTGTACATGCGGTGTGTAGTGCTGGCCGCCCAGCGCAACCGTGTCAATACCGACGTGAATGAGCAGCTCTGCGCCGTTGTCACAGTGCAGGCCGACTGCATGGCCCATGAGGGCGTCGACTTCCGCGTCGCAGGGCGCGATGACCTTGCCCGCAGAGGGCTGGATGGCAATGCCCTTGCCGAGCACTTCCTGCGCAAAGGTCTGGTCACCGGTCTCCGAAAGCGACACCGCATTGCCCGCAAGCGGCGCACCGATCTCGGTCGCAGTAGATACCGCCGTGCTTTCTACCGGCTCCGCAGTGGAAGCCGGCGCCGGTTCTGCTGCAACCGGCTGGCTCTGCTCAGGCTTGAGGCCGAACAGCCAGGACAGGACGAATGCCACGCCGATCGCGATGGCCATGGTAATGATATACTGGACCGGACGATGCAGGTGCAGCAGGATGCCGAAGATGCCGGTCACGCCTGTGCCCGTTGCGCCGAGATGGACGATCGAGGCGTAGAGCGCGCCGCAGGCACCGCCGATCGAGCCGGCAATAAAGGGCCGGAAAAAGCGCAGGTTAACGCCGAAAATGGCAGGTTCCGTGATGCCCATGAAGGCCGACAGCGAGGCGGGCAGCGCCATGGACTTGAGCTTCTTGTCGCGGGTCTTGAGGGCAACCGCCAAGGCTGCTGCGCCCTGCGCAACGTTCGCCGCCGACGCCAGCGGCAGCCAATAAGTCAGGCCATATTCGCCCAACTGTCCGAGATCAATGATGGTATACATATGGTGGATGCCCGAGACGACAGTCGTCGCGTACAGGCCGCCCATGACGAACGAGCCCAGGCCGAACGGGATGGAGATGAGCCACTGGATGCCGTTGATGATGTTGGTCTCGACAAAAGTGAAGACCGGGCCGATTGCGGCCAAGGTCAGATAACCCGTAACGAAAACCGACACTAGCGGGGTCACAAACAGGTCAAACATCGGCGGCACGACCTTGTGCAGCCTTTTCTCGATAAAGCACATCACCCAAACTGCAATCATGACTGGGATGACATGGCCCTGATATCCGATCAGCGGCACGTCATACAGGCCAAAAAAGACCGGCTGCATGGTGTGTACGCCTTCGGTTGCCACGGTCCAGGCATTTTGCAGGTCTGGATGGATCATGATCATGCCGATAACCGCACCCAAGAATGGATTGCCTCCAAACACCTTGGCCGCCGAGTAGGCGATCAGGATGGGCAGGAAGGTATATGCCGTATTGGCAAACAGCGTTGCAAAGACGTAGATTGAGCTTCCTGTATCAATGTTCAGGAAGCCGTTGTTGTTCATGAAGTTGAGGGCCTCCATGATGCCCATAAGGAAGCCCGAGGCAACGATCGCCGGAATAATGGGGACAAAGATGTCGCCCAGCGTCTTGATAAACCGCTGGAACCAATTGCCCTTCTTCGCGGCGGCCGCCTTGACGTCTTCCTTGCTGCCCGCAGCTATACCGCCCTGCTGGGTGAAGGCGTCAAACACCTTGTTCACAATGCCCGTGCCAAAGATGATCTGAAGCTGTCCTTGGGCTTCAAAGACGCCCTTGACGCCCTCGGCATTCTCCAGCGCCTGCTTATTGACCTTACCGTTGTCTGCGATGACCAGCCGCAGCCGCGTCGCGCAATGTGCAGCCGAAACTACGTTTTCCCCGCCGCCGATGGCCGCCAGGACTTCTCTGGCCGCTTTTCCGTAATCCATCTGTGTACGCTCCTTTCCACGCCGTACCGTTTACCCTTACATATGAAATCGATTCCATTTTTTCTGTCCTTATCATACCACTTCCACAAGGGCCTGTAAATGCGGCATTCCCCCCAAACTTTTCCTTCTGTTTTTGCGCAGTTTGACGATTCCTTTGACAGATCATGCAAATCCTTCCCTTATCTTTTGTAAAATATGCAAAAACGCGGCGGCAGATATCCGTGGGCTTCGCCCTGCATCTGCCGCCGCGTTATGTAAATCTTCTATCGGCAAAGGTTCACTCCGCCGCTGTACTCTCTCTGCGGACAATTTCATAGCCCAACTTGATCTGCTGGTGCATATCCACTCCGCCTTGAATGATTTCCAACAGGATTCGTGCGGCTTCCTCGCCGCTTTTTTCATAAAAATAGTGTGCTGTCGTCAGGCAGGGCCGTACCAGGCCAGAGATGCGCGAATGGCCAACGCCAACGATCTTAACATCCTGCGGCACGCGCCTGCCGCGCGCGTGCAGAACCCCCATCGCGCCGATTGCTATGGAATCGGTTGCACAGAATATCCCGTCAAAATCCACGCCGCTGTCAAGCAGGCGTGTGCAGGCTTCCGCGCCGCTCTCCACAGAGAAATCGCAGGTCGCCATGAGCGCTTCGTCCACCGAAATCCTGGCTTCTCCCAGGCCCTCCAAAAAGCCCTGCCTGCGTGCAAGGCCCGCAGCTTTGTCCCTTGTTGTCACGCCGAAATAGGCGATCCTGCGGCAGCCCGCACCAATCAGCTCCTGTGTCAGCGCATGCGCCGCGCCGTGATCGTCATGATAGACGCACGAGGCGTCCGACAGATACTGCCCCTCGGCCACGACCGGCACCTGGCACTCCCGGATGGCTCTGCGGTGCGCCGGGGTGAGCATGGTCGCCACCAACAGGATACCGTCCACCCGTCCCTTGCGGAATACATCCAAATATTCCAGCTCTTTCTCCGCATGGTTTTCGGTGTTCGCCAGCAGGAGCTGGTAGCTGCTGCTGCCCAACACCCGGGAAATACCGCGCACGATGCGTCCGATCGACTCGGAATCGATACGCGGCAGGATGACGCCGATGAGGCCGCTCTGCCCGGTGCGCAGCATCTGCGCCTGCCGGGAAGGCACATAGCCAGTCTCCTCAATCACCTTTCGGATGGCCTCCCGCTTTTCCGCGCTCACATAACCGTCATTGAGATAGCGTGAAACCGCGGTCTTGGAAACCCCCGCCCGTGCCGCAATCTCGGCAATTGTCATGCCGTCTCCTCCTTCTTCATCGGTGCATTCCGTTCATGATTTTTCATTGTAGCACGTCCGGGCCGGGCCGTCAAATCCCGCCGGCCGTCCAGAACTTTTATTGCTTTTACCGAACTATGCTGTTAAAATGGAACTATACCAGTTTGCTTTCCCGCCAGGGAGGCACGACGGCCTACGCCGTCAAATCCTGACACCGGAGGTTTTTTCTTATGTATCATACACCCATCCGCCTTCCCCGATTGCTGATGCCGCGCGAGGGCCTGGACCTGTCCAAGTGGGCTGTTGTCGCATGCGACCAATATACATCCCAACCCGATTACTGGGCCAAAGCCGACGCCTATGTGGGCGACGCCCCCTCTACCCTGCGCCTGACGCTGCCCGAAGTTTACCTCGAGCAGCCGGACGTCCAGGAGCGGACGGCCGAGATCCAAAAGACCATGCTGCGCTACCAGCAGGACGGCACCCTGACCGAATATGCCCCCGGCATGATCCTGGTAGAGCGCACCACCCAGTCCGGCACGCGCCGCGGTGTCGTGCTGGCCTTTGACCTGGAAGCTTACGATTACAATCCGGGGTCGCAGTCGCTCATCCGCCCGACCGAAAAGACAGTCGTCGAGCGCATTCCGCCCCGCCTAGCTGTGCGCGAGGGCGCCTCGCTCGAGCTGCCGCACATCATGCTGCTCATCGACGATCCTGATCGCAAGGTCATCGAGCCCTTGTTTGCGCGCAAGGACAGCTTCCGCCAGGCATATGATACCGACCTTATGCTGGGCGGCGGCCACCTTTCCGGTTGGTTCGTCCCCGAGGGCGCAGAAACCGCTGCCCTGATCGAGCGTCTAGATGATCTGGCAGATCCCGCGGTATTTAACAAAAAATATGGCCTGACCGGCGAGCACGCTGTCCTGCCCTATGCCGTGGGCGACGGCAATCACTCGATGGCCACCGCCAAGGCCAACTGGGAGCGCATCAAGCAGGGCCTGACCGAGGCCGAACAGCAGGACCATCCTGCCCGCTTTGTCCTGGCCGAGGTCGTCAATATTCACGACGAAAGCCTGGAAATCGAGGGCATCCACCGCGTGCTGTTCCACATCCATCCGCGTGAGGTCTTCCAGGCGGCCGACGACTTTTTCCGCCTGCACGGCGGCATGGCCTACTGCGGCGACCCCAAGAATGCGCCCAGCACCAACGTGCAGTCCTTCCCCTGCATGTTCCACGGTGAGCAGGTCACTCTATGCATCGTTGATTCCCCCTGGGCGCTGCCCGTGGCGACCCTGCAGAACTTCCTGGATGATTTTTTGGAGAAGAACCCCAAGTCGCATATCGATTACATCCATGGCGCAGATGTCGTGCGCGAGCTGTCGCAGGACGCGCGTAACATGGGCTTCCTGCTGCCCGACCCGGCCAAGGAAGATCTGTTCCGCGGCGTCATCTTGGACGGCGTCCTGCCCCGCAAAACCTTCTCTATGGGTGAAGCACAGGAGAAGCGCTATTACATGGAAGCGCGCAAGATCACGCTCTGAATCCTGCCATGAAAAAAGCCCCAAACGGGGCTTTTTTCATGCGCTTAATCCTCTCTTTTCGGGAAAAGCACCTGTTCTTTCTTGATAAACGAGAGTAGATATTCCGCATCGCGCCATTGTGAGACAAACAGCTCCATCGTCCTGCGGAAATCGTCCGGGTCTTGGACCGGGACGCAGGTCCGGCCTTCCCACTGCTGCGCGCTCAGGTTCTCCGGCTTGTCAAACCGGTCTCCCTGCCGGTTTGGCCAGCGCTCCTCATCCCTGTCATGCACATGATACCGGTAGACCGCCGGCTGCAAATCCGGGATCTGCGCCAAGGCCGCCTGCACAAACAGCGGCGCTGCCGCATGGTCGCCATGGACATCGTCCTCATTGGTCATATAGATGGCGCCCGGCCGGATCTCTTCCAGCACTGCGCGCACATCCGCCAACACTGCCTCCCGCGTATAGGCGGCGTGTGCACCCCATTTTTTGAGGTGATATTCCTGTTCCCCGTCTGCGGGATGGTAGGTATGTGCGCCGACGGACGACGCCAGCAAGAGGCCGGGCTCCCCATGCCACAGCCGCCACAGGAAACTGACCGGGCGCGGCATCCCGGTATCCGCATAGCCCAGCGTTAGGATGTGGTCGCGCGGCACGCCCAAATGGGTAAGCGCTGCACAGCTCTCCTGCCAGCGTGTCCGTGCGATGTCCGCCCCCTCATAGTCCCCATTGGTCAGGAAGACGACATATATATGTTCCGGCTGCTGCCGGATGACAGCATATCCCCCCAGGATCTCGTCATCCTGATGGGGCGCAAAAATTACAATATCCTGCTGCATAATAGACACCTCTCCACTTTTTGTCGGTATCGTCATTATACCCGCTGTTTTTGCCCGCTGCAAGTCAATTTTTGTTTCCCATCTTTCCTCTTTCACAGGATTTTTGCAGTTTTCTGCGCATAAGGCAGGGATATCTGCCGTCTATCCAGCAAAAGGAAAAGGCCGCTGCAATTGCAGCGGCCTTTTGGTGGCAGCCGGACAAGGATTCGAACCCAGACAAACAGAGTCAGAGTCTGTCGTGC
>ERZ1090868.55-NODE-55-length-59738-cov-767.445319_pt1 | contig 59738 bp, 87 predicted proteins | sample MGYA00478475_ERZ1090868 | MGnify/ENA primary metagenome ERZ1090868 (study PRJEB33644, sample SAMEA5815747) | chicken gut metagenome | biome: Chicken; feature: Gastrointestinal Tract; material: Caecum | place: Ireland | collected 2019-01-01 | study: A study of the...
ATTATGCGTTTTGGTAATGGGGCTATCGTTATCCGATTCGCCAGTGAAATGAATTTGATCGGAAAACATAACGTACGGAAATTCGTCTGTCCCGAATTTATTAGATTCACTAACTAACGACATACTTGACGTCAATGAGTATTCTCCAGAATACTCAAAACAGCCATCGGTTCTGTTGAGAGTCGGCTTGGACTTACACGCCACCATGTAATATGAATAAGAGCTGCCTTTCGACGAGTATGGGACCCATACGGAATCTACATCCAACTGAGTTCCTTCAGTCCATCGTTTTTCAGACGTATACTTACCCCAAATATATCTCGTACTCATGCTTCAGGCCCTTCGTCATCAAAATTGCCAACAATCAAACCATACAGAACATTCGGTTTTCGCTGACCGGTCGGAAGAGAAGACTCCATGAGGACAAAACCGCCACCCATACCGCCTTCCATTTCTTCGTCAATGGCTTCAAACCCTTGCGCGATAGCCTCACGCATATCCTTGCCGTAGATGGCAGAGCGAATAGTGTTGATAATGTTAGACAAATTCGCCATTTTGATTTATGCCCTCCTTTCGTTAAGAATTGGTGACATAGGACTTAGTAACAGTAGAAATATCGTATGACTTATCTGTTTTTCTTCTGGATACGGCTTGACTACTGGATAAGCTATTACTATTCCTGCCAAACGTGTATTCATTTCGTGATGGATCGTCCAAATATTCTACCGTTTTAGTACATAGATAAATATCGTCTATTCCATGAGGCTCGGAAGCAATGTGGGTTCTCTTCATAAAGTCTAAGTGATCTGTATTTTCTCCAGCGTATACTAAATCAATCGCTTTTATGGTAATTTCAACATTCACTTTAGACTCATTTTTAAGCTCATATAATTTATTTCGGATAAGATCGTTTAGTTTTTCGACAGTGGTACTCTCTCCATCAATAGAAATAACTTTCTCAATCCAGCCATACTGCGCTAGCAGATCCAAATCATAGTTCATAGCATCTATTTCATTTGTGCTTTTGAATATCCACCATCCCTTGGTGGTATATCCATACGCATGAATGACAGAATAAATTTCATTAGCATTATACGAAATAGACAAGTCAAGCAAATTTTTCCCATATTCAATAGTTTGACTTGTCAACGGAGCATTTCCATACATGACCGTTCCGTCATTATTCAGAACAAGCAAATTCAGCCATCGTTTAAATATATTGCTGCTACCTGATGTACGAGTTCTAGTTATATATAAAAAAGCTCTATTTTCATAATTCTTTAGCATTCCGTTCAAAAGAGAATCCGTAAGAGCATCCCATCTTGACATGTATACGACGTCGTTAAGATTCGTTTCCACAGTGGATAATGCGATTTCAGGAAAATCGTCACTAGGGCTAATCATTTTTCCTTCAGAACCATAGGGGAGTCCCAAAGGAACCTGAGCCATATCACGAAAGAACTGCGAAATATAATATATATATATTCCTTCTTCATCTTGATACTCAACATAATCGGCCCAGTTTACTTTTACTTGAAAATCATTATACAAAGCCATGTCGCCTTCGGCATAAATATGTTTATTTTTATCAAAGTCTATATTGATTTCAGTTATTCTTCCTTGCCAAATAGGTTCTCCGTCTCGATAGATTGATATGTATGTTTTCAATAAACCAGAAACATTGAGCATGAACGTATCAAATTTATCATATCCAGAATTTGTTGGCGGAATATCACATTCAAATGAACCAGCCTGGTTAGCTTCTCGAGTCAATACGGGATTGTAAATAATATATTCGTCTTTATCTGTATAGTCAGAATCTAAAACCTCTGTGTCATAAATCAAATTAAGAGTTTCAAGATATTCCGTACCATCATGATCGCTACGGACTGGTGTTCCTAAACTAGCAAGATATACTTGCCATCTTGTGGCCATTACAATGCCTCCTCTCCCTTTACGCTATCGCCAATCACACCATTCTCGAAATCGAACGGGTCCCAAAGCCAATCAGCTTCGTTGAATACGATACGTTTCTTGAACGGATAAAGATCGTACTTGATGGTGATTTTAGAATACCGCTCGTCGCTATTCCATTTGTCAACCCAGCACATGCCCTCATAATAATAAGAGGGGTCATCGCTCAAGATAACCTTCGAACGATGACCCTGCAGAGCTGCCATGATGGTTTGGTATGCAGTATGCCAACCTCCCCATTTAGTATGATCTACGATGAACTCGAAACTTCCCGTGCGATTGTCGTATACAGGTTTATCGGTTAACGCCCAGGAAAGATCAAGTTTGCCATGTCTACCGGGGACTGTAACAAAACTTGTCCTTTCCACGGGAGGCGTAATAACGGGCCGAGATTTAGGGATCAAATGCCAATCTTCCCATGAATCATAGCTTACATTATCTATTTTAAACGTAACCTTATGCAATCCTTCGTAATAGAACGTCATTTAATCACCCACCTCTCCTAGCTCTTGCAGCTCTCACACCTAAAGCAGAATCCATCTGGCCAGAAATACCACCGACAAGCTTCTTCGAATCCAGAACAATTTGCATATTCTCAATCGATTGACCCATCGCTACAACTCTACCAGACAGAGCATCAATAGCCGCAACCACATCTGCACGAGTAGAATCCACAGGTTCTTTTCCATTTTGATTCTTCTGCACGGTCACTTCACTCGCAAGCGCCGAAGAACGACTACCCCAGGCGTCGTCTTTCCCATAACCAGCCACACTCGAAGAATACCAATTGGATGTATCCTTTGGCATGGAGAAATCGACGACAGGCGTAATCTCAGTAGCGAAACCATCGGTATTCGAAAGGACGTTCCGTACCATGTCGCTAACACGCAGGGCAGAATCCATAGCACTCGAAGTCATATCGTCCATCGACGAAGTGACAGCAGAAGCGCCATCTCGAATACCCTTTGCAAAGCCCTCATCGATGTAGCTACCAATCTTAATGAATTCCGTAGAAGGCGAATTGATGCCGAAGATTCCCTTTACAAAATCCACGACACCGCCAAAGAGTCCTCCGATGAAATCGGTAAATGCGTTCCAAGCGCTCTTAATCCCTTCGATAAAGCCGTTGAAAATGTTTTTGCCAACGTCGATGAAACCTTGAACGAGATTATTGAAGAATTCGCCAATCTCGTCCCAGTTACCAATCAAGAGCGTAATAGCTCCACCGATTGCAGCTATGATAGCGATAATGGGAAGCAGCTCGGGAATCATAGCTGCCACACCGCTTAGTGCAGTCCCTATGCTTCCAGCAATACCTGCTAGTCCTCCACCCGCACCGAGAGAACCCACAAGACCGGACACACCTGCACCAATTTCACCGATGATTCCACCACTAAAGGCGCTAGATACCATCGCACCGACATCTGTCAAGCCAGTAGAAAGCACATTGGAAAGACCAGATATAAGATTCTGGCCCATACTACTTCCCAGAAACGCTAAAGTGGTATTTAGGCCACTCACCAAGGCTCCGCCATAATCACCACTTAAAGCAGAGGTAACAGTGGACACGAGGCTCGTAGCAATCTCAACGCCTTCATCACTAAATGCTGTACCAAATACCTTCTCCAAATTTGCAGTAAGTTCCGGCGATTTTTCGCTCACCTTATCCCAGATAGACTTAAACCCGCCGTATATGGTATCCCAGTTGTTAGAAAGCGCATATGCTAAACGTAAGGTGATGGACTTTGCTTCCTCGTCCATGTCAAAACCTTCTGCCAGGTCTTCAGCGAATCCTAAGAACGCCGATTGACTTGAAAGAAGATTCTGCTGTGCCTGGTAAATTTCTTCCTCGGTAGCATTACTTCCTTCGGCGACAAGCTCATTGTACTTTGCCTGATAGACATTGGTTCTTCTGAGCTGATCTGTCATATTGCGAAGCGCCACGCCAACAGAAAGAACGCCGTTTGCAGACCCCTGGTATTTCGCCCGCATAGCTTCAGGGCTGTTTTCACCGTAAGTCTCAACAGCGTTTACGTAATCATCAGATCTTGTTGATAGATCCCCATCATCATAGATTTTTGCCAGCATATCTGTACGAGACTGGAAATACTGACTTTCTCTATCGATGACGTTCATCATGTTGTCGAATTCTTCAAGTTGGGCTTCCCAAAGTTCGTTATTTTTCTTCTGATAGTCAAGCTGGGCTTCGAGAAGATCGTTCTTCGCTTCCATTACACGAAGGTCACTCTCGCCATACTGCTCAAACAGAGTCTGGTATTGCTTTTCGGCATAGGCAAGCTGATCTGCACTATTGACAAGCTGATCGGTAATGTTTTCTACTTTTCGGCTGGTCTTCTCGGCGTCGGAAGCGCCAGGATTGGATTCGGTCCAAAGCTCGTATTCGGCGCTGATTCGGTCAGACTCAAGCGACAAACGATTGAGAACGTCCTCGTAAAGATCAGAATACCGGTCGGCCTGAAGTTTTGCGAGAGTATTCTTTTCCTCAAGTAAAGAGGCATAAGCTTCTCTTGCTTCCTTAGCATCGGACCCAACCGCTTTGACCATATCGTCATACTTCGCCTGGGCAATTTCGACACGAGACGTCTGTGTCACAATTTCGGACTGAGTATGCTCAAGTTTCTTTGCCAGAATTTCGTTTGCATCAGCTCCATTTTGATTTTCGGTCATCCAGAGCTCGTACTCAGCATCAGCAATTTCCTGCAAAGTTTTGTTCGCTTCGAGCTGCTCTTTGTATTTATCTTCTACGAGTTCAGCAGGGGTTTTCTTTGTGGAGGAACCAGAGGAAGAACTAGAAAGAGCACTATCCACAGCACTAGAATACTCATCAGCTGCTTTCTTTGCGGCGTCAGACACAAGGCCAGTATCGCCGAGACCGAGGCTATCCCAGAAACCGGTTATAGCATCACCAGCGCCACCAAGAACATCAGATAATGCATCGCCAGCGCTAGTTTTGCCTTTTCCGCCAAGAAGAATTTGATTGCGAGTATCTTCTTTAAGAGCGTCCTGATCGACGAGAGGATTGTCTTTGAGCTGCATATACTTTGTAGCCGCTTCCATACCAGCTTGAATTTGCTGGGGGATAAGTACGCCAAAGTGATATGCATTTTCGAGCAACCCGGAATCCAAAAGCGCATTGTTAATACCCTCGGCCATATCAGTCGCCGCGGTATTAGCATTCTCAGCGCCTTCCGAAATTCCTTCTGCCGTAGCGTCAGCAATTCCTTTACCAGCTTCTTTCGCAGTAGGAACACCAGTGTTAATTGCATTCGCAGCGGAATTTGCCATCGTGCTTGCCGCGGCCTCTACTCCAGGAGTTCCATTTTGAATTCCGAGCGCGTAACCCTCAGCTACATACTCACCATCTTGTTCGGTAACTTTCGAAGGAGAAGCGATATCGAAAAGTCGTCTAAAAGTGTAAAGAAGTTTTGTTCCGAAACTCTGTATAGCATCCCCAGCGGTTTCGTCTTCGTCAAAAGCTTTCGCATACCCTTGTGCGACATACTTGCCTGCCGCCTCGGCATCCCCTCGCCAAACAGCACCCATGTCGGAAATCATAGCGCCAATGCCAAACCAATCGTGGCCAAGCGTATGATCCCAAAGGAACTGCTTTGCTTTATCGATCAGCGACTCAATTGCAGGCCCAACGTAGGTCCAGAGTGCTCCTATACCAACTGCAAGATGCTCGCCAACCGATACTAAGACAACGCCAAGCGTATCAAGGATCGGGTCGATCGTCTGTGCAATTACGTTACAGAGCATCGTGATAAGAGCGATGAGAGCCTCACCAATGTCCGGTGCAGCACCAACAATCGCCTGACAAATAGGTCCTGCAAACATTGCGAGTACGCCAAGAGCAACGGAAGCAAGAGCCAAACTCGCGGCAGCGGCTGCAAAACTAAGGAACACTTTCGCAAGACCACTAAGCGCTGTACTTAGTGCAACCAGACCCGCTGCTATCGTTGGAATATTACCGACAATAGCTCCGACCCCGATCAAAGCGCCAAGAACAGCGACAACCGCAAGAGTTCCTCCCACGATAGTTCCGAAATCGAGTGTTCCGAACATCATGAAGGCAGCAGCAATCCCCATCATCGATAGCGATACTTTGCCAAGAGCAGATGCTGCCACTGTCAAACCGGGTCCAAGCGCGGTAAGAGATGTCAGAGCTATGACCAGTCCTCCGAGAGTAACCCCGAATACAACCAGTCCCTGTATTGCACTCAAAAAGTTAATACTGGCAAATCGCTCGATCACACCAGCTATCACTGTCAATGCAGCCGACATTGCAATAAGTCCAACAGAAGCAGAGAGCACTCCGCCCTGATTTAGACTCAGCGCTAAAGCGGCCACAGTCAACTCTGTAAGTCCTACTGCTACCAGCGATGCACCTTTAGCAAAATCAGCAAACTTAATCTTGGAATACTGCTTTATCGCTTGATAAAGGATGAGGAGCGAAGTTGCCATGGCTATCATGGCCGCGCCGGAGGTGAACTTAAGGCCCCGCATCGCTATCGAAACGGCGCTCATACCAGTTATGACAGCAGCGACACTTGCGACACCAGCGGCAAGATTCGAAGGTATGGCAGCGAGCTTCCCAATAGCACTTGCTACAATATAAAGCGACGTCGCAAAACCGACGAGCGCTAACCCGTTGAAAAGACCAAGACCAGAAAAATCAACTTTCCCGACGACATAAGTAAGCATCGAAAGAAGCGATAAAACTGTCAACAGACCGGAAACCAGGCCAGCGGGATTGATTGAAGCCAAAGAAGCCACCGCGCTTGCCATTATCTTAAGAGCACCACTAAGCGAAATAAGCATGACGGACGCAGTTAATATAACGCCTGCCTTGGTGCCGCTCATCATAGACGAGAGCTTTCCAACAGCTACCATCAATACCGTAAGTCCCGATACAGCTGCTGCAAATATCAAGACATTTGTAGCAAGATCCTCTTCACCAGACGGTTTGATCGCATTAACGAGTTCGGATATAGCATTCGCCAAAATCATTGCGCCGCCAGCTATGCTAACCATAACCGTTGCAAGGCCTACGAGTTTGCCGGTCGAAATATCAGCCAAAGATTTTCGGAACTGACTCATGGCCACAACAAGTGTTGCCGTCATTACGACAATCGCTCCAAGCCCAGCGGCCATATTTACAAGATCAATCTTCGACATAACATAAAGAGCACCAGATAAAGCAAGCATTGCTACTGCTACATACTGAATGCTCTTTATGGTATTCTGACGCTGCCAAGACTTAACGGCTCCAGAAATAGAATCAAATGCCCCAGCAATGGAGTCAAGAGCCTTGGTTACGGGGTCCTTGAACACGTCAGAGAGTTTCTTAGTCGACCCCGCAAGTTGGCCCACCATAACAGAAAGAAGACCGACGTCCAAAAGCGACAAAATTCTATAAATATCAAGACTTGTAGTAGATTCCAAAGATTCTATAGCGATATCTCGAAGCTTGATAAAAGGTTCCATTACTTTTTCAAGCATTGAGATAACTCTATTTGCACCTTCAGAAACCCCATCGCTAAACTCTTTGAATGCTTTACTTGCTGTTTTAGGAAGCTCTAAAATTGCATTTACTGCTTTCGGAATGAATTCAGTAATATTGATGCAAATATCACGTATAACATAAAAAGCAGCACCAACTGCTGTACTGAAAACAGTAAAAGCAGAAACGCCGCTTGTTGAAATCAGAGTAATGAGTTTTTCTAAAGAACTAACAACTTTATCAGAAAATCCAAAATCTTTGATGGATTTCGAAATAGAATCAAAATTTGCGGTTAAAGTTTTAATAGGAGTTTCAAATTCTGGGATTGTAAATTTAGAATCTATGGCTTCCGCGATAGTTACAAAAGCTTCTTTTACACTATCAACCTTACTCGCAGCTGCTTCGAACCCACCGCCAATTTTCGTAATACCTCTTGTGGCCTCTTCGACCATAGAAAGAAAATCGCCAATCGCCGAAGTAATCTCAAGGAATTGACCCGCAGCCCCCTGGATAACACCAAGATTGCCAACTGCTTTCACAGTATTACCGATGGATCGTGCAAGAGTGCTAATAATGTTGACACCAATCTTTGCGATACTAAAAAGACCTTTGAACGTTCTGCGAAGTTTGTTGGCCGTATCGTCGCTAATGATGAGATTAGAAGTAAGGTCACGGATGCTTTCTGTAATTTTATAAAGAGTCTCTGCCGTCATCGGAGGGAAAACTTCATCAAAGGCACCTTTGATTGTGCCCATAAGCTTCCCGAAAGAATCCATTACATTGTAAAGCGACTGAATAAGATTTTCTCGACCCGAAGGACGATTCATCTTTTCAATAAATTCATCAATGCTAATGGTTCCGTCCTGAACTTTTTCCTCTAATTCTGTAAACTGTTTTAGAATATCATTAACTTTTTCTCGACTAAGGCTCATGCTTTCAAGCTGCTCATCGCTCAACTTAGAAAGTTCGCTGGCTTCTTTTACAACTTGCAAAAGAGAACTTTCAAGCATATCAGCATTGAGCCAGCCGGATTTGAGCGTTTTCGCAAGACCACCAGCAGATTCAATTTCCTCGTCCGTAATGGCCCCGGATGCTTTACCGATTTTAGCAAGCATATCGGTAAGCAAATCAGAATAATCAGTAATACCCTGGTCAATAAACTGATTTAGACCGCTCTGTAACCCACCCTGCAAAAGCGCATTTCTTGCCTCGGCGCTTTGACTAATGACGGTCTGGAGTCTATCCGAGATTTCAGTCCAGAGTTCTTTTGCTTCCTCGAAGTCGCCGATAATGTACTCCCAGCTCTGAGTCCAGCCGGACTGCACAGCTTCTTTGAGAGTGTCAATCAGCTGGGTGAAAGTCTTAACTTTGGTAGCTGCGTCATTCGCAGTTTCACCCATTTTGATTATTGCGTCAATCTGGTCTTCGGTATAGCCGATTGCGCGCAGTTCCTCTTCGGAAAGGTCGCCTGTAAACTTCGCAAGCGTCTCAGTCAGGATACTCGCAGTGAGCCAGCCGTGCTGAAGCGTCTCTCGGAACGAACCTTCTTTAGCGATCATCTCGTCAATCGCGACGCCATGTACTCTCGCGGTCTCTTTGAGTGCATCCTGGAAGACCTGACCGCCCATACCAGCGTTAACCACCGAGTTCCAGTCCATAAGCTTGACTGTGCCAGCAGCCAGCGCCTGACTGAGCTGATACATCGCGGTGGATGCCTGCTGACTCGTCGAACCAGAGATGGCAGCAAGGTTTGCAATACCTTTGATAGCCTGCACCGAGGTATCCAGCTTAACACCAGCCGCTGTAAACGTACCGATGTTGCGAGTCATCTCGGTAAAGTTATAGATGGTCATGTCGGCGTAACGATTCAGCTCATCAAGCGCCGCATTAACTTGCGCGAGATTCGTACCCTCTTTCTGAGTATTAGCGAGAATCGTCTGTACAGAGTTAATCTGCGTCTCGTACTCAGCAAGACCAGACTTCATAGGATCGATGGTGAGCGCTTTAGTAAGAGTCCATCCGAGCGTCATTGCTTTTGCTGTGATATTAGACAGCACCGTCCCAGCCACTACATCAAGCGCTTTGAACCGGTAATAAACCTCGTTTGCACCATCGCTGACCGGTTCAAGGTTTACATTTTTAGCCGCCTTGGTTATCCCAGAAAAGCTATCGCCCACGTCATCGAACTTCAGCGCAGCTTTTAGTTTTTCGATCGTACTAAGGCTTTGTTTTGTGTTTCTTTCGAATTGCGCATTATTGAATTGCATTTCAACAACACGCTGATCTACTTCACGGCTCATTTATGCATCACCTCTCCCCACGCCCTTTCGGCAATCCGATCAAATATCGGTTTCATTGCCGGATTTATATAATCAATTCCCTCAACATAGCCACCGTTTCTTGTGCCATGCCCGTATTGTAATATCACCGCGATGGGGACCCCGTTAACAATATTGGAATTAGACCAAACAATCGCGATCCTCTCGTTCGAACGTTCGATTTTATAATACCAACTGTTAGCGGTGGTCCCCGTGTTTTTCGGTGTGGCTTCTCGGAGAGCCTCAACGCCTTCTTTTGCGTATCGCTCTAATATTTGGTTAATATTGAGCCGAGAAGCTTTCCTTAAGAATGTTTCGCTATTCCGAAAATTTCCTTTTTGTCGAAACACAATAATTTTCGGCACTCAAATCACCCCTTCGTGCCAAGTTTTCTCTTTCTAGCAGCATTTTGCGCACGCTGCCACTCACGCTGATCTCGCTTTGACATCTTGTCGGAAGGGTTCATACGCTCTTGGCAAACTTTAATGAGTGTCAAGAGATGATTTAAGTGTCGTTTTTCAAATTCGAGTGGAATATTGCATTCAAACATAGCAGCATAAAACACTTCTGCCGTTTGAATGTTTTTCTTTTGTGCCCATTTCGGGACGTTTTTACCTTGATTCTGCTTTTTATGCAGATCATAAATTTTGGTTGCTGTGGCCGGATCGTCGATATATTGTGAAATGGCCTTCATATTTTCTTTGGTAAGGCGGTAATACACATTCGGATCGGCATTCTTCGAAACTGTCATACAGCGAACGTAATCAATCTTTTCTTCGTCCGTCTTATCTTCAGAAAAATATGGTTTGTGCCACTTACTTTCCCACTTAGCCAAAGAGAGCAACGAATGCTCAAGTTTCAAAGTCACTGGACTGGAAAGCGAGACAAATTCCTCTTTTTCAGGATCCCAACCCTCATCTCCAGGAATCGTTATGGTAAGCATTCATATCCTCCTTGGCGAAATATCTTAGCTTCGTGCAGGCAGAGCGACGGGAGCCTTATTCTTCTCCTTCGGCACAATACCGTTAAAGAAGGCACTGGCTTTGTCAGCATCCTGTACCAGCTCCATGTAAATATCACTGAATGCCTGAGTAGACATAAAGTCCTCGCGCACTGCGTCGTTCTTCACAAAGCGCCGACCATCCGCGCTCTTCACGCCATACGCGGCCAGGATCAACTTCTTAAACAGCTCGATCAGCTCCACCTGGCTCTTCGCTGCGACGGCCTTATTGATGAAATTACCAAGGCCACCCTCGGTAGAAAGCTCCATCTCGGCAATCTCCTGCTCGGTCAGATTGAAAAAGAAGTCTTCGGTGCGCTCATTGCCATCGAAATCGATGTAGGTAACGGTTTTCTTCAGCATTGCTGTTTCTCCTTTCAATATAAAAAATAAAGAGGGTCTGCCTCCGTTTAAGAAAACAGACCCTCTTCGAACAACCTTCGGAGTATCCTCACTCCATTTTGATTTTGGGATTAACCGCCGACGCTAGAAGTCATCATGCTGATAACTTCGTCGGGAAGAACCAGAGTCGGCTCCGCGCTCTCGCTGCCATACAGCTTCTTCTCCAGCGCAGCCAGCTTACCGGCATCAGCTTTGGTCGAGTCGATGGTGACACAACCAGTAGGCTTATGGCCAGTGACATTGACAGGGTTCGACTCGCACTCCCAAGAGAAGGTGATAGCGTCGGGAGAATCGTTGATGGTGGTGTACGCACGCTCGGAAGGCGATGCGGTCAGACCATAAGCAATGTGCAGCTTATAGCCCTTGTTCGAGGTGGTGTCATCACCGATAGTGGTCACCCAAGAGAAGCCGAACATGACACGATCCTGCTGGCCAATCTGAACGCCGGTCGCAACCTCAGCAGAACCATCACACTGGCCCCACTCATCAGGATAGGTGTAAGCCTCGATGGTAATGCCGTAGTCCTCAGCAGAACGCATCGAAGCGTACTTGATGTCATCGGCATACAGGTCAGTCGCCTCCGCACCAGAGGGAGACTCGGTAACAGCGGTCAGGCCGTTCCAAGCAACACCAGTGCCATAGCTATTCTCTTCAAGGTCATAAGGGTACAGAACGCCCTTTTTGGTACCCATCTCAAATTCACGGGTACCGGTAGCATCCCAAACAAGAGCTGCCATAGATTTACCTCCTTCATACATAAATTGTAAACGTATCGTGATTGAGGTTATCTGCCTTGTAATGCCGACCATACCGACACCGAGGCAGACTCGCGATGGCATATACCAAAAGCGAATCGGGGTTTTCATCAATCACGGTCACATCGTAAAACGTGTGTTGAGCATACGGCCGGTCGTCTGCCGGAGTATTCTCAATGTCGCTGCGTTCGTAGCGGATTGCAGGATACTTCATGAGAAGATTTGCCGGTGGCTGAAAATATACATTCTCAACTCCGGCCATCTCCCGCATTACTTTGCGCAAGGTTCTGTCTAGTTCAAGTCGTTTATCAGCCATTCCAAAGCCCTCCAAGCGTCAGGGTAAGTCGTGGATGTTCGACCTGAACGTCCGTTACCTTCCACTTTGCACCGCAAAACGTCGCGTATTTCATGGAGTAAAAGTGATTCACAGCGTATGGGTCTGCGACAATAGAAAGCTGATTTTGAACAGAAATATCATCATTCACCTTGTCGGCTGTGACTAGACGGCGATTATTTTTCACTACGTCCCCATAATACTTCCGTTCGATGAAGTCTTCTTTGTATACACTCGGGGCCGTTTCTTTGGTTTCATTTACAAACCCAATCACCCCTGCCCATTTCGCCATGAGTCACTCCTCCATTTTGATTTTCTTATTCCTCGCTCTTCGGCTCGGTAGCCAGGGTCCAGGTCTTACCAGCCGGAGTCGAAGCACCGTCGACAGTCTTATAGCTGTCCTTGACAAAGCTCACGACTGCATTGTAGTTAGTGCCGTCAAAGATAACCAGGGTGCCGAACATAGCGGCGTTGTAAACGTCGTCGGAGTCGAGCACCTTCTGAAATGCGGCGTCGCCGTACAACTTCGAGTCAGTGGTGTCGCCGTACACAACATACTTGCGCACGTGAACGTCCTTACCTTTCTCATAAACCTGCTCAGCCTGCGGGGTCTTCTCCTCGCGATAAGTGTCCAGAGTTTCTTTCCAACCCATTAGTTAGTACCTCCTAACTTTGTTTGTATTGAAGAATCAGGCACCGACCTTGCACTGACCTTGTACTCAACCGAAATGGCCGAGAACGGAACGGTCAGAGCACCAGAGCAGCGAGTCTCAATCAGGTACTTCTGCTGGTTGTAGTCAATGTCGAAGTCATCGAACATGTTGACAGCACCGCCCTTATCGGCACCAACGGTATAGTCAGCCAGATTGACGATCAGACCGACGAAATCGCCGCCCTTGGGACCCGTATAACCCTCGAGCTGAGGGACAGTGACGATATTGCGAACACGCAGCTTACGAGCGAGAGCCGCCTCGTCAGCATACAGAGTGTGGCCGATATCATCCTCAAGCAGAAGCATGTCAGCCAGGGTGTCCTCGCTCGTGAACAGAGTCGGATTGCCGCTGCCCTTATAGTCTTTGCGACTCTTGATGATGGCACGAATAGCCTTCTTGGCCTTAGTGTCGGCATCATCACCGGAAGCCACATCGACCTGAAGCTTGATGGTGAACAAATCATCATCGGAGATGATGGGCCGGATGCAGTTCTCGTCGATCTTGTCGTCGGAAGAAGACAGCCGACCGTCGCCAATCAGAATTGCCCGAGCGATTTCCTCGTCGAGCTTGTAGCGCATCTCCTGCTTCAGCCAGGCGACCACATCAAACTCGGTGATGTCGATAATATCGTCCCGATCCATCCGCTGCTTCTTGTAAACGGTGGTCGGCGCGGTAGAGCGCTTCAGCAGACTGAACACCTGCTCCTTCTTGAAGTTGCCCTTGATGTAACCCTTGGCCCGAGCATCATCCTCGGTCAGGTCCGCGAAGGTAGTGCGGAACCGGCTGAACGGAGTATGGTGAACGCCGTTCATAACAGTACGAACCCAAGACTGGTCGTTATCCAGAATCTTGGGAGGAGTGTTCAGTTCACGCTCATCAGGGAACAGCCAATCCAGCTGATCAATACCATGGGCCAGGAACGAATCCTTCATGCTGCCATAGCGCTTAGAATCGGCGATTGCCGCCTTGATATCAGCCGCGTGCTGGAGGCTGTTGTCGGGGGTATCGCCTTCGAAAACATTGTGCTTCACAGAATCATCCTCCTCACTAGACTCAGACTTTTTGTCTTCACCTTTCTTTGCATCTTCGATAGCCTGACCAACAAGGAAATTACAAACGTCTTTCTGTTCGTCGGTCATACTGTCATAGACTTCCTTAACAGTTTTGCCTTCTTTCTTCTCTTCGGCCACTTTTGCACCCTCCTCTTTGGTATCAGTGCCAGTTTCTTTCCCCTCTTCGGTATGATACAGCTCAAGGTCGTCATCGTTATAGATAAACGCCTCGCCGTCTGCATCTTCCGAATGAACCACGATATCATCAATGAGCGCCCCAGGATTTGCACCCGAAAGGACAAGGCTCACTTCCCGAATATTCCCATGAAGAACATCTCTTGCGGCTGACTGCTTAAGCCCATTTGCATAGATCGACAGGTTGGTAATATCTCTGCTCTCTACACACTGTTTAGCAATCTGCCCAGAAGGCGTATCATTGAAATATCCATAACAGCGAACCCCTTCCGGAGTATTCTTGAGCAGTGCATGGCCCAGAACATCCTCGGGATCGTCATGATTGTGGTTCCAAACAAGGGGGACTTTTTTACCATCGCAATCAGCGAAGGCATCCTTACGAATTGTTCGGCCATCGGCACAGCGAAGATCGTTCTTCGTAGCCCAACCAGCAAAATCATACGGTCTATTCGTTGCTACTGCTTCCATTTTGATTTTCAGCCCCTCCTTCCCTCTCTTCAGTCAAAAATTTTTCATTTTGTTCTTTCCCAGCCGTCATCGTAATACGCTGATTATCGGACTGGTTAAGATTCTTATTACGAAGTTCATCCGCAGCTGGATCTTTCGAAGGCTTGAGACCAACAAATTGCCGCATCTCGTTCGACGAAATAATCTCATTACGGGTAAACTTATCCGCAACTTCGGCAAGTGTGTTAATCGGGACAAGCTTAAACGGATCACGGAAGAACACGATCGACTGACGCTGACTTCTAGCTGTCTTTGTAAGAAACTTTCGCTTGAATTCATCGACAATCGCCGAGACAATTGGTTCAATCGTCCTACTATAGTAATTCGTCATGGCCGATTCGTCTGCTGTACCGTTCATGATCTCTTGCGTAAGACCAAGTTGCGCATACATCATATTTGTGAGGTACTCAACTTGCTTTAAGAGATTGTTTTCAAGGCTACGGTTAAGCTGCACAATCCGCTCTGTACCATCGGCATACGCGATGCCGTACTTGGAACTTGAGAGTTGTCTTTCGATTTCGGCTCTTCGCTGTTCGGCCTGTTGACGCCGTGCTTCGCTCTTGATGACATAGGGGAGCTGGATAATCAAATCGAGTTTTCCAGAACCCGTCTGTTCGTCCACTACGTCCAAAAGGTTAAGTTTTCGAATAAGACGCTGCATGGTACTGTTCGTCTCATTCATAACAGCATAAAAAGGATTTTCGATAATGGCCACCATCTTTTTAGGCAGCACGATCTCCTCCTTATAGCCTTTTGTTTCGTTATAAAGCTTCACTCTAACTGCTTTTGGGAACCACTCGGTGATCTGCCCAACTCGCATCGAGTAAATTTCATACGAAGCATTGGTCCTCGGGTCCACATCGGTCCAAGTTGGAACTACGGCCACAACGCCTTCGTCAAGCATCGACATCACAATATCCTGCACGAGAGCGCGCCCTGTCTGATCCACATTACCGGAAAGATTCAGACAAGAATTAAGGCCCGATTCGATGGTCTCATCGTAGCGACCATTTTCGTCGAGCCTTACATGCTGTATTGAGATAGATGATGCGTCTGTTGCGATGCGGTTATAAACTGCCGAAACAATCGTTCGATCCGTCTGGCCACCAAGCCGCTGATAATACGGCCGATAGCTATAGCCCCCTCCGTAATAGGACCTCGGAGGGTCTCGGTTAAAAAATGCGTTCCAGGCGCTTTTAACCCTGGAAGTGAAATTCAATTCCATTTTGATTTTCCTCCAAGGTTAATCGTCTTTCTTTTTGTCATCTTTCTGACCACCCATAGAACCAGTGGCCATTGCTTTGGCAAGATCAGGATTCCCAAGTGCCTTCTTGACAAAAGTGCTACCCGCATAAAGCATTGCGCCTTTTGTCATTGTAGTAAGAGCCTGTTCACCCGCATTGCGAAGGACTTTACTCACCATACTCTGTCCTTGCTGCTGTGTATTCTGCGGCGATGGAGGATTATAATAGCGTTCCTCAGCGTCAAGCAAATCGCGAAGCTGCCGCTCACTCTGCTTGCGGTTCACAATAGTGCGAAGTTCCTCATCGGAAAGGTCACTGATAGACTGACGGCGATTTTTCGCAGGAGGAGAACTTTGAGCCTGCTTCTGAGCATTATCGCTCCCACCATCGTCGGTGTACCGTTTCTTTCCGGCAGGAGTAAGAGTACCATCTTTGTTCTGATACCGACGTACTCCCCACTTCATGCCTTTGATGCCCCAGTGATAAAGTTCGGAGGTGCTGATATATTGCCACACTTTATCACCTCATTTCTTATCAATCTCTTCGATTATTTCATCGCCTATATCGGAGATAAACTTACTCACTTTCTTGCGACCGTTCTCAAGTCTAGATGTCACGGCCGCAGCAATGCCAGCAGAACTTGCGGCACCGGCAGCTCCAAGGCCAAGCGCAGCTGCCACTTCTCCAGCGGATACATAATATGCGCCAAGTGCTGCCGAAACCCCGGCCCCACCTAAGATCAAAGACCCAGCACCAGCGATGACCGCTGCTGTAAGAACTTTGGCTTCTTTTTTGTAATAGGAACGAGTTTCTTCCATAGTCCTTACGGCAACGTCGGATTTAACCCGTTCTTTGGCCTCTTTCTTGCTACCCCCGACGCCCTCAACATACTGATTAGCGTCTTCTTTGACTAGGTCCTTTCTAAACTGACGATTCCCAGTATCACGAGCCGTCTTATAATATCTAAGACGCCCCTTTGCCGTGAGAGTACCGTCAGCATACTGAAACCTGCGAACTCCCCATTTTTGACCTTTGATTCCATGATGATAAAGTTCATCACTTCTCATAGGGCCATAGTTATACTGCCAAATCTCCATAGAATCTCTCCTCTCTACTCCATTTTGATTTTACCGAAGATCAATTTCTTCGATTTTGGCACGAGTCTCAAGATCAATCATGTACATTCTCATATGATGAAGCTGGCGACCGAGTAATGTACGAGAACAAGACGGTTCGAACTCAAGAGTTCCTTCGTCCCATTTAGTAATCATGAGAGCGAGCTTGTCATATCGAAGTTTCAGCTGATAATATTCAGCCTTGAAACGCTCTTTATAATCAGAACTCGTCATCATTTCGATGGTGTCCTTAAGTTCCATAACTTTCACCTCACTCAAACGCCTCTCTTGTCAGCTTCCATGCGACATAAGCGTCCATCATAGCGGCTACCGCGTCAATCTTTTCGTCATACCGAAGTTTCAAAAGCTTGCGGTTACCGTTCGTGTCTTCCTGTACAATACAGTTACCCATGGTAAACTGCATAAGACCTTCGTCAAAGATAAGTTTTCTTTGCGCAGAAAGCTTCTTAAGTTCACCGAGCGGAACACTTTCGGTCCTCGCACCCTGAATAACCTTCACGACACCAAATTGTCCATTCTCGGTACACCAGCGATCGATAAAGTCTTTTGCGTTATATGGATCATAACCAACACAGCGCACATCGTATTGGGTTCCTTCGATAAAGGCATCAAGGTCATCATACACATCCATCATGTCAAGAACTGTACCGGGCATCACAACAAGCGTTCCCTCATTCATGAATTGCATGTACTTTTCCCTTAATGCCGCTGTGAGCTTTGAAAGGGTGAACTCGGAAATATAGTTTCGAGTCTTTACGCCAAACATGTCAGGGCCAAGCGGAAAGAGGAACGTAAATGCGCAAAAGTCATCTCCCTGGGAAAGGTCGCAACCCATCGAGCACGGCATCTGCCAAAAGCTTCTATGCGGATGCGGCAGCGTTTCTTCGTAAGGAAAGAAGTAGGTATAGCCTTCGAGAGGTATACCAAAACGCTTTGCCAGGATGTCATTGCGCGTGGCCGGAGCTTGTTCAGCACGTTCCACGTCAAGCTGATAAGTTTCGTAGCTTACGGTCTTTCCGAGATTAGGGTTCGCTTTGAGCCACATCTCAGGCTTTGCCACTTCGTCAATAGAGTCGAGCTTATAGTACCAAATGGACACATGAGGATTGACATAATCACCCTTTAGGATGCTCATGAGTTCCATTTTGATTGTATCACCGACGCCATTTCGAACAGTACCCTCGGAAGATACGGCTAGGATAAGGTAATCGTCGATCTTTGCTGCGCCCTGCTCAATAGCTCCAATCGGGTCTTCTCTTATTTCACAAGAAAGCCATTCATCCACCGTCGCACATTTCACTCGCAAACCCTGAAGCTTTGAAATCTCCATGGGCCGCACTTCCAAAAGGGAGTTTGTAAGAAAGTTCTGAATACCCTTTTTGGTGGAAGCAAGTTTTTTGCGATTGGCAATATTGCCGGTGGTATTTTGTAAGGATCCATCGGTCAAAAACGTAAAAAGAGGCCCCCTCGAGCGGACAATGGCGGTTGAGAAAGCACTCATGACTTCTTCTGCCTGTCGCATCGTGGGAGCCGTTGTGATCTGATGGGTTGTGGAAGTATCGACATTGAGAAAGTATGCCTGGATAAAGGTCTCATAAAGACTCTTTGCTGCGCTTCGGGCGACGATAAGATACTGTTTGTTGACCAGACGCTTTTTTGTTCGTCTTGTCTCAAAGTGGCCGCCATAGCCATCTTCATTGGGGACCCAAACGCTTCGATCCACAAAGTAAAACCAGCAAAATATCTGTTCGGCCCAAAGCTTAAAAGTATCCAGAAGCTGCACATCCGAGCCATCGGTAAGGGTCATTTCTTTTTCACAGAAAGCCACAAACCCATCCATTGCTCGGTCATCATAGTAAACTCCTGGGTTTGCAATGAGATCGTCTATGCGATTCATTTCCATGGATACTTCCCTGCAAACCGGAATTTCACCTCGCATGACAGCTTCTCGGAATTGGCCGTAATATTTCGGAGTGGCGGTGTTAGAAAGCATCGGTTACTCCCCAGTGTCCTCCACTTTCGCAAAATAATGGCCAATCAGTTCATGCGGCATGTAGTGAAGCTGGATGACAGAATCCCTTGTACAGATGGCGGCCTCGTCATCAGAGTTGTTGGCGTCGAGGTTTGTGGCCATGCTGTACAGCTCATTGTATTCGTCGTCGGTGATCTGCTGGCGGGCGTGCTGCAAGCCGATGATCTCCAGCGCCCGCTTGACCGTATAGTGACCGGCTTCGATCTCCTCTTTGATGGTGCGATAGCTCAGGGTCATGGTATCAACCTCCTGTCTGGGCATTGAGTTGTGCGGCTGCGATTTCCTGGATATGCGATTCCGCCGCGGCCAGTCGATCGTCAATGTACTTCTGTGTGTCTGCTACGTACCTAACCTCCAGCCCCGCTACGTCTTCGGCGGTGCTCACCACGGTGGTGCCGTCATAGGTGTGGAGGGCACGGTAGGCGGTGAGTTCATCAGCCGATATATCCGTTACGACAGGCTCATCAAGGACATAATAGACTTCTGCGCCAGTGCTGAGCTGTCCGGTTGTGCTCATGTATGGTGTCGTAATATTCTCACCATTATAGCTTTCAATGTGGCCTACCATCTGCGTATATTTGCCGGTGCCGTAATCTTTAACGTCACAGGCACTCTGCTGCCCCTCTGCATCGGTATAATTCCCGCCAGAATCAACGGGGATACCGGGCAGGCCGTTGGGCGTGGTAGCCGTGATGCTTTGAGAGTGCGGTGCTTCATATGCTGTGGCAGTTGAGCCAATCTCAAGCTGCATGAGTTCGCTTGCAGTGCACTCATGTATTGTAGTGGTTCCGTCGGTCCACTTACCGGCAATTAAGCACACAAGGATTCCATCTTCCGATGGGGTAATGAAAATTAGCGAAGCTGCCTCGTGCTTGTTTATGGCTTTTTGAGGTTTGAAGGCGTCCTCAAATGTCCTATACAGAGAAAGGAATAGGCGTGCGTTGGCGTTGGGGTTTGTTACAGAAAAGGTGTAGGTCTTGCCTTTCTTTGCGGGAACTGTGTAGCAAACACCCTTCTCTTCATCTTTGGGTGCATAGGGTAGACTAACTACATCTTCATTTCGGATGTAGGCGAAGCCTTTGTTATATGCCCCGTAGTACAAGCGTCCGGTAAGCAGGTTCTTGCCGGTAATGGTTGTTTCAATGTTGCCACTTGCACCCGCGCTTACAATGGGCACTGGGTTTTCCGGACTGGGTGTGCCGTCCTGCGTACTCTTGCCGTAGACCTTGAGCCCCTGCAGGGGCCATTCCACGCTGTCGGTGATGTTGACCGGGTTGCCACTGGCGGTGGGGCGGATGGCCGCACTAAGGGGCGCATACGGCCCAGCCAGCTCATAGGTGGAACCGTCGGCCTTGACGGTGGGCGTTTTGCCGTAGTCGTTTGTGGTAGGCGTCGGGACACCGAGACCTTGCGGACCTCGAATATTCGAAGACGGAATATCATCCATTCCCTCTTTGGACGCCTGCCAAGTTAAATTCCCCTCACTATCTACACTCGGTGAGTAATATCCGCCTTCCCAGTCATACTTGGTATCAACATAACTGGAGGTCTCAGCACTATATACCTGCCACTTGCCCGTTTCAGGATTTTGAATGGGAGGATGTGCGTTGACCGCTTCGAATTCATCAAGCGAATCCTCTTTGACATCCATAATATCCTGTACGGCATCATCGGCCGCAGAATCAATCTGAGTAAGGTGCTGACCTGCGCTTTGGGTAATTTGCTCAATGCCAGAAGTTGTCGCCTGACCGATTGCCGAAATCTCCGCGTCACCAGCATTTTGAACGCTCTGGATAACTTGCGCTGCTTTCTCATCAATGGCCGAAGACTCCTCGGAAGCCTTATCCTCCACCGCTTTCACCGCGCCTTGTTTGGCGGAGTCAATACTTGTAAGGGCCGCGTTAGAAGCGTTACTAAGAGCAGTTTTCTGGCTAGAAGCCTCGTTCTTAACAGCTTCAATAGCATCCGTTTCCGCCCGTTTAACATTTTGAATAGAGGAATTAGCGCTCTTGGAAAGTTCAGTTAAGGCACTTTCTTTCGCACTACCAATAGCGCCAACCGAAGTATCCTTTTCTTTCGAAATTTCACTCAGAGCAGACTGTTTCGCAGTTTCAAGATCATAAAGACTTTTCTTTGCACTATCTGCCGCGCTCTTTGCTTCCTCAGCAGATTTAGACGCAGCTTCCGCAGAAGATTTTGCAGAATCGACATCCTCCTGAATTTCGCCCTTGACTTCACTCTCGATTTTCTCGATGTCGGAAATAGCATTGGTTCTGGCCGTTTCGATGTCGCTGAGAGCTAAAGAGGCTGCTTCTTTTGTCTCTGCCAAAGCACTTTCAGCATCTTTAGCCGCTTGCTCGGCGGTTTTGGCATCCTCTTTTACTGCATCGACGAACTGCTGAAAAGAACTTTCACCAGGCTCTGGATCGGTCTCGCTGTCGATACCGCTATTTTCACTCACACGGTACGGAATATCAGCGCTCGTAATGGTCTTATACCCGTCCGTGCCCTCGATTGTCAACTTACCCTTACCCGGCATCGAGGTAACCATAGCCGGAATGTTCACGATGTTATTCTGGGCAAATACCGGATCCACATCGTAAATATCAGCTTCAGGATGGAAGTGAACGCGGATGTAAAGGTCTTCCCACTCCTTGCTTCGGATAAACTTTACAGAATACATATGAGCATTCTTAGAATATCCAAAGCGAAGTTCAAGATTTGCACCCGTCCCGCCAATTTGAGCGGAACCATCGTCAAAAAGTTGTACGGTAAATTCTTGCATAGATTCCGCCCTTTCTTTTGAGATTCAATTTAGCTAAGAGCATCAGAGATTTCGAGCTGATAAGACTGGGTCCAATCACAAAGAACATTTAGTCTCCACTCAAGTTCGTTGCACATATTCTGAAGAGCTTGCATTGTGGCAGAGCTTGTGGGTGGATCAAAGAGCATCCTAACTTTACAAGCCATATAGCTCTTCACAGCCTCCATCATTTCTCCTTCTGGAATGAAGTCAGACCATGTTGCGGAACTATCCGTGATGAAAAAGCCCTTGCTCGGGCCTACGCCAAGTTGCGTAAGAATCGTGAAAACACTATTGATGTGAAGGATAATATCAAGATCGAATTCCGTATTCTCCTCAGCAATCCCAAGGAGCTTTTTTGTGGTATTAAGAATACTGTCAGTCATAAAACTCCTTTCCGCCAAGGGCATGTATCAAAAGGTGTCCGATCTGAGAAATCCGGAAGAAGATTCTTCTTTAATCCTTCGTGACCATAATGAATAATGTTATGTGTTTTGAAAGCCACGCAAACAACATTCTCCGGATCAAATAAGTTATCGCTATGCTGCAAAATATCTTCTTTTGTGAGGGGATTTAAGTGATGGATAAATATTTTAGGCCGAATTTTCCGACCGTTACCAATATCCCAATCACTTATCGGAAAGTCAGGATGAGCCAAATCGCAGCCTCTATCTCTAGTAACGATAAAATCTCTAAAGTCTCTCCACTCTTTCGATATGTAAAAATCTTGATTGAGATAACGATCAACACCAAACGTATCTTCCCCAACTCGTCCGTAAAGCATGAGATAACGAAGTCTATCGTTAAAACTTGCAATTCGTACAAGCTCGGAATATTTTCTCTTAGGCATCTTTACTTTCCTTTCTTTGTGGTAAAATAGAATCAGTTCCTACACTATTTAGATCGGATGTATCACAATGCCCAGAGGAAAATGAATTGAACGAGTTTACACTGGAAAAGCCGCAAAACTTGACGAAAAAGTGAAAGCACTTGAGGAAACCCTCAAACCTGTAAAAGCTGAACGTGAAGCAGCTTATAAAGAACAGCTCAAAGAAGAACGAAAAGCTAAGAAAAATCAAGCGGCCCAAAGACAAAAAGATCTTCTGAAAGCAGCCGAGAACTCCGGAAAATCAATCGATGAACTTATTGAGATAATTAACAACGCATAAAGTCAAACGCCCGGTATAGTATATACCCTATCGGGCGTTTTCTATCTCATAAAATATCGTCATTTCCATGTCCAGAATATTCTTTCATGGCGGCGATGGCTTGAGCAAACATTTCGTCATTATGTGCCTGAGCCTTCAATGCTTCTGTCTTTGCTTTGAGAAGCATGTTCTCGGATTCCAGCTTTTCTCGCTCGAGACGAGCCTTACTATCCGCGAGCTTCAAATAATGGCAAAGAACAGCGCTGGATGCAGTACCTTCTCGAAGCTGCTTTTCGGCCAAATCCACAGCGTAAGAGATCATCTGATTCTCTCTTGCTTCTGGCGTCAACGCGGGCCTTCCGACCCTTCCGCCGGACGAACCCCTCGTTGTTTTCATATGGTTTTGCTCCTTTCTGTTTGAGATTCTTTTATGTTCCGGTGATTTCTAAAAGAGTTTATGAGATGTTTGCAAATGTTTTGGATGGAAGAATAGGAGGTAAAGCACTGAAAGGAGAAACAGTGTTGATGCCGGACCGCAAACCCACAAGGCACAATTGTAAGGAGGTGAAAGATTGCAAACCAAAACCCATAAACTCTTTTAGAAATCACCGGAGGCAAATATCAATTTTTACCCCCGGAGAATTTTCAAAGTGAGCGGGCGATTAGACAGGGGGTGTAGATTTTTAGACCCCTCCCCCTATGCCTGGGCACTTAAATCAAGAGGACGAGTCAGACGTATCCTTGATGTCACGTTTAATTTTGACGTAACGATTCAATGGATCGCTTGCAACAATTGTATCAATTGCTCGTTCAATTTCATAAGCATTTTCATTATCAGTAAACTGATCGCTTGTATACTGAAAACGAGCTAAAATTCCACAACTATTGTATCCATGGTCACAGTCAAAACGATACCATTGGTCAAACTGATCGAACGGATCATAAGGATTGTCAGGTGTGGAGATTGCACAACGAATCATATTCTATGTCAATTCCTTTCTCGTACTTTTAATTCTTAAGATTATCGTAAATCGTACTCTTTGGAACGTTCAAAGCGTCTGCGATTTGCTGATATGTATAGCCAGCAGCAAGCATTGCTTGAGCTTTTCCAAGTTTTGCAGACGAAAGTTGAGTAGAAGCTTTCGGCATCGCACGTTTTACGATTTCGTCAGATTTTGTTGAGTTCAAAATCTTTGTAAGTTTTGTATCAGAAATCGCACCAGCTTGAACAGCTTCCCATTCTTTGTCTGTAAAAGTAATCTTCGTAGCCGAACCGTTTGCGGAAACACTATTTCTAGCTCTTTCAATTTCAACAGCTCTTAGCTTTCTAAGTTCTTTCTTGTCTTTTTTGGGGTCAAGACCCTGAGACTGCATCTTAGCCTGCACATTGGCATTGGCAATGCGCTGGGCCAAGCGTTCTTTAGGCTTATTGAGAGTCACAGCCTCCATTTTCTTTTCGATAGAGGCTACTTCCTCAGCATAGTCTTTAGCTGCCTGGGGAGAGTACTTGAGTCGGCCTGTTCTAAGACTCTCACGACGAGCATCATTGGCCATGGCCTTAAGCTGGTTGGAGAAATCCGCGTAAAGTCCTTCTTGAACCGTTCCAGAAGAGAGAGTTCGCACGTCATCCGTTATAGAAATGCGACTCACTTCGGTTTCCGCCTGCTTTACCTTACCGGTCTTAGGGTCGATATAGGTACGGCCGGACTCTTTGTAAATCTTCTCGCCTGTTTCAGGGTTAATTCTAACGGAACCTTTGCGCTCCGGCACGCGAACAGTTTGTTTACGACGAGACAGCAGGGTACTAGCGCCACCATACTTCTCATTTCCATCCTCGTCGACTCGAATCTGCCATTTCTGCTTAAGCTCCTGGATACCGTTTTCTCTTTCGCTGCGCTTATAGTCAAGTCCATGCTTTTCCGCGTCAATGACAACCATTGAATGTTTAACAGCACGGGCCAGCTCTTCTTCGCCAGCACCACGAAGAGTCATATCGGTGATAAGATTCGAGATGATGCCCATTTCTTTCTGGGTATCACTCTTTGTCATCAGCTTAACATGATTCGGATTGCCAGGGGGAACGGCATACTCGGTCTTCGGATCGAAACCTTCGAGGTCTCGCAGCGGCTTTGTCGATTTGATGTTGACTTTCGAGGAAATGGGAATGCAAGTAACGCTATCGCCATCAAAGTCAGCACCAGAAAGACGCTCTGCTACATGAGAACTAATTCCAATCGCGTCCTGCACGTCTCCAAGATTCTTTCTCGCCGAAGCAATCTTGTTATTGACCGTAACAACAGGAATCTCAAACGTACCAGCATGAGGATAACGAACAAGCGCAAGCTTTGTACCATTCTCATAGCTTGGAGCATAGACTTCAGTATCTTTGATTTTCGTAAGAGGTAAGATAACCTTGCTGGTCTGACCAGGAAAAGCCGATGCTTTAAGTGTCATAGCCGTGCCATCACACTGATCCGCAAAGTCAATAAGCATCTTGCGCTTTACGGTAGGGTTAGTGTAGGCCATAATCTCATCGTATTCTTCCTTGTAATCGGCCACTGTGAGCTTCAGCTGATTTTCAATCAGTTTAGCAGGCTGCTTGGAAAGGAACTGCGAAGAAACACTTCGGCTCATTGTATCCCAATCGCCTTCTTCTTTAAGTTTATTGATAGGCGAAAGGTGACGTTTTCCATCGGCCCCAACATAGTCACTCTGACCATTTGCTTTAATAGCTGCACCGAAAGGATTATCGGGGTCGGACTTGATAGGTTTCAGTACTGTATTGTCCTTGGAACCAATCATCGGAACATCCTTGTGCTTATTGGTATTAAACACAATGTCTTTTCCTTCAGGAAGATCGTCAGAATACACAGCCATGCCTTTGAGATAATGTGTATCATCCACGAGGATGCGAACCTGCGCATAATGACTCTTTCCAAGATCGAGATCAGCAACACCACGACGAATCTCAATCACGCCGTCCTTATCAATGCCGCCATCTTCTGCATAACGCACTGCTACACGAGAAGAATCGAGGCTGGAAGGCCGCTGAAGCTTTCTTGCGACACCCGTATCGGCATCGAAATGATAATCTCCAAGAGCCTGAATCTGGTCCTGATGCTGATAGGCGTATTTCTGGTCAAATTCAGGTTTAGCAAGAACGGTCGTATTTGTCTGCTGGCGAGGATTCGTTGTATTCTTAACGCCTACGCCATATCTCTTATAGCCATATTCGGCTTCAAGAATATAAGCAGCCTCGTCAAGCTGGCCTTCTGTAACCCCAAGAACACGCTCGGCACCCTCAGAAATATCAATCATACCTTTGCGATCGACTTCATCTTTGAGGGTCTTTGCAATCTCTTCGGCACGGCCAACGCGCTCTGTAACACCAGAATTGAGAATAGAGCGAACGGTAGATTCATTCAGCCCCATTTCTCGGCCTATCTCGGTGGCAGTAAGCCCATCTTCTTTTAGACTTCGAATTCGATCATACTGAAGCTGCCTGCGATCATGTTTAGCCCTACGCTGCGCAACACGGAATTCAGTTGTACCAAGTTGATACTCTTTAGGAAGTTCAGAATTGATAATATCGAGAATTTCTCGTTCGCTTTTACCGCTTCCTTTGAGCTCATTCACGCGAGAAAGAAAATCGCCTGAACTTTGATAAGGATTTTCGCCAGAACCCCAAGGATAGCGGCCAGAGTGACGTTTGGTGCCGTAATGCTCAAGAACAGAGCCTTCTCTGTTACCATTGACCCATTCGACACCATAATAGGCTTTGATGTCTTCTTCGATTCTACTCATACCGCTACCTCACGTTTAATTCCGTCGATAATTCTGTCAAATTCAACAATTTTGTTCATGATACTCTGTACATCTTCAGGAGAAGGGGTTGCCACAATGATATCATCATTTTGATAAATTCTATCTTCGATGAAAATATCAGTTGGTTTCACCTTGTACTCCAGACAAAACAGTGCATCATAAACTAAGAGCTGCTCCATATGTGCTGGAACAGCTCCGGTTTTAAGATCATGTATCCTGAGGATATTGTCTTTGAACGAGATGGCATCTGCAGTCCCGAAACAGTTATCGCTATAATAAAGCACCTGCTCAGGGTTCATGCGAAAGCCAATCGCATCATTGACATAGCTATTGAGAGTCTTTTTACTACGGGGAAGCTTCTGATTAAGTCGAATGCATCTTGCAGCGAAATCATGAAGCTCGGTTCCTCTAGCCGTCGCAAGAAAATTACGATACGCAAGACCAATTTTCTCAGGATCATAATTGATCCAGTGATACTTACTCGCGCCCAAGAAGGCGTGCTGACCCTTCTGGCGCAAATGTTCGTTCCAGATCATTTATGATTTCCTCCTTGTTCTCGGGATAGATAAACGTAGCATACGACATCTCATTCATCTTCGCAATGTAATAATCTTGGTTCGGTCTGTGATGTGCGTCTTTAGATTTCTTTCCTTCGAGAGCGGCCCATTTTGATCCGTTAAGAATCAAAATATCAGGCACGCCTTGAATCTCATTTGGATCAAGATGCAAAACCATACAGTCAGGAAACTTCTCCTTTAGCTCCTTAACTAGATTTTGCTTAAATTTGTTTTCGAGCATTGCGGTCCTTATTCCTCCTTTCTCAAAAGAAAAAAGTAGAGCACAACTCGGATTTCATTTCAATCCGGGCCATACTCTACTCTCCCTTCCATAACACAGCGTGTTTTTTTCGCGAAATGTTATGGAGCGCTCATATTTACTTTTGATCGAACATTCCTTCTAAGAAACCAAAATATGCTTCAAAAATCAATGACTGCTGCATGATTGGCGTTAGGATACTGGTAAAAGCCAAATTCTTCGTCACTAACTTTTAGTAGCTCTTTCTCATTGTATTCTTTTCCGCATCTACCACAAACCCATCTTGCTCCTGGTAAAGGATAAAGTTCTCCACCGCAATTTATGTCTAAACATTTTGTCTCACTTTATGTGTAACTCCGTATACCCGTTATAATAACAATAAATATCGTTTCCAAATTTATCTTTTAGCATCCATTCATAAACCCCATCCTTATTCCTTGTCGGGTAATAGAAGTTACCCATTTTAGTCTCCTTTCATTTGTTTTGAAATTTTTAAATTTTGAACAAAAAAACGCTTCGTGGACAGAAACCCAGAAATTTTGCTCTATTATTATATATATTTTATTTTTCTATATATTAAGTAAAAGAAAAAAAGTGGGTTTCTGTCCATTTTGGCCATTTTCGACAAAAAAATGACGTATTTACGTTATTTTTTCTGCCCACTTTTGGTTTTTGAAAAGTGGGCAAAACTGGCCATTTGGCCACAAAATTGACCATTTTTGACCCAAAATTCAAGATTTTTATTCTGCTGGACAGTTTTTGGTCAAAAATTTCTGTCCATGGACAGTTTTTCAAAATAAAAAGTGGGCAGAAAATTTCGCAATTTTTTTCGTTAATTTTCGTCATTTTTGAAAAAGAAGAGGCCCTGCAAAAATTGCAAAACCTCCCCTTTCGAGGGTTAAGTTGTAAGAACTCGGAAGCAGCTGAATCATCTGCCACCAAATGTCTTTATTTTTCGGGGCAAATGCATTCCGTGTTCCATCCTCCTCGTACATGTATCGAATTCTTTCCCATTTTACGTATCAATAGTAGCCCTACTCCCCCGCCCAGAAGGCATAGGGGATGGTCTCTACAGGTTCGTTTTGGGTATGGTTTATATGTTTTTGTCGCGTTCAGACGCTCTCTTTTTAGCCAGTGCATCCTTTGTTTTTAGGACAATCCCAGGTTTATCGGCTAAAAATGATTTATTGGGATACATCGTCTCATCTAAAAGCTGAACACCTTCCACGATTACTTTATGATGGACATCGAAGGAGTGGCGTCCGAATTCTTCTGACAATTTCGTAAATTGATCCACTTTTCGGAAATATTCTTTGATGTTAGCTCTAAATAATTTTTCATCATTTAGAGACGCCGGATCAAATGAATGTTCCTTCAAAAATTTATTAAAATTCGGATTTTGATTTTTCATCGAGCTTTTATTTCTTAATTCGAAATAGCTATCAAGATGAATGACGTCGGTCTTCTCGTCCTTCATAGACAAAGCTACTGTGGACTTCCCAGAACCGCTTCGTCCAGAAATATATAGAATATTGTGTTCCCGATCCTTTCCGAATCTTTCTAAATTTTGAGTGTCAGCATTTTTTAAATTCTCAGACGCTTGCTTTCGAAGTTTTCCGGCACTCGTCAGAGTTCCGTCTTTATTCTGATAACGTCTTATTCCCCATTTCATGCCCTTTACTCCATAATGCATAAGCTCATCCATGTTTTCACCTCCAAAATGTCAAGATTTTTTACCAAAAACGAACTTGCACAACGCCCAAACAATTAGTACGCCAAGCCATGCTCCGCCGGTAATGCCTATTAAAGCCAGGTTCCAAATGACCGTCCAAGCCTTAATATTTCCAACAATAGGTATCATTTTATCACCTCGAGTTCCTATATTTTGCTTATTTAAAGTCATGTTATCACTGTTTTCTCGCTTTGTCAACACCTCTTTTGAGCCAAGAATTGTCCGGTTTTGCATCATCAATGTCCTGCCAAACCTTCAAAATGATGTTCGAAATTTCATTTGTTTCGTCAAAATCAGTGGTTTTGAGGCTCAAATGACGCATTTCAAGCATCCGATCAAGCCGATTTCTTATGATTTCTCGGTATTCAGGGCCTCTTTTATTAAGCGCCCTACTCAAAACTTCGCAATAAAGTCGCTTTGTGTGGTTAATTTTCATCAAATATCAGCCCTTTTCGTTTCCAAAACTACATTTGAGCAGTGTGTCTGGTACTCAATTCCATCAATCGTGATGCCCAAAAGACCATTTGAACCATGCCAAGCCGCGCTAACTTCTCCCGAAACTAGCATTTTACCATTCGGAAAGAAAATATAAGCGTATGTTTCGCCGTTTTCTTTACTAGAAGAGCATCCAGGCAAGGCTAAAATGACCCCAAAGAGCACGCAAAGCCCCAAAATGACAGTCAAAATCCTATGTCTCATCGCAAAATATCACTCCTTCTGAGCTTTAATAATCTCTCTGACCCTTCGAAAAAGCTTCGCAAACCGCCTCAAACTGCTCGAGAACATCCCCAAGAGCTGCATAGTAGCCCTGCTTGAAGGCAAGATCGGGGTTTTAGACCTCATTTTCTTAGCTTCAGCGGTCTGTTCCGGCCCAGTATCCCAAACGCCATTCAAGATTTCGTAGAATTTATCGGTCGTAAGCTGCATAAATATCACTCCTTTCGTGTGTTCCAGGCATTTATAGCGTCGATGCTACCTTGCTTTTTGATGCAAAGTCCGCCTTCGTTCTCTTCAAATATTTCCGAAGAAAATATTCCGATATCTACATTACAAGATACACATTTAACCGTCCAACTATTCGTGATAGCGATAGGATTGTCTCTATATCCTGAACGAACTTTGACAAGTTTAGCTTCGCCTCCACAAAATGGGCAGGGTTTAAGTTTAAGCATCATAAATCCTCCTTAATAGGCTTATCAAAATACTTGCGGGCGATTTCAAGGGCATCGCTGACATTCTCAATATCATTCTGATTAAGGTAATCGATGACTAAATCACGAATGTCATCAAAGATAACCGGGATTTTACAGCTCAAAACAAGCCACAAAGCACACATAATCCGACGCATTTCAGGATGAGCATGCTTTTCGCACCGAAGCTTAAATATATGTCTCCACTCACGATAGTTCGCAGTGACAACGATCTTCGTAGCAAGACCCAAAGGCAGCATCCACCGAGCCTCTTCAGGTGTAGACTCTACATTATAGGTCAGAGTCTTCTCTTCGAGCCGACCAACGCTTGCCCTATAGCTCATAGAAGAATAGTCGGCAAGAGACATGTAGTTGTAGAACTTGCAAATATCATTCCAGCTCTTCTCGTTCATGCCGCCGGGGCCGCCATATTTGAAGTTGATGTAGTCAAATACGGTAGGGGCCCATTTGCTCTCAGGATCGTTCAGAAGCTTCTGAAACTCTTCATCGGCCTTTAGACCCTCTTCAAGATTATTAAAAAGGATAGATCCACGTTTTAAGTAAAGCGGCAAAATATAAGTCACATCACCGCCAAACTTATCCTTTGAATAATTGCAGTTATGGACCACCACTCCGTTTGCTACAAAATTATGATAAGGAGAATCCATTTCAATGTCAAATACTGGAATACACCCAACATATTCTATGGAAACAACTGTGTCTGGAATTGCAAATAATAAATTTTTATTATGAACTCTCTGATGGCAAGATTCGCATAAAGTTATCAAATTACTAGGCACATTGTTGAAATGATTCTCGTCGATATGATGCACTTCCAACGAATTGATGTCAGTGTTTCCACATAATTCGCAATATGACTTTTTGTGTTTCCAATAATTAGATGTATCATGCTTTAAGATATGATCATTCCTTCTTCCGCAATGATGATATTGTCTTAGTGCATTAACTTGTGCGTCTACTTGAATACCTTTGTTCCATGGAGTTCTTCCGGAATTAAAATATCCAGTACCTTTCTTTGGGATTCCTAATTTTCTGGCCCATTTTTTAAGGGTACTCACGTTCACTCCTGTTTCATTGGAAATCTGAACAAACGTTTTATTAAGATCTATATTTTGATGATAAAGCCAATCATAATTTTTCCAAAATTCATTGCTTCCATTTACCAGAATGTCACTCCCAACCAATATGGCACCGGCCTCCATGTATCCATAAGAAGTTCTTATAAGATGATCCGGAGTGCATACGACTTCGTACCCGAGCCTTGTTTTTATTTTTATTGTCTCTCTTGTTCCGTTATAATAAATATCACGAATATGAGCATAAACCAATTCTCCGGTTTCTTCATTATACTGGCGAATGTTCATTCTTTTTACACTGTGCATCAAGCCATTTAATTTCTTATTATACAGCTCCTCGATAGTAGGTCTATTATGAGGATTGGATGTGGTTAAAATTGTGTTTCCCGCTAAACAGTAGCGCGTGCTCTCCTGGGTGAAGGAAGCCAAGCGATGCCGTACAAGCTCATTTGCAATAGCTCGATCAACTGTAAACTCGACAGTCAGACTCCCATGCTCAAGAACTGACTCATGACCATTGCGGATAAGCATGGCCACAAACTTCTTAGCGCTCTCGCCATCCTCAGTGATCTTGTCTTCCGACCGATAGCTAACTCTGCCACAGCGCTCGATATGCTTGAGCTCTTTGATACCACCGCTGGAAATATCAGTCAGGATGTCAAAGCTAGGATCGACGAATTTCATAATTAATACTCCTTTCCATCAAATACGGTACACGCCGAATAACTAGTATCGATTTTCTGAACGACAATCGCCACCGAACCAAAGGTAGATATGGTAGCAGTCGTGCACGGGTTAATCGCCTTTGCGTATCTCACGAAATCTTGAATCTCGAACATGGTATAATTACCAATTTCCCTAGGCACCATGTCAAAACCAATTACAACAAGTTTGTACTTGTACGTTGCAGTATCCATAATCATTCTCCTTTCAAAAATATCATTCCAGAATCATACTCAAAAGATCGTTAAGTTCGTTCACTCGATCTTCAAGCCAGAGAAGGATCTTTTCAAAAATGCTACTTTCTTCGTTCACTTCTTCTCTAGGCAAAGGAACCTTGATGGGATCAAAGTTGTAAACCTGACTGGTGTTCTGATTACAGTAGTTAATATTGCAGTAGTTAATTGCGTTGGTAACATCCTGCGTAGAAGCATTAATCGAATTCGTAACATTTTGGCACGATTTGTTAAATTCAGCATAGAGTTTTCGATCCATCTCGGTAAGATCTAAGTAACACTTAATCATCGCAATATCTGGCGCAATGACCTGGGCGGCGAGCTTAGACGGAGACTCAATATTGCTGAACTTACCAATATAATCATTCATTGGGCTTCTCCATGACTACCACGTTTGAAAGATGAGTCGAATAGGTGACGCCATTGATGGTGACAACCACGCATCCGCCACTAAAAACATTATGGTAAGTTACCTTTCCTTTGGCGATAAGTTCTCCGCCGGGCGAGTAAACATAACCAGTAACATTCGTGCTAGACTCATCATACGTAACCCCGCAAGCAACCAAGGCAGCAGCCAGCATAGCAAAACAAATGGCAATAGCGATAAGAGGATATTGGCATAGCAGTCGATCCGAGCAGAGTTTACATTGGAAGGAACATTGGAAGGAACATTGGGAGGAAAAATATCACCCATAGTTTCTTGCCACATTCTAAAAGCTTCGAAGATAATAAGCGCCACCTTATTAAGCAGCATGGTTTTCTTCAAGGCTTCATTCTGCATCATGAAATCAAAGAATCTGTTGTCATACATAATATTTTCTCCTTTTTTAATTTAATAATCTCCTAAAACATAGGCAATGATACCATTGAGTTCGCTCACTAGCTCCTCGAGGAAATCAAACATCCCATCAAAAATACTTTTCTTTTTATTTATGCAGCTGCTTTCGCATTTTATATCATGAGGAATTAAAGATGTTTCGGTTTCGATTATGTTATCCGTCACCTTTACAGATCTTTCTACCTCACCAAAAATCTTGTCCAAATAAACCACAGACATTTAAGTCCGGCTGATGCAATAATCGCAATAGCAAATATCGCAATCAAACTCGCGAGTGTCCTGCCTAAAAAGTCTGCAAACTTCTCCCAAAAATTATTCATGGTAGACTGCTCCCACTTTGGCTTCGGCCATCAGAAGTTCCATAATAGCAGCATCAATGTACTCAGGCGAAGCATTGTCAAAATGATTCCGTGCAATTTTCAGTTCTTTCAAAGCTTCAAAATACTCTTTTTTCATAAATTATCACTCCTTTTCTTTGAACCTGAGAGGTTTTCTCGTGTTAATCCTCGCTCCTTCCGTCAAACACTCGTTACAAGGGTCTTCTATCGATGATTTGCACCGATATTTGCACTTAGGGCAATATGTATGGAAATCCACTTCTTTCCAGTTCTCAGATTCCATTAAATTTCATCTCCTTTTCATTGCAGTTGACAAACTCTTCGATAAAGATGTACGTTCGTCTGCTATCACGAAGAGCCTCCAAGATTTTAGGATAGGCCATGAAATATCACTCCTCTTTTCGTTTGAATTTATTTGGTTGTGTGCAAGTCCCTTCGAAATATTTATACGAACATGATCCACATGGCTCGTTGTAGAATTTGCAATCCTCATTGATACAATACTTACACTAGTTAACGATTATATCGTAGTAAATCATGGGTGTCATCCTTCCTTAATCATTGGCCCGAGATATACAGGACATAGATGAAGAGAATCAACTGTCTCCTCAAATACTCTCGTCGGCAAATATCCTTTGCACCCAAGATACACATGCCCGTGCTGAATAGTAACTGTGAAATACATGTCTTTAGCAAGAGAATACACTGTATCACCATCCATCTCGAGCAGCTTTTCGTAGCAAGTCAATAGGCATTACTCCTTTTCTGGGCTTTGGCCTCCGTCACGCTGTTCACTTACGGTTTTCGATACTATTTCGCACCAAGTGTTTATCGTCTCATTCGTACATAATTCTTTCGAAAGCATTTCCAATCTAGCAGCGACTTTATTAGCCGCAAGATCGTACGGATCAATCATGAATATCATTCTTCCCTAAGAGTTTCGGATTGGTAACATAGCAGTTAGTCTTATCATTTGTCCAAGGCTTTTCCCAAATGATATTTCCTTCATCATCGTCTTTAGCAATGATGATATCATTTCCGTCAATCTTGATTCGAACCCATCCAATATCCATATAGATGCCGTTATTATTCAGAACCAAGTACACAAATCTCCCATTCATGCCGAGAAGCAGCTCTTTGGAGAGAGGTTCGATGGCGGTGGGCTCTTTAGGCTCGATGTCATTGACTTTAGTTTCCTTTAAATTCTCGGACGGATCGGCATCATACACTTCGAACTCTTCAGGAGTATAAAGGACCATTTTATACCATTCTCCTTCCAGCGGACACATAAAAACGCTCAAAGGGTCGCTCTTGTCTTCGGGGATAGCAAAGTGAAGATAGTACCACCCACTCCGAAACATTTCAGATTTAGAAACTACATAGACATCCTGAGCCTCTTTACAGCGCTGGAGAATCTCATCCCTTGTGAGCGGATGAAGCGCTTCTTCGCGGGTTTCGTACACGGTACTCTCGGTCTCCTTATGAGAATATAGGTCATCAAGCTCAGGATGAGTCTTGCGCTGATTGAGAGCCCAGAGAAGATTCCAGCAAGCAGCTCTTAAGTGGTCTTCATCAAGCTCCCCGCAGATAAATTTTGCAAGGTGTCTTGCTGCCGAGTCACAAAGAGAATGCAGCGGAATTCCTTTATCCACATTATGCTCTCCATACTTTTCTGCGCCCTCCTCGCAATGCTTAGAAACTTCCATGATACCGTACCAAGGCAAGAGATCCATTCTGCCTTTCCCGTGCTGAATATCACGCTTTGCACCGGTAGAAAACTCGGTGCGTTCGCCAGAATCTTTAATCATTTTTGTTTTTCTCCTCCATCTCTTTATCTTCAGGATGAGTCTTTCTGTAATAGTCATACAGCTCGTTTCGTAAATAAAGAAGTTGCGTTGAAGCCTCTTTTTCTCTTTCACCGAGAGTTACTAGCAGTCGGCAAGTATTCTTGAGATGATCGTTAATTTTGCGAAGCTCTTCGACAGCAAGTTCGTCATAACTTTTCATTTCTTTTCCTCCCGAAGTAATTGCTCAATATAGCGTTTCACATTGTTGTACGCGATCAGCATTCCGTTGTGGTTATGCCAATCATTTCCCAGAGAATTAAACCGACGTTCTTCCTCGAGTTTCATTTCCTCTTTAAGATACGCCAAAATATCTTTTACAAACTTTTCTTTACCAAGAGTTTTCATAGTATTTTACTCTCCTTCAAAAGGATCTCTTTCGTTATCAATATTCTTTATAAAGCTCAGGATATTTTTGTAGGCAAACACCTGACCCATAAGATGATGGGAAGCACCGGTGGGGCCCCAGTTTTGATAGTAATTGATCAGGTGTTCAAGCCTGTGGATAATCTTTTTATAGGGATCTTCAGGTGACATCCCTTCAACGATTGAAACCAAATCCTTTCTATCAAGAACTACCGCCTTGTTTTTATCTTTGGTCTTCTCGTCAAGAAGATCGTCATTGACCACATACTCTCCCATCTCTACTCTGGCTCTGAAATAGTCAAGTAATGTGTTTTTATCAAGATATTCTTTCATCATGTTTTCTCCTTTAAAAATCCAGGAAGTGTGAATCTCGGGCTAGGATAGTTATCCACAATCTCAATAAACCAATCGAGGTCTTTTATAAATCGTTCCTGCGCCATGAGAATGTATGTTTCCTTGGGGTTTACTTTCTTTGCGGCCTCTTTCAAATATAAAAGTTCGTTTAAGAGTGCTGTTTTGTTGATGTATTGAACGGATTCATTTTCTTTCATAGTGTTTGGCCTTTCTTGCGCACTTACGGTAAAGACTGTGCTCTAATTGATTATACCAGTGACATATAGCATTTCTGTCATGGCCAGAATTACCAAAAACTTTGAGATTATATCCACCAAAGCAATATTTATGAAAAAGATGCTTAAGGTGTTTCTTTGAATAGTTCATCCTACTTGTCCGTTTCCTTTCTTTGAGCTTCTACTAAATGCAAGCATCATATTGTAGCAATAGAAAAACCTCCAGCGTTCCCTCGCAGCAAGCTTCGGAAACATCTTTTCCCATTTGCGAATATTTCTATTTATGGGATTATACGGATCGTTTTGACTAAGAGCTATCCTTGCCATATGCTTGAGCGTTTTCTTTGAAGGGTTCTCATTAGTTTCACTTCTTTCCGTCTTCGAACTCATATGTTTTCAGATGATTCAGCGCAGTCATCAATAAAACCGAGGTATGTTTTGCGAGAATATCACAAGCCGCTTTTCTACTTTGAGCGCTGATGTCATTTCCTTCAATTTTGGATTTAGCGTCATTCGTGTTCTTTATGTCCGAACTGAGCATCGCGATGACGTCGCTAAGCTTTACGTATTTTTTTTTCATTCTGCATTGTCCTCCGTTTCGATGGGTTCCACGTTTCTCATTTCGTTTATCTTGTCAACTCCATAGTCAACAATGTCTTCGATGAATTCTCCGCCTCCGTTCAAAATATCAGTCGCGGTCTCACTTGTTTTATCGTAGATAAGTTGCACGGTATCCGGGGTTAAAGCACTCGCAATAGCCATAGCATAAAGTGTTTCCTCTTTCGGAACTATCATACCGACGATAAACGTTATTACGAAGCTTACGATGCATATTTTAGAGCCTTTAAGAAAAGTTTTTCTGAGTTTAATATTTTCTTCGGTATCGGGTTTGTAATCCTTATTTTCGTTCCAAGCGACAAAATAAAGCAAAGATCCCACCACAAGTCCGATGCTCAAAATAATTAGTGTCACTTTCAAAGCAGATACTACATCTGCAAGATAAAATAGCCACGGATTGATAATGGGTTCGCTGCCGTTATAAAGGTTAATCATATTTTTCTCCTCCATCCATAAATTTTCGTTCGTTGAAGTTTTTCTTTTGCTTCAAAGCCCTTGCAATCGAAATATCAATCGAAGAAGGGCTCTTCAGATGATAGTAGTAAAGGTCTCGATATGGCGTATTCAGCCGATCAATTCTTCCCGCAGCTTGCACCATAACCTTGTATGAATAATTTTGCGAAAAGAATATAATGGTGTCTGTTTTGATACAGTTCCATCCTTCGGCTCCAGCTGTATACTGCACAAGATATGCCCATCTATCGCCTTCGGGAATAGGCTGATGCTTATGCCCGTTCCACTGAGCATACTCAATCCCGTCTGCTGCGCACATATCGATAAGTGACTCAAGCTCATAATCGAAATTATAAAAGATGATGACTTTTGGGTGACCAGAAATGATTTCAATGCAAGCTGTGAAGCGGTCAGGTGCAAGATTTACAATTTTTCGAAGTAGTCCACACATCTCAGCGGCATCTTTGATTGGTTCGTTTTTATAAGGATTCCATCGCATTTTGATAATTTCCTTATAAGTTGAACGATCGTAGTCCACTAACATATCGTAGTGATGACTAATGGTTTGCCGCTTGAAGTCCATATCGACCAAAATCCTGTTGCGAAGGCGAATGAGTCTGCCTATATTCAAATAACGTTCTATTTTCGGGTATTTCGAAAAACGACTATAAATGCAATGCATTTCATTAAACTCAGTTCGATTTCGATAAAACCCATTTGCTATGAAGACCGGAATATAATCTTGCCAAGTATCGCCAGGTGTGGCCGATAGCAGTATCCATTCGTTACTTTTGCAGATTTTAAGAAAGCTTTTCACCCATGCTCCCTTTCCAACGACACGCTGCTCGTCAAATATAAAGAAAGCGTTCTTAGCCATATCGTGTTTTTCGATATTGTTCCAAGAATCGATAATGACACGATTGTGGTAAAGATTGATCTCTCTATTCGGCGAAAGCAAGAATGGAAGGAGTTCGTCTTCCCATTCACAAGTGTCTCTTTTTCTAGCCGTTGTAATAATATAAAGATTGGGTATCTTCACATCATCCATCGGAACATATTCTTCAGTGTTTACTTCACCTCCATGCTGCGTATAAAAGTAAGCAAGTGCAGTTCTTGACTTACCGCTACCAACTCCACCGCAAAGAATACAGCCGTTGTGCATTCGCTTAAGTGCATCAAGTTGGTAATCATAAAGACTTATGCCAGCCAAAATATCAACCTCCTACAAATGGTATTTTGCAACGTATTTTCCATAAGTCAGTCCTTCTTTTTCTGCTTCGATGACAATTTCTCGAATGGTTTTATGTGGTCGAATTGGGAATATAGATTCGGGTTCGAGCTCGCTTTTTATCTCATCTATAACAACTTCGTACGCTCTTCGATGGTCTTCGTGATGTTTTCCATCATACCTTCGTCTAATTTTCTTTCGACAATCATCACAGTATTTTCTCGAAGCATAAGCGTTTGGTATGAGCTTCCCGCAAATTTGACAATTTACTGGTTCTTTCCGATATCCTCTTTTTCTTTCATTCATAGCCAAACCTCTCTTTCAAAATATAAATGGTGGGACATGAGGGACTCGAACCCCCACTCAAGCGGTTATGAGCCACCAGCTTTAACCATTAAGCTAATGTCCCAAATAAAGCCACCTCAAGTCTCCTCGAAGTGGCAATATATCAACTGAACTTTCTAGAACGCCTTAGCTGCGACGTGGGCACCAGTCAGTTCAGCAAATATCAAGTTTTAGAATGGCATGTCGTCATCATTCGCAGGAGCCGGCTCGGTGTCTCCTTCGGGAACAGCTGCGTAACGATTGGCGTAAGGATCAGGGAACGGATCGGCCGCCTGCTCGACGTAGACATACTGAGCGTAAAGCGTGTAGGCACCAGGCTGATTTTTCTTTTCGACCATCTTCGCCTGGCAGCAAACGTTCTTGACGCGGATGTTATCGAGAACGCCGATCGTGTCTGGAGTAAGCAGAGTCTTTACCCCATTCGGAGCGATGAGATAGACCTCGGGAGGCCACTTGGATTCGAGGTGGACGTTCACCCGAACGAAAGGCCGAGAGACAAACTCGCCCTCATAGGTATAGTTCGGGTTCGGCTGCGTCCATTTGACATTCACGCCAGCCATCTCAAGGTCATGTGCCTGCTGGTCAGAAGGGATGACGACATTAAACTGGCGACGGTTCGAACCAAAGCGATCACGCTCAGGATCGCCAGAGAAGTTCGTGCGGAAAATGAAGCGAGTGTCGTCAAGACGGACAACGGCGTTACGGTTAGTAGAAGTAGTCATAATGTAAATTTCCTTTCTTAAATTAAATTTTTGTAATCAATCGAGCACCAAGCAGCGATTTTCGAGCTTTACGTAGCAATCAAGATACCACTCTTGTTTGTCGCCATTATAAGTAAGCTCATAGTATTTTCCATCAGGGAGTGTCGAAGAAATCAGATACTTCCAATTCTGAAGAACCTTAGATTTCCAGACTGTGAATACGCCGTAGTTAGGAGGCGGTTCGGATTTATCAAAATGTTCGTCGATGTATTTACGAACCAGCCCCATTGCCCATTCGTCCATGTTGTTAAGAAACGCGGGATTGTTTTGAATAGTGTCCATTGAAATTCCTCTCTTTCTTTTTGTGAAAAATAAAAGCCACCAGATTTCTCTAGTGGCTCCCTTTTGGGTTAATTTGTTTTGGCCATGTAATCGGCGAACAAAATGTTGTAATAGCGGTTCGGAACAAATATCTCTTCGACATCTTCGTTTGTTTTCTTGCGTTTTGATTTCAGAAAAGTAATTTGTCTTTGCACTTTCATCGTTTCTTCACCAATATCGTTTACAGTGGTCATGACTATCACCTCCATAAATGGCGATGATTATTTCGCGTCAGTCCTTGGAGAGTTTCTCCCAAGTTCGTTAAGAAACTCCTCAAATAAATACTTCGACTGCTCAGATGCTTCGTGCATACCTTTGGTTGCCTGTCTTGCCGCTTTGGTAATCTCACTATCAGACATGTCGTTCACGGTCTTCTCGGGATCAGAGCAATGAGCTCTGAAAATTTTATGGAAGTTCGGACCGTACAGTTTCTTTGCAAGACAGAGCGCAATGCCGGCCCATTCAGAAAACTCTTCGCCTTCTTTGCATTTGACAACAGTCTTCGTACCATCCAGCCAGAAGACAATCGTGGCAGGAGGATTAAATAGCACTTTGTCAATAACAAAAGTAGATCCGGGATAAGCAGAAGGAATATCATGCTTTTTCTTGAAGTTGTCAAGTTCCTGCTTCAAGCGGATGTTCTCAGCCACCTTGCTATGAAGTTCACGCCGGAGCAGCCTATCACACGCTTCGTCATCAAACGAATTATTCCAAATGACGTATTTCATAACATCAATCACCTCACATCAAATGCAGTCGGTCCTTCGTCCCAGGGAGGCCCGGGAGAATCCCGAGGCGCAATACCAGGATCGTCAGACACAAACCATTCAAAGTCTCCATACTTGTTAATAGCATCAACAGCAGCGTCGACAAGCTTTGTGTAATAATCTCTATCCACAATACTTATAGGATCAGGATAAACTTTTCTTATGACCTCACTTTCCATCCAGCGATATCCAACAGAGCCAGTGACACCAGCGTAAGTGCCATTATCCCGCTTGCAAAGAAGCTCTCCTCCACCGATACCATTATCGACAGGTGTAAACTGCCCAACACGTCCCACGAAAATATAATTGTGTTCACCTTCAGGCAGTTTCTCATTCATATCGAGATAAATAGCACCTTTTTGAACGCTCTTTGTCTCGCACATGTCATCGAACGTAAGAGGTTCTTTGGAAAAGAGAGTCTTAAAGACATAAGGAACCTGGAACTGAGCTGCCGTAGCTGTCCATTGACCACCATGCTTTTTACATTCTTTTGGAGAATATCCATAATGTTCTTGGCACCATTCAGCCTTCGCATACTTTGCAATATAGGCAGACTTGTTTACAAGACACATCCGTTCGTAGGTTGCCTCATGCTCAAATTCATACCCATACTTTTTGGCAAAGCCCATGCAAAATTCAATAATCTCTTTGTTTGCTTCAGGAATCTTTATCGAATCTGTACGGATAGCCACAATATGGAAACCTTTAGCCTCAACTTCATCTTGGAGTGTTCTCATGAAAAGAGCGCCACGCAAGGCAACAATGTTATTGATATTACGTCTGTCACGCATTGGATTATCAAACGTAGCAGATGTCAAGCCGTATGCTTGGTTCAGAGGGAGCTTGACGGCCTTGGATAACTGATCTGCCGCTTCAGGGTTGCTTAGGTATTTTGCGAGTTTCCCATCAAAGAGCTTACTGGCCGAATCATAGTCGTGATGCTTAATGAAGATTCTTGCCTCTCTCAGTTCTTTATAGCGCTGGGTATATTCGCCAAAGTAATTCATCGCAATAATAGAGGCGGGATGCATTCCGGAAATGTCAAGCAAAGCTACATTTGTGTACATCCCAGGTTCCCCTACGATATATCCACCAAAGCCAAGAACCGTTCCTCTGTAAACATTCTGTTTTCCTTGATAGCCTGGAACCTCCTTGAATTCGTAGCCAGGAAAAGCAGTTATAATCTCAGTCATGGTATTATATCATTCACCTCCTTAATAATACTGTTGTCCGGTCGCAAGATCAGTATAAACTAATCTGGGATGTTTTTCGTTTCCGAAAAGAAGTTTACACATAAGTGTATTAGTTGTATCATTAACGCTTCCACCAGAAAGCTCTGCTAAAATCTCACGAGCTTTGAAATCTTCTTGATTGTGATTCCACACAGCTTCAGTAGAAACCACATCATTTTCGCAATAGTCAGCAACCTTATCCCAAAGTTCTTCTGGTACAGGCTGATCCCAAGGCATTCCGAGTTCCTGATGATGGATGCCAAGTTCGATCTCGAACTTTTTAAGGCTTTGTTTCTTCGAAGAGAAGTCATAAATATCAGTGTAGCTGAGGTTATACGCTTCTCCAAAGAAACCTTTTCCTTCGTTGATGATAGATTGACTCAAAGCATATAGTTGCTCGGGGCCAAAACCAATCAAGCATCCGTAGAGCATGTGGTTATCGTATTTTCGGTTATTGAAACCGACCAAACGATACCTTAAAAGCTCTTCAATCTCTCTCGGGCCAGGATTCACCATCTTAATGACGGGTTTGTCTTCGCCTGCGAGTTTCCAGCATACGAGAAAAAGGTTCGGAAACACCTCCACGTCAAAGAACACGATAGGAGCCTCTCCGTTTTCGTCAAGCTCCACTTCTTTCTCTTTTGACTTAAAGTGCATCGTTCCGACTTTCCTAATGCAATAGTCTGCGTTATTATGACTCCCGGCTGCGAAACCAAGAACCGCATTGCGCATATCCGTCACATCGTATCGAAGCTCGCTCGCGTAAGCATCTTCCAGTATTTGCCAAATGAAATCAATAGAAGGCTTTGTATAACCATGATACTCTTTGTTTAAGTTTCGAGCGATCATGATACGCAAAGCCTTCTCTGATTTAATCTCCTTTACGTTTTTCACAGGGGTCTCTCCTTTTAAGGGTAGGCCTGCGTTGATGGTAGCAATGGGAATGTCATTGCACTGAGATAGCATTCTTCGCAAAGATGCATTTCCATTAAAGACCTTCACCTCGATGTGCTCTTCATAAATTCTTGAAAGTTTACTCACATCTCCAGAATAAATATAATGGAGATGAATCCCGGCTCCCGATTTCGAGAGCTCGGCATAAGTTTTCGGAAATTTAGAAGCCGCTGCAAGGTTTGCCTCAAAGTCCTTCTTTCCGTCTTTTCCCGGAATATCAAAGTCAACTACGATATGGTTTTCCGGCACTTTAACATAATGAAGTCTTGAGGAGTCAAGGTCTTTAAGTTTTGTTTTGACGTTTTGCCATTTACGCAAAGGCGTTCCTTCTCCGGACGCATATTGCGCTGGGCAATCGGCCAAAATATCATCAAGTAGAGAATGCTGCTCGCCAAACGCAAGCCATGATTCTATCTTTTTGATCTCTTCTTTTATTTCCGCCTCGATTTCTCCTATTTTTTCCTTCCGAAAGCCATAGTAGTAATTTCTTACTCTTGTGCCGTCTTCAAGGACGCCTCGTTCGATATAATTGCGAAAATAATCTCTCAGCTCCTCTTTGATAGCTCTTCTGCTTGAAGGATACTGTACGCCGGTCTGCTCGCAAAACGTTTTATACATCTCCCAAGCAGTTTTAAGGCTTACAGAATCCTCTTTCTCGAACACCAAAGCCGAGTCCATGATGAAGTTGTAAAAGTCGTTTGACGCGCTCATCATACGCTGTGGAATATATCCGTCGTACTTTCGCACGTCATCTTCATACACTTCTTTGCAATGCCAAGCGATTCCTCCTAGTTCAAATTTCACCTGTTCGGTAAGCTGAAAATACTCTTTTGCTGGTATTTTGTCTCCGGTAGGTTCGACGTCGATAAGTCTTCGCAAAAGACCAGATTTTGAGTCAGATATCTTAACAGGCTTGTTTGTACCAAGGAACAAAAACGATTTAAAGCGAGAAGCATATGCAGAACGAAATTTCTCATTTACCATCATGCTCTCATGCGATACAAGAGAGTTGATTCTGGTATTATCCTCAATTCTGGATAGATCGCCGTCATGCTGAATAGCTACAAGAGGATTCGTCCTAAACGCTTCCAGGGCAAACGCATTCGAGCTAGAACCAAGAGCCTTTGCGTCAAAAACAGAGTAATATCCTTCGAAGAGAAGCTGAATGATGTTAAGCACCGTCGATTTACCAGAGCCGGGAGGGCCGTAGAGCACCATGAATTTTTGCAGGGTTTTAGAGTCGCCGTTCACGATAGCACCAATGGCCCACTCAATCTTCTCTCGCTCTTTTGGCGCATAGAGAATACTCATGAGCCTATCCCAAGCTGGAATCGGGCAGTTTTCAAGAGCATAAGGAAGACGCTTTGAAGCATACATCTCTTTTGAGATAGCTGTATTTGAAAATATCAGTCTTTCGTCAAGCATATGAAAGTTATCCCGCATCTGCCGCTGACAATACTTGTGCCAAATATCAATCATGCCGCTTTCCGCATCCCACATATGCAAGACACGATATTGGTCAAGTATTTCTTTGTGGCCTTCGGCATATGCGTCAAGCTCCCTGTCGATTAGTTGCAAAGCATCTTCTTCGTCGGTAGACCATAGCCCCCTTTCTTCCACCCAGATAGCATAGAAGTCGCCACCTCGAATCATGAGATCACTTGACTTCTTTATAATGAACTTTGGGTATATCTCAACGATCCCCTTTTTCTGCCTCGTTGAGATGAACAGAAAATCAAGCATTCAAAGCGACTCCTCCTTTCTATTTTTAGACTTTCCCGATGTAGTTTTCTCCGATCCAATGCTGCATCTGATACCAAATATCCATCCCTCGCATGTCAATCGTCGGATTCTGTACAGTGAAAAGGCCGCCTTTCCCGCAAGGTTCATACTGGCGAGTGCTGAAGCGATGTATGATTCCAGCAGCTTTTGCTGAATCGAAATTGGTATCGTCCATGCCGTCAAGACCGAGAGAAACAATCATCGACCAGAACCACTGACCAGTCCGATTCCCAAGGTCCTTATCTTCCATGATGTGGTTTTCCATGCGAATAGAAAGCGCCACCATCATCTCGAGCATTGAGCAGGAACTATTCTGCCCACCAAGGTCTCGATCAATGATTTCGTATGGAATATGATACTGGTCAGCGTAAGCGTAACGCAAACCAATAGCGTCGTTTGCTCTAGGCTGGTCAAGTTCAATGGATGGAATAAATGGTGTATTAAAGAGAAAACTGAAAAGCTGATGGTACCTGGGGCCTCGGAAACCATCATTATGCCAGACGGTGCTCACGAGGTAATCTTCATAAAGCTGCACAGTGGGGTTATATATCATTCAGTGCCCTCCTCTCTTGGACTCATAAATTCATCATAGGTTTCGAGACTCCGCAAAATCTCATAATCCTTATGGTAAAGATGATTTCTTACATGAATTGTATCCGGGATGAATTTGCCGATGTTGTCCAGTGCATCCGGACCAACAGTATGCTGAACATTTTCCACCTTTTCGCCAGTCTGGTCATAGCAAAGCACACCGTCGGCAGTGTAGGTGAGAAAACTTGTGTCGAATTCGTCAATTTCGCCAAATTCATCGGGCGGAATCAGCTCATAGGTTCGAGTATCGGTCTCGTAAATACTTCTCCCTTCGCTATCCTGCAAATTGAGTTTCTCCATGGCAAAATCAATCCCTTTCTTGACCGCCTGGGTTTCGATTTCGGCGTCCATCTTTGCTTCTTTTTCTGCAAAGTGCTGACGCATGGATTCGATCTGTTCATCCGCGTAGCTCTGGTATTTTTCGCGCATACTCGTATGCATATAGTAAGCACCTGCGAAGACACCAGCGGCAAAAGTAAGAGCGAGTTTAGCAATATTCACAAGTTTCATAATATAGATCCTCTTTCTAAAATAGAATATCAGTTACCCATAATTTCCTGACGACGCTTTTCAATACCTTCAACTTTGTCAATGATGTTCCCGTCAACATTAAAGTCCAGAACAATACTGTACTCATCCCCCTGAAGGAATGCCACTTTTTGCGGATTTGTTTCGTCGTAAAGTCCGAAATCCACATATGAATCAATCTGCGGATTTGCAGGGTCCCATACCCAACCGGCAAACTGACCAATATAAGTATTGGGAACGCCCAGCATGTCATAGACGTCATTCAGGAATAAATATCCTTTTTTGCGAAGTTTACGGTTCGCCGCATCCTGAACGTTCTTGACGAAGATCAAGTTGTACCCAGCGCCCCGCTCGTAATAAGGGTTTGTTTCATCAAAAACTACGCTATAAGGATGCTTAATCATCTTGTCGCCGACATAGACGGTCTCTTTTTTCTTATTACCGTTTTCATCAGTGGTCTCAACTTCCTCGGCTTTGACACCGTGCTCCAGCTCATACTGAGTCTGCTCGCCAAAGCGCTCCTTAACACGAGCTTTGTACTCATTAAACGCAGTGGTGACAGCCGAATACGCAGCAACCGCAGCACCATAACGCCGACGCATGATGATATGAGAGCCGATCATGCAGCCAAGGCCGCCACCGATGAGAATGACAGCAGGAGCATAGAGCTTTGCAGTCTTTGCGGCGGTCTGAATATAAACAGTGGTCTTATCCTTGCGAGCATCTTCTTCGGTGTAGGTTTCTCCCTCTTTAACCTTCAGAGTGCCATCCTCAAGACCGTGAATCTTCTCAAGGTTATCACTCGTAGTCTCTAGGACATCCTGCATTTTGAGAGTGGCTTTGCAGGCCTGAACAGTGCCAGTGACGATAGACACAGCGCCGACGGCAATAAGGATTTCGGGGGAATGCTTTTTCGCCTTGAAAGCGATTTTGTTTGCAAGTCTCGAAGCGGATTCGAGAGCAGAAGTCATATTGAACTTCATAATATAAAAGCTCCTTTCTTAGAGTTTAATAGGATCAGGAAGAGAAACGTAGTATCTATCTACGATTTCTTCCTTTCCGCCAATATAGGCGGTGCGACACGTTGCGACTTTCTTTTTAATCGCTCGGACAGACGCACCGTCAAGATTTTGCCAACCGATTTTTGTGTCGCTGTAATTTGAACATATTCCGGTCAGGTCGCAAGCATCTGCAACACTGACATAATGCCATTTTTCAATGGCTTCTTTCAGTTCAGAAAGAATTTGTTCAGCTTCATCGCGATCCGCATAAGTAACCGATTTCCATGAAGTAGACGCAAGAGGGACAATAATATCATCCGCGTCACTCTTTCTTTTCACTTCATAGTTATCGCAAAACGCCTTGCACACCGTGATGACACCAACAGCGGTAAAGATGTCCTTCACAATTCGTTTCACCATAAATCCTTCTTTCAAAATATCATTTTCTGAGTGCAGCAGCTCGTGGGAAGTCGATTACAAACCCTCCATTCACAGCCCGTACATGAGCACCAGACAGATTATACCAGCCATATGAATAGTCCACATAGCTCGTTGTAATACCCATAAGGTCATAAAAATCAGCGACAGAGACTTGGCCATAGGTTGCGAGGGCTCCGTTCATCTGGTCAAGAACGTTCTCAGCATCTACTCTTGAGCCAAAGACTATTTCTTGGTTCTGAGAATATCCGCTTTGAACAGGCGCTTGCTGCTGATACTGGTTCTGGGTATAAAAGCTCGAATAGCTGGTGGTCTGATAAGGACGAGGGGGCTGCTGATACTGATTCGGCTGCCAATAACCGTTCATAGGACGCTGATTGTTAAAGAAAAGCATCGAAAGAGCAGTGTTGGCGATATTGTAAAGGAGATTTTTCGTGCCAGGGATCAGCAAATCATTTATAAGACTCTGCTTTACCTGTTCCATATCCCCAAGAATGAAAATATCAGCCAGTTTTTTCGCGTTACTTTTCTTTTTTACAGTAACCTTTCCCGTCGTAACCTTGCTGAACTTCTTCTCTTCAGGCTTTTTGCCCTGAGTAGTAGAGTCAAGAGAGCTTTTCGACGAGAAAGAATTATTCGGAATTTTGATTTCAGCCATGCTATCCTCCAAAATAAAAAGAAGAGAGCCGCAGATTTCTCCACGGCTCTCGCCTCAAACCTTGTTACTTCGTTTCCTCCTCGGGTTCCACCTCAGTGGCTTCGACTTCCACATCGACCGGTTCGGATTCCTCCGCACCTTTGTGCTTCTTCAGACCGGCAACCTTGGCCTTGATCGCAGGAGCAACCTTCTTCCGAATAACCTTCTCGCCCAGCTTCCCGATGCCGTAGCCAGCCAGTGCAACTGCACCGATGACCAGCATCGCAGGAATGCCGCCAGAAGTTTCTTCGGCGTTATCCTCCGTCATGACCAGGTTCTCGTCCTGAGTAGGCACCATATCGGTGTTCTCGGTATCCATAACCTCGTTCATAGTGTTCATTTCGTCCATAGTAGTATCCTCCTTAAAATGTTAGAAATTTATAGTAACCATATTGGTTCCATAAAACGAGATGAATTTTTCGCGTCTCAGATAAAGGGATGGCCACCGAGGGTCTTAATCTGATCGCGAACGAACTTCAGAGAAATGCAAAGAGCATCTTCCATTTCCCTAAGAACTGCGAGTTTCTGCTCCCGAGTAAAGCTATGCGCGTAGCTTTCTACGTCGCAAATGCTTTTGAGAGTGAGTGCAAAAACCTTCTGCGCAATTTGAGTGTTACGTTTATTCATAATAAATCTCCTTTCAAATATAAAGCTAAGAGCCGCAGAATCTTCCACGGCTCAAAGCCTTTCTTCGTAATACACTCGAACTTTTTCGCGTCACAGCCCGATATACTTTGGCGGATTCGTATACACGAGCACCATAGCAGGTTTGCCGGTCTTATCAAGACGTGAATCGTATGTCAGCTCGAGATATCCATTGGTATCAATGTCCCAGCCAAGGTCGTCAGCAAGATCAGCATGGTCAAGACCGAGCGTGTCAAACCATTCATTGACCGAAAGACGCATATCATAGCGCATCTGGCGATTAAAGACGTTGACTGCGTTCTCGATCACATTCCTTGTAGACCAAAAATATCTATCTACAAGAGGATCATAACACCAAGTGGTGTCGTCTCCGTGCGGAAGATTGATGATTTTGGTCTCAGGGGTATGCTCTTCCATCTTTTTGGCAGCGACTTCCTTGTGAATATCTTTCTCGGCCTCTTCGCCGATCTTCTCGCTCACAACCTCACGATAGCTCTTAAAGGTTGCGTCAGTGAGACTTGCCGCCGCTGCGAGTGCCGCATTTCGGTGCAGATGGATGCTCGATGCACCAATGATGCAGGCCGACCCTGCTATAAAGGCTGCTGCCGCCGGAATATAAAGCTTACCGGCCACCTTTACTTTCTCTTTAGTCGAGAGAGGATGCGCCTGCTCGATTTCCTCATGTTCGATGACCCAAAGTGCCTTCGGAGTGGCTTTTACTGCCAGCACCACACTGGATGCGATAGTAACAAGTCCAAGGCCGGTCAAAATTTCAGGCGAATGCTTTTTGAGAAGTCTCTCACCTTGTCTAAAAACGGCTCTTAAATTCATTTCTTATTTCTCCTTTCAAAAAAGAAAAGAGCCCACGATTTCTCGTAAGCTCTTTTGCCTTACATGAATTTATCCGCTTCTTCTTTCCAAAGTTGGAACCGGATTTGTTCATCACGGTTTGCCGTCTTCTCGAGATAGTTCTCTTCTTTGATCCAATCGTAAATCCGAACAGGCGTCATAATGCAGTAGAATGCAGCTAAGACGATGGTCAGTACCAAAGTCTTCGCGAACATCCATGCAAAATGAATCGTCCGCTTGATCCCGTAGATCATAGTAGAGTCCATGTCCTCATAAAAGTCGTAATCGTAAAACATACCAAATTCTCCTTTTTATTAAGTGTGGATTTCTTCCATAATACAAGGAGAATTTTTCGCGTAAAAAGAAAGAGAGGAGTTACCTCCCCTCAGTCTTTTGATTATAAACCTTTTCGGCCTCTTCCTGTGCAATCTGCCGATATCTGTCCTCCTCGGAACGATCCATCGACTTCGTGCTTACGAAATCTGCAATCACTCCGACGATACCAAATATCAAAGCGGCCACAGCAAATTTATTACCTTTCATAAGGTTCACCTCCTTCATAATAGAAGCTATCTTTTTCGCGTCAGAAAGGAACTTCGTCACTAAAACCAGCGCTCGGGGCAATCAAAGTGTCGATAATGTATGCCTTTTCTCCATTCCCCATATTGCACACATCCAATTCGTAGTCGAGCCAGCATTCGCCCATCCACTCGCAAAGTGTATCGATGCTCCAACCAATTGAGTCGCCATCTTCCGTAAGCGATACGCCAAGGCCGGTATATAAATCATTGAGAGACGCGCAACCATTAATGGAAAGGTTACGATTTAAGATGTACATAGCCCTTCTGATCTTAGCGATCGTCGTTTCAAGATAACGTTCACTATACGGATCGTAAACCACAATCTTTTCCCCGTTATCAAGGTCATCAAAGTCAAAAGAATCTTCGCTTTGCTCGACGATTACTTCGTTGGCTGTTTGAATATCAGTTTCTTTGCCGAATCTTTCAGCGATCTTGCCACGGTATTTTTTATACCCTGTTTCCACGAGAGCATACGCAGCAGCAAGGCTTTTCTGCTGACGAGCCGTGATGACATTGGCTGCCACAATACAGGAAATAGACGCGATACCAGTTGCTGCCGCCGGAATATAAAACTTCCAGCATTCTTTCACGATCTCTTCTTTCGTGATAGGAGGCTGATCGATACCAGAAGATTCTTTCCAAGCTTCACGTTCTCTTTTCTTTTCTTCGACAACTGCTTGCGCCTTGGTGGTGGCCACGCCGACTTCGACTGCCGTCGCCACAAGACCTACGCTTGCGACCAAGGTTAAAATACCGCCTGCGTGTTCTTTGCAAAAATGAAAAATACCTCTTACGATTTTTTCTTTATCGGACATATTAGTTCTCCTTATCGTTCAAAATATCAGGATGCTCTAAAATATAGTCAGTCACATCTTGTGCACCGTTCTTGTAGCCACACATATACGAATCATTCATCATGAATGTGACGACAATTGCGACGGCGCTCATTCCAGCAAAATGAAGCATTCTATAGAAGTTTTGCGGACCAAATCTTTTGATGAGTTTCTCTTTGATTTTCATAAAATTCTCCTTTACAGCATATTAAGAAGTTTACGAATATCTTTTTCAGAAGCATCGAGATGAAGATCAAGATGAACATGAACGTTACCGTCGTCATCGGCATGGGTCATGGTAAGTTCATGTAAAGATACTTTGGCAGAATATCCTTGCTTTTCAATGACCTTCGAAATAACCTTTGCAATGAGACCTGTCATGAAACCGCTGCGAAGTACAATAGCATCATTTTGGGTGCGCTTAAGAGCGAGGTTTGCGGGTTTATCCATTTTGTTTCTCCTTTCAAAAAGAAAAGAGCCTATGTTTCCATAGACTCTTTTTAGAGTTATTTTGCCAATTTGTTACAAAGTTTACCGATTGCAGTTCCTTCGATTCTTCCTGCAATATATGCAATCGGGAACAGAACCAGTCCGCACAAACCAAATGCTCCTCCGATTCTAATTCTCTCATCCTCAGTTTTCTGAGCAATCCGATTATAGAATTCTTCGAACATTCGATTGTATGCAAGCATTCCTGCTACCGTATTGCATACAGTTGCAATCGCAATCAAAGTCCAACCAACGATAGTAATCAGTTTCATATTTTTCATGGCATATAGCCTCCCTTCATTATACACCATGATTATTTCGCGACGAAAAAGAAAAGAGACCTTGGCGTACCAAAGTCCTTTCCTGGAAGCTGCATTTTATCGTAGCGTCACGTTTTCTCCTAAAGTTTAGTTTTTGTTTGGCCGGAACATTTGCACAAGTAGCCATAGCACGACCCCAATGGTCAATGCGATAATAGCACTCGTAATAATTTGTCCGACCGTAACCGTCGTATTCCAAATCTTTTTACAAATATCCATAACATACCTCCTTAAAATGGCAGTCCTTCCATTATAGAGGGTGTTTAATTTGCGAGAAAAAGAAAGAGACCGAGTTTCCCCGATCTCTCAAATTTAAGTATTGATCCAGATATAAAACGTATTCACTCCATTTTTCCTTTTGATTTCAATATCTTTGCACCACCAATCCGGAAGATAATCAGTTGCATGTTCCCAGTAGTAGTTCATAATGCTATTTCGGTATCAATCGAATCGCATTCAATCACCTCTGAACAATTCTTGTGAAAGCAATCCATCAAAATTACTCGCAGATTAGTCTTGGTTTCTTCGATTTTCTGACCAAAAAGATCGTCTTTGTTAATACGCAGCATAATATCTGCCTCCTTCCATAAAATACCTTGTCATATTCGTGTCATACTAACTTCCTCGGAAAGTCGGTCTCCCAGCGTTCTCGCTTCATAGGTTTCATTCTTAGTGCCCACATAATTTGACGGATCGTTACCGTGGGATAAAGGCCCGTCTCGGACTTCTTTCCGGCTCTCTCACGAAAGAACTGACTAAATCCATAACGCAAATATAATTCGTCACAAAGCCACGGGTCGATCGGTCCCCAAAAGGTTGCTTTGGTACGGGGATTAAACCTTTGCTGGATGACACAAAGCCCCTTGCTGCCTTCCAAATATAAAGTAGCGCTTGAGTAAACGGGATGCTCGCAGCGATAAGTTTGCCCGTAGTAATTTGTCCAGTTTTCAGATTTTTCTGTATGCCATCTCATCGCAAAAAAGAAGAGACCATGCTTTCAGCACAGCCTCTCCCGAGTCACCTCCTTACTTTTTATGAAAAAATCCTCTCCAAATTTCCCCAAACACTTTCGAGCAGAACGTACCAGTCTCTTCGAACTTAAAGCCTTTCGCCATCCACAGATTGTCATTCACAAGCTTTATCGCAAACGTACCGAGTGTGACACCAGTTCCGACAAACGCAATCACCTTCGCATCTTTGGCTTTTTTGGTCTCAAGCGTAAGCTCTTTTTCCTTTGCTTCGAGTTCCGCTTTTTTAGCCTCCAAATCCCGATCCGAATTGACTTCGTTCATTCTGAGCTTATGCATCATCTCAATCGTTGCAGCAGCTTTCTGCATCTGATCGGATCCAAGCTCAAGTCCTTCGAGTTCACCAAGCTCCCTTTCGAGTTCTTTGTTGAGTTTCTCTTTGAGTTCCATAATATTTCTCCTTTCAAAGATATCAGAGTTTCCTCCATTAAAGAGACAGTTTTATTTGCGATTGGCCCATTTTGCTTTTAATGAAACGTGATCTTCTTCGAGAAAGATTGAATCATCTACGTCGTCATAAAACTCAACGGCAAAATAATAATCGTCGCCATCTTTGACGATACTAAATTCGCCAACTTCATCGTCATGTTCTGAGTTCCATGTCCCGACGATATATCCGCCAATGACCCCCACAATTATCATAATCATAGCAAACCAAACAGAAACCATATTAAACTCCTTCCTGATAATAAAAATAAAGCTCGCAGATTTCTCCACGAGCTCTTTAACTTACATATCGGTTCTCCCAAGGAAAATCTTCTTTCCTCTTTGCACGACGCGAACAGGAAGCCCAGACTTTTGTGCAGCCGAGCGAAGCGAACCAGCGACAGAATCCGTTCTGAATTTCAATTCATCATGCGAGCGAATAACCTCCGCATAATGCATATTCATTCTCATGAATTCCTCAATGGTCTCAAGTCGCTTACTGTTTTTCTTCTTTCTGGTAAATTCCAAATCTTTCGCAGTAGCTTCTTTCAAAGTAATCATAAATATCCTCCTTTGTTTGGCACCGTATATGCCTTTCATAAAAGAAGCTGCGAATTTTGCGAAAGAAAAAAAGAAGAAAGGACGTTACACGGATTCGAACCGTTCCTCCGCTTGGATATAGCGGCGTCCTCACCATTAGACGATTGTCATTTCTTCCATAATACAAGGAGAATTTTTCGCGAAATATAAAAAGAAAGAGAGGTGTTTCCACCCCTCGTTCTCGGGTAAAGACATTTTAGTGCAAACCCATGTTGGTCTTCCAAAACCGTTCGTATTCATAACATTCGTCCCAGCAATCGTAATCGTTGTAAATACGATTAAACGATTCTTTGACAATGTTCATGAAGTTAACAAACGCATTCTTAAAGCTCTTAAACATAGTAATTTCCTCCTTAAATGTGTGTCTTTTCTTCCATAAAAGGAGGTGTAATTTTTGCGAAAAAGAAAAGGACCTGCGAATATCACAAGTCCGATTCTTTTCATTTCCGTTTCTTTATGTCATCGGTCATAGCCTTGAGCAATTTAATGATGTTCCAAAGAATCATCACCAACAGCACAAAAATGATCAAATCCATAAATATCAACTCCCTTCATAAAGCTGATAGTTTTTTTCGCGAAAAAAAAGAAAGGGACTGACTTTTTGTCAATCCCAGCAGCTTTAGTTGAAGTAGACTTGAGCACCGTACTCATAACCGATGGTCTCAAAACCAACAACATGTTCACCCTTAATGAGAGCATACGTGAGATAGCCATCGTTTTCTTCCGGAGTAGATACGATTCGCATTTCATCGTACTCTACATCAGGATAAGAATTCTCGATGCAAGCCTCAATAAGCTCTTCATTCGAGGGATAATACATTTCGTTAGTAGTGTTTTTAACCACGTCAGTAGTATTAGCGCTCTGGCCTTCATACAGCATAAAGCAGCAGAATGCAAAAGCAATCCCAATCATAGTAGCAATAACCTTTTTCATAATAATTATCTCCTTTATAATGTTTTGAAAAGTTTATTTCTTCCACAATAGGAGACGTATTTTTCGCGTTATTGCCGTTCGCCGCTAAGCTTCCAGAAAAACTTGCGATATGCTTCGTAATACAAATCTCTACAACACGTGCATCCTTTTATTCTGAGAATATCATATGTAACCCCTTCCGTGACACCAATCTTCAAATACTTTGCGATAGAGAAATTGAAAAAATAAAATAGAGTGCAGCCTTTGCGATGTAGGAATCACAATGTATGAATAGTGTAGAGAATATGCAGGATTGCCCCACATTTCTCTACACTATTTCACACTTAGCCACACTCTATTTTATCATACCATCGAAATATTATCGATGCTTCAAAACATTTAACACTCCGATGGCAAGTCTGACGGCGAGACAAAAGATAACGAAACTTCGTTGTTTTTATGTTCGAGGTATAGGAAATATGAAAGAGTGAACCGCGTTTTATGACGTCCTTATAAACGCATCTACCATCATCTCTCCCAAAACCTCTTTTCCAGCCCGTAAAATATCAAGACCGTAGTCAGCCATGAAATTACACACCCACTCTTCGACTTCGATCCAATATTCGGGCCTTACCATTTTGTGAAGCTCATCAATAATTCCAAAACTTTTCATAGCAGCATGCCCAATCTCGTGAATAGTAACTCTTCGCAAAAGGCTGCCAGACAAACCCTCATAAATATAAATTGTGTTGGTTCTGATGTCGGTTGTGGCAAGTCGTCTGCTTCCGGTTCTATCCACGAGATATGGACAGTCACTTTGAACGTAATATACCCGCCATGGGATGTCATTCAGGTAAAAACGTTCCATTTTGATTTACGTGGGCATTTCACCAACGAGTTTCGTAAGATCGGCTTTCATACGCTTTTTGAGGTCAGGCTCCGCAGTACGATACATTTCACGAATCGTACCGATAGTGTCCATCATGTGCTCATTGGCGTACATTTCCATGTCCTCTTTGTCTCTTGCAGACTTGGTTTCAGTGTAATGCTTACGAGCGTCAAGGTATTCACGATAAGGTTTGCCATAACGCTGATCGGATTTTTCGGAGTCACGAGTATGTCGGTCGTCCACATCATAGTCGTGCATATCCGATTCACGATCCCATCGACGCATACGAGAACGATCCATTACTTTGCTCATTTTAGGAGGGACGTAACCATACCGATTGTGCATCCCTTCCTCGTCATCACCAGCCCTTTCCATAGCCATGATGACATGCGCGTAGTAACACTGTTCCCATTCGTTCTTTTCGGTCTCGGAGCAGTTTTTCTTGGCGTCTGCAAGGTCTTTGATGATGTCAGCTACTTTGCCAAGTTCATCCGTATCGACCTGTGCAACACCTTTGCTGGTTTCGTTTTCAAACCAGCCTACGACGGTCTCAAACGCTTTGCAAAGCTTTTCGTAATCCGTCTTATCCTTCATATGCTCACCCCACCTTCCGAACGCTCAGCACTGCGCCAGGCTCAATGACCACGGGAACAGTACCAGTGTTGACGACGGTTACACGGGAATAGTCCCCACAGCAGTTGACTTCGTACAAAGTCCTCTCGACCGCATTGGCCGCACCAGCCGTTTCCGTCTGAGAAAGAATCGTACCGGCAGGATCAACTACGCCGCCAGTTTCAATCGCAAGCTGGGCAGTACCGGCGGCATCCGCAGTCGCGATGTTTCCCGTGAAACGCACTTCATAGACGGCATTGCAACGCATCTTAATACTACCGGTCCCGGTCTTCGTGCAAGTATCTGCGCCAAAACGGAATCGTACAGTATCAAAGATGGCCGTCTCGCCTGCTGCCAGCGTAAGAGCCGTGGAATTGGTCAGCTCAAGCATCCATAATCCCCTCCTTCCTTTGCTCCATTTTGATTACTGGCCACAAGCGGAAGGGCACACAAACTGCTGGGTAGTAGTCTGCTGATTGCAGCAGAAAGGATTCGCCACCACATACGCAGGCTGCGGGCAAGGACGCAGAGTATTGACAAGGTAAGTATTCTGGTTTGCCTGACTGGCAGCGAGGTTGAGAGCCTGAATCTGGCTACGCAGATTGGCATTTTCGGTCTTCATATCCTCCATACGATTGGCGACGATCTCCTCATGCAGGGCACGGTAGTTGTCGTTCTGGTTCTGCATCAGAGCCTGCGTCTGATTGGCAATGGCAACCTGAATTGCGTTACCCTGTGTAGCCAGATCATAGCCTACCTGCTGAAAACCAGTCCGATTCTCGCAGCAGCAATTTGCAAGCTGAGTAGCCAGAGCATTGGTGTTCTGCATATTGGCCACAGTATCAGCCTGAATTGCCTGCTGGAGAGTAAAGGTGTTCTGCATGGCATTCATGGCGCTATTCTGGATAGCACTCTGGACACCATTAAAACCGGTCAGCATGGAATTGTTCATGGCATAGAAGCCGTCGGCAAGGCCATTCTCAAGACCATTCAGCTTGTTGGTAACGCCCTGGTTGTCAAAGCCGCGCTGAATATCACCGACAGTAGCGACAGCCGCTTCACACCCACAGCCATTACCGCCACGCACACCAGCACCGCCATAGCCAAAACCACCATAACCGAAACCGCCAAACAGAGCCATGAGAATGATGATAACCCACCAACCTTCGCCGAAGCCATAGCCGAAACCGTTATTGCAAGAGTTAGAACCCATGACGGCCGCAACATCAGCCGCAGAAAGACCATTGGAACTGTTAAACATACGCATTTACCTCCTCTTGGTAAATCCATTTTGAATTTGATGATTCGAGCGAATATGTCTAATTTTTACGTCCCTTCGGTCGATCGCGCGCATCATCAATCCAAAGGTCCGTAAAACTAGAACCTTGGATTAACGATGGGTGAAAAACCGCATAGCTTGTTGACAAGCTTCTTGCGGCGTTACACCATATGTCTTGCAAAGATTATTGGCAATCTCTTCGCCTTTCTTTTGGTCACCTGACTTAATGGCTTCCAAAAGACCCTGTGCGATTGGGTTCTTACTCATGGCCGGATCGCTGGAAAGTCTTTCGACCATGTTTTTGACAAATGGATCATTCAGTGCGTTCATCCCCATCGGCATCCTCCTTCTTGTAAGGTTTTCGATAGTAGGACAGCTTTGAAAGTTTCTTTTCGATTCGATCAAGTCTTTCGTTGACCGGGGCGAGGATATCGGTTTGAGGAGCCGCATCTACCGCCGTCACAGCAGGCGTTTCAGGAACAAACCGCAAAGTTTCAATCGTGCCAGAAGAAGTGAAATACTTAATATAGACACAAGAAAGGTCCCCATTCGGGAAAACTGCATAGCTTCCGTCATTGGGGACCTCGTTGGGTCTAATCTCCTCAAGAGTATTTACTTGCCTGCCAACGATCAAAGGATACGTTTGCTGAATCGGCATCTGCTGGATAGGTGGAGGTTGTCTGAAAATAGTTTGCTGAGGCATTTGCGCCGGAACATACATCATATTTTGCTGCGGATAACCGACGGCCATATATTGCTGCCCGAGAGCGCCTCCATTTTGAAATGACAAGCAATCACTTCCTTATTTTGTGATGCCCTTAAGACGAGCAGTCTGCATAGCTTCATCACCAATCTGAGCTGCTTTGGTAAACGAGTTATTCTTATACCAAGCAATCAGACCGGTGATGACCGTGAGACCAGTAGTGATAAGAGCATTTAGCTGTTCGTCCGAAATAGGAAGCGGACTTTTACCCATCGCCTGCAAAATCTGGTTGATAAGAGCAAGGAAGAAGCAAGCAGTTCGAACAATGGTCGAGACACTAACACCCTCGAAAATCTTATAGAGCAAATTTTTAATAGCGGTCATAGGATCAATCCTCCTTTCTGTCATTGTCTATGGGAAGTTTGAGAATGCGATTATAAAGAGCGCTACCGGTGCCGTTTCCCCCAAGAGCATGATAGATGTTATAGACATCTTCTGTGTTCTTGAGTTCTTCGGTTGTCACTGTACCTTTATCAATGCATCTCTGGCACAATTCATATAGCCGCATATGCAGCGTAACAAGTACCCCTTCCCTCGTGAGCGTATCTTCCTTATCCCTCTCAGCGATACGTTTTTCGCTTTCTTCGTTCAGCTTCCTCAGCTTTGAGTAAAGATGCTTACACAAAAGGCCGAGACAAGTGCTGATTACACCAAAGATGATTTGAATGAGATATTGAGCGACAAAATCCTGCACCGACACCGCCTCCTTATCCGTTCCAGCGAGACTTTACTTTTCGCACGTCAACATGTGTGAAAGTAGAATATCTACCAATACCACCGGTCGAAGGCATCAAAGTCTCTGCGAAATCCGCAACGACACTTGGCGCTACCCCGGAAACTTTGATGTCCGCAGCCTTACCATAAAGGTGCTGCGAATATGTAGCACCGCCAACTTTCTTATTATGGCTTGCAGTTCGGAAGGCAGAAGTGATGGTTACGGCTTTACCAAAATGATCTCGAACCTTCTGAAGAATATCAACAAGGTCCGAATCTACAAAGATTGGATCAGTATCATCCTTGCAACGAAACTCGCGAACACGAAAGTTCTTCGAGAGGAACTTGGTTCCGTCTTTTGCGTAAGAGTAAG
>ERZ1090868.59-NODE-59-length-57667-cov-11.935743_pt1 | contig 57667 bp, 53 predicted proteins | sample MGYA00478475_ERZ1090868 | MGnify/ENA primary metagenome ERZ1090868 (study PRJEB33644, sample SAMEA5815747) | chicken gut metagenome | biome: Chicken; feature: Gastrointestinal Tract; material: Caecum | place: Ireland | collected 2019-01-01 | study: A study of the...
AGCAAAAGAGGGAATACTCTACTATAATCAAATCATATTTAGGAGGAAAAGTAACTATGGCAAAATGGGTTTACTTATTCAATGAAGGTAACGCTAACATGAGAAACCTTCTTGGTGGTAAAGGTGCCAACCTGGCTGAGATGACGAATCTTGGTATGCCGATTCCGCAGGGCTTCACAGTTACAACAGAGGCCTGCACCAATTATTATGAGAGCGGAAAGAAAATCTCTGAGGAAATTCAGAATCAGATTTTCGAGGCGATGACATGGCTGGAGCAGGAAAACGGAAAAACATTCGGAGACACAGAGAATCCGCTTCTGGTATCCGTTCGTTCCGGAGCAAGAGCATCTATGCCTGGTATGATGGATACTATCCTGAATCTGGGTCTGAACGACGTATCTGTGGAAGGCTTCGCAAAGAAAACCGGAAATCCGAGATTCGCTTATGACTCTTACAGAAGATTTATCCAGATGTTCTCAGACGTTGTTATGGAAGTTCCGAAGTCCTACTTCGAGAAGATCATCGACGAAGTGAAGGAAGCGAAAGGCGTTCACTACGACACCGAGCTGACCACAGACGATCTGAAAGAACTGGTTAAGAGATTTAAAGCTGTTTATTCTGAAAACATGAACGGTGCTGAATTCCCGCAGGATCCGAAGGAACAGCTGATGGAGGCTGTAAAAGCCGTATTCCGTTCCTGGGACAACCCGCGTGCAATCGTTTATCGTCGTATGAACGATATCCCGGGCGATTGGGGAACCGCTGTAAACGTACAGACTATGGTATTCGGTAACATGGGAGATACTTCCGGAACAGGCGTTGCATTTACCCGTAACCCGTCCACCGGTGAGAAAGGTATCTTTGGCGAGTACCTGATCAACGCACAGGGCGAGGACGTTGTTGCCGGCGTTCGTACTCCGCAGCCGATCACAAAACTGGCTGAGGATCTGCCGCAGTGCTACAAACAGTTCATGAGCCTGGCTATGAAACTGGAGAACCATTACCGCGATATGCAGGATATGGAGTTCACCATTCAGGAAGGTAAACTGTTCTTCCTGCAGACACGTAACGGAAAGAGAACCGCTCCGGCTGCGATCCAGATCGCCTGCGACCTGGTAGACGAAGGAATGATCACTCCGGAAGAGGCTGTTTGCCGTATCGATGCAAAATCCCTGGATCAGCTGCTGCATCCGACCTTCGATGCAGACGCTCTGAAGGCAGGAGAAGTGATCGGCTCCGCTCTGCCGGCATCCCCGGGAGCTGCTGCTGGTAAGGTTTACTTCAACGCAGACGATGCAAAAGCTGCTCATGAAAAAGGTGAGAGAGTTGTCCTGGTTCGTCTTGAGACCTCTCCGGAAGATATCGAGGGAATGCATGCATCCGAAGGTATCCTGACCGTTCGCGGCGGTATGACCTCCCACGCAGCCGTTGTTGCACGTGGTATGGGAACCTGCTGTGTATCCGGATGCGGCGAGATCAAGATCGACGAGGAAGCAAAATATTTCGAGCTTGGCGGATATACTTTCCATGAGGGAGATTACATTTCTCTGGATGGAACCACAGGTAAGATCTACAAAGGCGACATCAAGACCGTAGAAGCTTCCGTTGGCGGAAACTTCGGACGTATCATGCGCTGGGCAGATCAGTTCCGTAAGCTGCAGGTTCGTACCAATGCGGATACACCGGCAGATACCGAGAACGCAGTAAAACTGGGCGCAGAGGGAATCGGCCTTTGCCGTACCGAGCATATGTTCTTCGATCCGGAACGTATTCCGAAGATCCGTAAGATGATCCTGTCCGACACAGTAGAAGAGAGAGAAGCAGCTCTGAACGAGCTGATCCCGTATCAGAAAGAGGACTTCAAGGCTATGTACAAAGCTCTGAAAGGCCGTCCGATGACTGTACGTTATCTGGATCCGCCGCTTCATGAGTTCGTTCCGACAGATCCGGAAGATATCAAGGCTCTGGCTGAAGATATGGGTCTGACACCGGAAGAAGTACAGGCAAGATGTGACGAACTGCATGAGTTCAACCCGATGATGGGTCATCGTGGATGCCGTCTGGCAGTTACCTATCCGGAAATCGCTAAGATGCAGACAAGAGCGATCATCGAGGCTGCGATCGAAGTGAAAGACGAGATGGGATACGATATTGTTCCTGAGATCATGATCCCGCTGGTTGGCGAGAAGAAAGAGCTGAAATTCGTCAAAGATGTTGTCGTAGCTACCGCTGAGGAAGTTATGAAAGAAAAAGGCGAGTACATCAACTACCATGTTGGTACGATGATCGAGATTCCGCGTGCTGCACTGACCGCTGATCAGATCGCAGAGGAAGCTGAGTTCTTCTCCTTCGGAACCAATGACCTGACTCAGATGACCTTCGGCTTCTCCCGTGACGATGCTGGTAAATTCCTGGGCTCCTACTATGAGAACAAGATTTACGAGTCTGATCCGTTCGCAAAACTGGATCAGGAAGGTGTTGGCCAGCTGGTTAAGATGGCAGCTGAGAAAGGCCGCAGCACCAACCCGAACCTGAAGATGGGAATCTGTGGAGAGCACGGCGGAGATCCGTCTTCTGTAGAGTTCTGCCACAAAGTAGGCCTGAACTATGTATCCTGCTCACCGTTCCGCGTGCCGATCGCACGTCTGGCTGCTGCGCAGGCTGCTATCAACAATAAATAATCAATCGCTTTACAGCGATGAAATAGTATTCAAATGTAAGAATGCCTTGTCTCTGGCCTGACTGGAGACAGGGCATTCTGTACGTTGCGAAGCGATTTTTAGTGGTGGGATATCGGATGAGCGGTGGTTACCCGATTTTCGTGTAATGATTCAAAAAAATATTGACTTTTTCTGTTTTGAGTGATAAAGTTTTACTAAACTGATGAGAAAGAGCAAGTAGCTTCAGAAAAGCTTCGCAGAGAGCCGCAGATGGTGGGAGTGCGGCAGGTCGGATCTGAAGGGAATGGGCTTTCGAGGGCGAGTTGAAAAAGACAGTAGGCGAGCCGGAGAATTTACTCCGTTATCAAAAAAAGCATATGACAGTATGCATGAGTGGATGTAAGAATATTGCATCAAGCCGGGTGGCACCGCAGGAGTTTGAAAAAAGATCGACTCTTGTCCCTGCAGAAATGACTGTAAGGGACAGGAGTTTTTTTGTACCCTTCGTCATTGCCGCAGAATTTCTGTGGCGGAAGTTTTGGGGTTGTGAGGAAAGGAGATCTGGGATATGAAACTTGAAAATTATGAAGTCCATCTGCCGAACTATTCCATCGGAGATAAAATTTATGACAAGATCGGGCCGGTGTGTGAATCTTATGGAAAGAAGGTTCTTGTGATCGGAGGGAAAAAAGCGCTGGATGCAGCCTATGGTAAGATCAGACGGTATGTGGATCAGACGGACCTGGAGATTATCGGAAAGGAACTTTACGGAGAGAATTGTACCTATGCCACAGTGGAGAAACTTCGTGCGCTGCCTTCCTATCAGGAAGCGGACATGGTATTCGGAGTAGGCGGAGGCAAGGCGCTGGATACCGTGAAGTGTCTGTGCATCACAGATGACAAACCGGTGTTTGCGTTTCCGACGATTGCGTCCAACTGTGCCGCCTGCACGTCTGTTTCCATTATGTATCATGAGGACGGTACATTTCTGAAACCTCATTTCTTTGTCCGGCCGGTCATGCATTCGTTTATCGACACGGAAATCATCGCAAAGGCGCCGAGCAGGTATATATGGGCGGGAATCGGAGACACATATGCGAAATATTATGAGGCGGTCATCTCATCCAGAGGGGAACGTCTGGAACATTTTACGGCTCTTGGCGTTGCTGTCAGCCGGATGTGCCGCGACCCGCTGCTGGAGTATGGACCAAAAGCTTATGAAGATCACAAAAACGGATTGTGTACATATGAAGCAGAACAGGTAGTTCTGGCGATCATTGTGACCACGGGGATCGCCTCGATTTTTCTTACGAAGGACTTTACGCCCGACTATAACAGTGGTCTGGCGCATGCAATTTTTTACGCGTTGACTTCCTGCCCGATCATCGAAGAACGCCATCTTCATGGAGAGGTGGTAGGATTCGGTGTTCTGCTGGCTCTTCTTGTGGACCGGCAGTATGAAGAATTTGAAAAAATATATGAACTGAATAAGGCAGTCGGTCTTCCGGTTTCGTTGGAGGAGATTGAGATCACGGAGAAGGAGTGGGAAGAATGTATGAACCGCATTCCTGATATGTCGGATATCTCTCATTACCCGTACCGGGTAACGAGAGGTATGTTGGAAGAAGCGATGGACAGACTGAAAGAGAGGGTGAGAAACGATGACGAAAAATAGTAAATCGACAGGAATCATCCTCGGCGTGGCGTTCGTATGGTTTACGACACATTTCGGCGGCGGTTTTGCATCCGGCGCGCAGATATACAGCTATTTTGTCCGGTACGGGATCTGGTGCCTTGTGATGCCGGTGCTGGCGATGCTGTACAATACCGTATTTTTCGCTTACAGTCTGCGGTTTGCAAGAAAATATGAGGTTTACGATTACCGTTCTTACAACAATGCCTTTTACGGGAAATTTGCGCCGGTATTTTCGAATCTGTTTGAAATTCTGTATCTCTGTGTAATGTGTGTGGCTCCGGCAGTGGCGTTTGCCACTGGCGGTGCCACGCTGAGTGAATTGACCGGTCTGCCCTATCTTATGTGTACGTTTCTGATCGGTGTGTTCATTTTTCTTGTGGCTGTATTCGGAACAGATCTGGTACGCAAGGTGGCGACGCTCCTGTCCGTCTGTATTATCGCAGGTCTGCTGGTAGTATATCTGCCCAATATTATCGCTAATTTTTCCGGAGTGGAAGTCGCGGTGAAGAGTATGACTGCGGCGGATCTTTCACTGGGAGATGCATTGTACTCCGCATTTCTGTACGGCACTTTTCAACTGTCGAATATCGCTGTTTTTGTTCAGCACGCCAGATCTTTCGAAAAACCCGGAGATGCAGTGAAGAGTATGAGCGTAGGATTTGTGGTCAACGCTCTGATGATGCTTATGGTAGTAATCGGACTGATGACCGTCTACACGGATCCCGGCGCGGCGGGACAGAGTATTCCCACCCTGTTCATGGTTCAGAACGGCGTAGGAGCGGCATTTATGACGCCGCTGATTTCCATTCTGATCATTCTCGGTGCGGTTTCCACAGCGGTTAACATGGTTGCGGCAATGGTAAAACGAATCTGCAAAGAGAACGGTACGGAACAGACGGCAGGAGGTCTCCGAAAAGAGGCGGAGAAAAAACGATATCGGATCTCCGGAAAAGAGGCTGCCGCAGCGCTTGTCTGCTGTCTTGTTGATTTCGGGATCGCCCAGTTCGGACTTCTGACACTGATCCAGAAAGCGTATAGTGCGATCGCATATCTGGCGATCCCGGTGATTCTGATCCCGTATGTGATCCGTATGCTTGCAACCAGATTCGATACAAGATCAGATGTCCGATAGTTTGGGAAAAGATCCGGTTACGGTGTAAGTCTGTGAATGTCTCTTGGAAAGAGGGAAGCTCTCCGCACGTTATCCTGTTCCAGCAGACGGCTGGTCAGCCGTTCCAGTCCCATGCCGAGACCGCCGTGGGGCGGCATGCCGTAGCGGTGGATCATCAGATAACTTTGAAAATGTTCCGGATTCATATGTCTCCGGAGCATTTTTTCAATCTGCTCCTGATAGCTGTGGATCCGCTGGCCGCCGGTTGTGATCTCCATTCCGCGGAACAGCAGGTCAAAACTCAGAGTTTCTTTCGGATGCTCCGGATCTTCCATTGCGTAAAACGGACGTTTTGCCGAAGGGTAATGGGTTACAAAGACAAATTCGCTTCCGGTTTTCTCCCGGATCAGCCGGCAGAGCAGCTTTTCCTCCTCCGGAGAGAAATCCAGAGCGCTGTCTCCGCCCTCCGGGGGCTGTGTGCAGTCCCGGATAGTACCGTTTTGTCGGATGCGTTCTGCTTTGGGAGCAGAGATTCTGCCGGATTCTTCCCGCAGCAGTGCTTTTGCTTCTCCAAACTTTAGGCAGGGGATCTCTGTGATCTCAGGGATCCGGACGCGGAGAAGAGAGACAGCCTCCGGACATTGTTCGCTCACCGTTCCCATGGCCTTCTTAAGCATCTCTGTCTCCATTGCCATCAGATCCCGGAAGGATTTGATAAATCCCATCTCAAAATCAATTCCGGTATATTCATTGAGATGCCGGGAAGTATCGTGCTTCTCGGCACGGAACACCGGACCGATCTCGAAGACACGCTCGTAGACGCCGACCATCATCTGCTTATAAAACTGGGGGCTCTGGGCAAGGTATGCTTCCCGGTTGAAATAATTCATCCGGAAAATGTTTGCTCCTCCTTCGGCTCCCTCCGATACGATCTTTGGTGTATGGATCTCCGTGAAATGGTTTGCTTTGAGAAAGCTTCGCATCCCGTCGGTCAATGCTTCCTGGATTTTGAAAATTGCCATTTCCCGTTGATTCCGCAGGGTGATCGGACGAAAATCCAGCAGTGTCTCCAGAGAAGTGTCCACACTCCGCCGGTTGATCACAACCGGACAGTGTTCTTCCGGCGCGGAGAGAATCTGTACTTCAAGCAGCTGCAGATCAAACCCGCTTCTGGAACGGCTTTCTTCCTTGACGTAGACGGCCGCCCTCACGCAGCATTCGTCCGTTAGCTCCTCCAGAGGAAAAGCGGCCTGTTCTTCCGAGTACACGCATTGGACGATCTGCCCGCAGGATCTGAGGAGGACAAAAGCAAAGCTGCTCATTCTGCGTATTTTATAGATGGTGCCGTGGATCGTTACGGTCTGTCCGATCAGTTTTTTCAGTTCCCATATCTGCACGTCTTCCGGAGAATATTTCCTGTTTACAGTCCCGGTTTTTGTTATTGTAGTCATGTTTAAATCTCCCTTTCTCTCTGATGAATTTCTGCAACAGATCCGTCTTCCGAACTGTTACCGACGTTTAGAATTTTTATGATGTCACAGTTTCATCCATCAGGGCATCGTCTGCATGTCCCATAATATCACAACCTTTCCATGCCTGTGGGATCCGGTCCGAAGCACAAACCTTCAGGAAAATACGGACAAAAAAAGAACCGCACAGGCAAATAAATTCCTGTGCGGTTCTGCTTATCAACGGCAGACCAGATCATCTGCCGTCAGTTCTTCACTCACACAGGCACAACCACAAGAAGCGCTTGTACCTGCGGAAAGATACAAGCGCTATCTATCGTCGTCCCTGTTTATTTTCTGTAAAGATATTGTCTGACACATAAACAGCACCTCCTGAATTACAGTAAGAATACCACCGGGACTATGAGTTGTCAATAAAAAAATTGGTCCAGTGAATATATGCGGTAACCGGGAACTCTTCGGTCCGTTTCCCTTGTATTGTAATTTACGGGCAAACTGTGTATAATGAAAAAAGATAATGCTGATGGAGCGAAGAATATCTGTAATCATTCAGCCGGCTGAGCGGTTACAAAAATCTGCCGGGCAGAAAGCTGCAGCTGTTCTTTTCGGAAACTTATGAAAAACAGGAGGTATGTAAGTGAGAGGAGTAGAGACAAGAATTCAGGGAATCCGCCATTCGATTTTTACGGAGATTGCCCGTATGGCTTATGAGACGGACGGATATGTGGGGAAAAGGATCGAGGAACTTCCCTATGAGATCATCCCGGGGGAGATCGGAAATTTCAGAAATGATGTATTCCTGGAACGTGCGATCGTCGGGGAACGTCTTCGCCTGGCGATGGGATTGCCGTGCCGCGGCGCCGGGGAGCATGCACCGGTGTCAGACAATATAGAACTAGCGGATCAGCCGGAGACTTACTACACGCCGCCGCTGATCAATGTGATCAAATTTGCATGCAATGCCTGTGCGGAAAAGAGGGTGTTAGTGACGGACGGATGCCAGGGGTGTCTGGCGCACCCATGTGTGGAAGTCTGTCCAAAGAAAGCAGTGACTTTGGACCGTACCAACGGGCGTTCCTATATTGACCCGGAAAAATGTATCAAATGTGGAAAATGTGCGGAGGTGTGCAGTTACCATGCGATCATTGTCCAGGAACGCCCCTGCGCTGCCGCATGCGGCATGGATGCGATCCATTCGGATAAAAACGGGAAAGCGGATATCGATTACGACCGCTGTGTGTCCTGCGGACAGTGCCTGGTGAATTGTCCGTTCGGAGCGATCTCGGACAAGTCTCAGATTTTCCAGGTGATCCGTGCGATCCGCTCCGGTGAGCGTGTCTATGCGGCGCTTGCTCCGGCGTTCGTCGGCCAGTTCGGACCGAAAGTAACACCCGGAAAGCTTCGTGCGGCCATGAGAGAACTGGGATTTGCCGACGTTTTCGAGGTGGCGATCGGCGCGGATCTCTGTGCGACCCAGGAGGCGGAGGATTTTGTGGAGGAGGTGCCGGAGCATCTTCCATTCATGGCGACCTCCTGCTGTCCGGCCTGGTCGTCCATGGCGAAGAAACTGTTCCCGGATTATGCCAACTGTATTTCGATGGCGCTGACTCCGATGACTCTGACAGCGCGCCTGATCAAGCGGCATAACCCCAATGCGAAGGTTGTGTTTATCGGGCCATGTGCGGCGAAAAAGTTGGAGGCTATGCGTGAGGACGTTCGCAGCGAAGTGGATTTCGTTCTGACTTTTGAGGAGATGACGGGGATTTTTGATGCCCGCCAGCTGGATCTGGAAAACATTGAGGAAGATCCGGACGGCGTCAATGACGCGTCTGTGGACGGGCGGAATTTTGCCGTCGCGGGAGGCGTCGCGAAGTCTGTGGAGGATGTGATTCATGAAAAATATCCGGAGAGGGAGATCAAGATCGCCAATGCAGAGGGACTTCGGGAGTGCCGGAAACTGTTGACTATGGCGAAAGCCGGAAAATATAATGGTTATCTGCTGGAAGGCATGGCCTGTCCGGGCGGATGTGTCGCGGGAGCCGGAACGATGCAGCCGATCAAGAAATCCCAGGCCGCTGTCAATAAATATGCGGCTCAGGCGAATCACAAGGTTTCCAGCCAGACGGAGCATGTAAAGGAACTGGATAAGCTGGTAGACTGATATCGGTGACCCGGATTGAGAAGGTTCGGATTACAGCATCCCGGACACGCCGAAGCCGGCGGGCGCCGGATTTCGGGTTCTGATGTGCCCGATTTTCCGGGATATTTTCCCGGAATGATATAAGAAGCAGGAGGTTGAAAAAATGAAAAGATGGAACAAAACAAGGAAGCTGCCCGCGGTTTTACTGGCAGTTTTGCTGGCGTTGTCTGTGCTGGCGGGCTGTTCGGACGCAGCATCCTCAGATTCGTCGGTGAACGACAGAAGTCAGACGGCTTCGGCGTCCGGATCGGAGGTTCAGGATGCTTCGGACAACGAAGAGCAGGACGGGGAGCCGGCGGTATCGGAAAGTGATGACGGTTCGTCGGAACCGGTGGATGTGCGGATCGCGGCTCTGAAGGGTCCGACGGCGATGGGAATGGTGAAGTTCATGAATGATGTGGATCAGCAGACGATCACTGACGAGAACTATACGTTCAGTATCGTTGCGTCTCCGGATGAGGTGACGCCGCAGATTGCCCAGGGAAATCTGGATATCGCAGCGGTTCCGGCGAATCTTGCGAGTATTCTTTACAACAATACGGATGGAGCCGTTCAGGTCCTGACGGTCAACACACTGGGAGTTCTGTACATTGTCGAAAACGGGGATACCATACAGTCGGTTGCGGATCTGAAGGGAAAGACGATCTACGCCAGCGGCAAAGGTTCCACACCGGAATATGCGCTGAATTATGTGCTGGAGCAGAATGGACTGGTCCCGGGGACAGATGTGACGATCGAATGGAAGAGCGAACATTCGGAGTGTGTGGCGGCGATCACGGCAGATGCGGCAGGGATCGCGATGCTGCCGCAGCCGTTTGTGACTACAGCGCTCACACAGAATCCTTCCCTTCGGGTTGCGCTTGACCTGACGGAGGAGTGGGAAAAAGTACAGACGGATGACAGCGCGGCGAGTACCCTGATCACAGGAGCGACGGTCGTGCGCACGGAGTTCGCTCAGGAACATCCGGAGGCCGTGGAAAACTTCCTGAAACATTACAAAGAATCTGTGGAATACGTCAACGGAAATACGGAGGAAGCGGCGAAACTGGTGGGAAATTACGACATTGTCACGGAGGAAGTGGCGAAGACTGCGCTGCCGGAGTGCAACATCGTTTATCTTGCTGGCGATGAAATGAAGGAGAAGCTTTCCGGTTATCTGTCGGTGCTCAATGAGCAGAATCCGGAATCCATAGGAGGGACGTTGCCGGGAGATGACTTCTACTACACGGAAGAAACGGAATAAAATGAAAGTATGGGCTGTGGCTGTCTGGCTTGTGATCTGGCAGCTGGTCAGCATGTGGATCGGACAGGAGATACTGCTGGTATCTCCTGCCGCTGTTTTTCGGCGTTTATTGGAACTGATCCCCACGGGAGAATTCTGGAGCAGTGTACTGTTTTCTGTGGTTCGCATCACAGGCGGCTTTCTGCTGGCGGCCGTAGCCGGAGTAACAGCGGCCGGACTCGCGGTGAAATTCCGGAGAGTCGAAGAATTTCTGCACCCGTTTGTGCTCACAGTCAAGGCGATCCCGGTGGCCTCTTTTGTGATCCTTGTGCTGATCTGGGTTCCTTCCAGGAATCTCTCGGTGGTAATTTCTTTTCTGATGGTGTTTCCGATCCTGTACACAAATGTACTGGACGGAGAGAAACAGATGGATCAGAAGCTGCTGGAGATGGCCCGAGTGTTCGAGCTATCACGGCCGGTCCGGCTGAGGTATCTGTATCTGCCGCAGATCCTTCCTTATTTTCGGACGGGATGTTCCGTGGCGCTGGGACTTTGCTGGAAGGCAGGGGTGGCTGCGGAGGTCATCGGAATTCCGGACAATTCCATCGGGGAACAGTTGTACAACGCAAAAGTATATCTGAATACACCGGATCTGTTTGCGTGGACGGTCGTGATCGTTGCGCTCAGCTTTGTTTTTGAGCGCTTGTTTCTGTATTTTATCGACTGTACGGTAAAACGGCTGGAGAGGATGAAATAAAAAGTAACAGTCCGGCCGGCTGAACTGTTGCGATAACAAAGATGACGATGCGGGAATGCAGAGAGGTGACAGAATGACACGGGAAAAGAATGAGGGATCTGCGGATCAGGCGATCCGGATCAGGAATTTGTCTAAAGCTTACGGCAGTCATGTGGTTTTTCATGATTTTTCACTGGACATTCCGATGGGAACTACTACCTGCCTGATGGCGCCGTCCGGTGCGGGAAAGACGACGCTTCTGCGGATCCTGATGGGATTGGAAGAGGCGGACCAAGGAACCGTCACGGGAATGGACCACAGGAAAATCAGCGCTGTGTTTCAGGAGCCGAGGCTGTGTGAAAATCTCAGCGCTTTTGCAAATATCCGGATGGTCCGGGAGAAAAAAATGTGGAGAAGAGACCGGGAAGGCTGGGAGGAGATTAGCCGTGCGATGGAAGAACTGGGACTGGGCGGCTGCGAGCGCCAGCCGGTACGGGAAATGTCCGGCGGTATGCGCCAGAGAGTCGCGCTTCTGCGTGCGTTGTATGCCCAATGGGACGTCCTGTTCCTGGACGAGCCGTTTCAGGGGCTGGACCAGGAGAGCAGGGAGCGGACGATTGCCTACGCCCGGGAAAAATGCCTGGGAAAGACGGTCGTCCTCGTGACTCACAGCCGGGAGGAGGCGGAACAGATAGGAGCGATTGTCCGTCTGCCAATGTGATGTGTCTGCGCCGTAAAATGAATAAGAACTTATGACACCGGAAAACCGTGGAGCCTTCGGAACTCCAGAGGCGTATAGCCGGTAGAAGCGCCGAAAACACTGATAAAATGGCTGGCGTCCTGGAAACCGACCCGGTGCGCGATGTGCTGGATCTCTGTCTCTGGCTCGTTCAGCAAAAGTTCCTTTGCCATGGAAATTCGAAAGTTCAGCAGATAAGTATAGACGGAGCACCCGAGGAACCGGTGAAACAGCCGAGTAAGATACTGTGGAGTTATGTAGACCAGAGCGGCCAGTTCGGGTACCGTCAGGGCGCGGTTATAATCTGTTTCGATTTTTTGTATCACTGGCAGGATGTATTTCCGATACCGGGGATGGTCCGCCAGGTCATGGCTGCGCCTGTCACAGGAAAAGCGGAGGAGAAATGAATAACACTCCCCCGACAGAGCGACGGGATCCAGACTGCGGGATTCGTGTGCGGCGACCAGCCGGTTGACAAACTGGCGGCAGGGGCGGCCGTCGGCAGCGGATACCAGTGTAAAAGGCGTCTCTCCTGCGATCTTTGGGATCTCGGTGCGCAGGGTGCCGGTAAAAGTGGCGAAGGAAGTCAGCCACAGATGGTCGCCGTCCGGTCTGTAAAAATGGGGTATGTCAGGAGCAATCAGAATTCCTTCGTTGGCTTTCAGCAGGAATTGTTTGCCGTTGATCTCCACGACGCCCCGTCCCTGTTCGGTCTGCAGCCAGTGGTAGAGTGGATATCCTTTTGGTCGGCGGATCGGTTCCTGGCTCCAGTGATTTCCGATGCTCTCGAGAGTCAGAGGAAGGTCAAAGGGGGAAAGCGCAAAATAGATAGGCATAAGGGTACCTCGCTTTCGGAAAATGTTTCAGAATCTTATATGATAGAGTTTAACATATTATACTTTTCTCTGTCTACACTCTTTATAATGGAATGCAGCAGGAAGGGAATCGTTGACTTCCGCGGGCAGCAGCCGGGCGGACATGTCTGCATGTCCATTTAGCGGTGCAGTGTGCTGCGGGAGGAGTGGATTTCGAGGAGAAGAGGAGGATATAATATATGAAGAAACCATTTAAAAGAATTTTGTACGGCGGAGATTACAATCCGAACCAGTGGCCGAGAGAAGTCTGGAAGGAAGATATGAGGATGTTCCGGGACGCCCATATCAACAGTGCGACGATCAACGTGTTTTCCTGGGCAAAGCTTCAGCCTTCCGAGGAGACGTACAAGTTTGACGAGCTGGACGATATTGTGGATATGCTGGAGAAGGAAGGGTACGATATTGTGATGGCAACTTCCACGGCGGCGCTTCCCGCATGGATGGTGAAACGGTATCCCGAGGTTGCCCGCACCGACTACGAGGGACGCCATCATAAGTTCGGACAGAGACACAACGCCTGCCCCAACAGTCCGGTATACCAGAAATATGCCGCCGCACTGACGGAGCAGCTGGCGAAACGCTATGGAAAGACCGGAAAAGTTGCCTGCTGGCATGTGAACAACGAGTACGGCGGAGAATGCTACTGTGAAAACTGTGAGAAGGCTTTCCGCGTCTGGCTGAGGAAAAAATACGGCACCATCGAGGCTGTGAACAAGGCATGGAACATGGAATTCTGGGGACACACCCTTTATGACTGGGACGAGATCGTACTTCCCAACGCGCTCGGAGATGGAATCGGCCCGGACAAGACTGCGTTTGCCGGGATCTCGATCGATTACCGCCGTTTCAACTCCGACAGCATTCTGGAAAATTTCAAGATGGAACGGGACATTATCCACCGTTATGATCCTGACACGCCGGTGACCACCAACCTGATGGGAACTTATCCGGGTCTGGATTATTTCAAATGGGCGAAAGAGATGGATGTCGTTTCCTGGGACAATTACCCGAGTTATAATACTCCGTGGAGCCAGACTGCTATGTGCCACGATCTGATGCGCGGCCTGAAAAACGAACCGTTCATGCTGATGGAGCAGACCCCGAGCCAGCAGAACTGGCAGCCCTACAATTCCCTGAAAAAACCGGGCCAGATGCGCGCCCAGAGCTATCAGACTGTGGCGCACGGCGCCGACACGATCCAGTTCTTCCAGCTGCGCCGTTCTGTGGGCGCCTGCGAGAAATTTCATGGAGCGGTGATCTCACATGCAGGGACCGAGAATACAAGAGTATTTCGGGAGGTGGCTGTGCTTGGCGAAGAACTGGAACGCCTGGGAGAGACTGTGATCGGTTCCATGCCGGACGCAAAGATCGGTGTGATCTTCGACTGGGACAACTATTGGGCTCTGGAATACACCAGCGGACCGAACTGTGATCTGAAGTATGTCGACCAGATTCACCAGTATTACAGCAGTCTGTACCGCAAAAATTATTCCGTAGACATGATCCCGGTGGACGCAGATTTCAGCCGCTACCGTGTGATCATCGCGCCGGTCCTCTATATGATAAAAGAGGGAATGGCGGAAGCATTGGAAAACTTCGTTGCTCAGGGCGGGATCCTGCTCACTACCTTTATGAGCGGCATCGTCGGACCGTCCGACAATGTATATCTCGGAGGATACCCGGGGCCGCTGCGCAAAATGGCCGGTGTGTGGGTGGAAGAGATTGACGCTCTGGCTCCGGAACAGAGCAATACCGTCCGCTTCAGTGACGGAACCGAGGCATCCTGCCGTCTGCTGTGCGATCTGATGCATCTGGAAGGGGCGGAGTCCCTGGCAGAGTACACCAGCAATTTCTATGCGGGCATGCCGGCGGTCACCAGAAATTCCTTCGGAAAGGGAGCTGTCTACTATATTGGAGCCAATCTTGACGAAAAGGCTCTTGACAAAGTCATGGATCAGATGCTGAGAGAATCGGGTGTAGCCCCTGCTGTACAGGAACCTACCGATCTGGAAGTCACTGTCCGGGAGTCGGAGACAGAGAAGATTACGTTCCTGATCAACTTCAAGTCTGATTCCCTGTCTCTGCCCCCGCAGTTTGCAGGAAAGACCGATCTTCTGACGCAGAAGACGCTGGAGTCCGGGACTGTGTTGGCTCCGTATGATGTTGTCATTGTTACTGAGCCAAAAGAGAATTAATCCACGGATCTGGATATCCGCAAAACAGAAAGCTGCCATTGAAACAAGCGATCAATGGCAGCTTTCTGTTTTCCTGTCAGAGTGCATTTAAAAAATTCAGAGAACCGGGAGGATTTTCTGTCCCCTTTTCCAGAAGGGTCACCAGGCCGGCGATCGTATCGCGGCTCTCTTCTAACGAGGACTCAGTCAGAGTGTTGTCCATCTTTACAGCCAGAACGATCAGCACGATCTCCGCCAGTGCCTCCGGCCGGTCGAAGCGGATCGTACCCTCGGCGATTCCCTGCCGTATGATTTCGGCAAGCACGGGCTTCAATTCCTGGATAATATGACTCATATATTTCTGATGGAGAAAAGCTTTTTCCGAGGAACCTGCCTCCGATTTTGTCTCTGATTTCAGAAATTCTGTGGAAATATTCCGGCAGGCCTGAAAAATCATTGCCATTCTCGTAAATGGAGAGATGTCCCGCTGTCCGGAGAGCTTTTTGGCCGTCTCCAGCGGCTTTTCATAACTGCGTGCCACCAGGGCTTCCAGGATGGCCTCCTTGGACGGAAAATAATAGTAAATACTTCCTTTTCCGATTCCTGCCGCCTGGGCGATTTCACTGACCGAGATTGTCTGTAGGTTCTTATCCTCCAGGAGTGTCTGTAGCGCGTCCAGGATTTTTTCATATTTATCTTGTCTTGGCATGTTTCTTCTTTTGTCCCTCTTTGCTTTTCTGACGGCGTTTCAGGATGCATGAACAACAACGGATCTTCAAGATCCGGATGCGTCCCGGCCTCATATAGATAATAGTTCCGATTAGTTACCAATCACAACTGTTAAGAGCAACAGATTTCAACTTTTCAGGCAATTATAATATAGTATATCACAGATTCTGCTGCGCGTACAACGGAAATATCACACAGAAATTTCTTCCGCTTTTGGCGATTTTTTTCGCGGCTTCACTATTGACCGGTGGTCGGAAAAATGGTACTGTAACTTTAGAAACAGTTGACCAACGGTCGAAAAAGGAGGAAATATGACATACGCGCAGATGTTTTCAAAAGTTAAGGCAATGTTTATGGAAGCGGACGTCAGTGGCATCAACGAACACCTTGCATTTCAGTTCAACATAACCGGAGAAGCGGAGGGAATCTTTTACGCGGAAGTAAAAGACGGAAAGCTTTCCGTGGAACCTTACGAGTATTACGACAGGGACGCGGTTTTTATCTGCTCGGCGGATACCCTGATGAAAATCGCCGAGGGCAAAAAGGATCCGATCCTGGCGTTTACCCTGGGACAGCTGAAGGTGGAAGGAAATATTGACAAAGCATTGAAGTTAAAGACTCTGATTGACAGCAAAAAGGGATGAGGAAGGAATGAAACATTTACTGAGAGGAGCGGCGGCTCTGCTTGGAGCCTGTACTGTGGCGGAACTGGGCGCATCCTTTTACTTTTACAGGCGTACGATGAAACGTTCCAAGGTAAAGACGGAACGTACGATGAAAATGTCGGGGACAGACTGGTCCAAATATATGCCGATGATGGAAAAGAAAAAGGAGCAGATGCTCGCTCAGCCGAGAGAGGACGTCTGGATCACATCGGCGGACGGTCTGAAGCTTCACGGCACATATTTTGCCGGGGAGAGAGGAGACCGCGCTGTGATCTGTTTCCATGGATATACCAGCGAGGGGATGAGCGACTATATCGGCCTGTCCGGATATTATCTGAGCAGAGGATACCGGATGCTGCTGGTCGATGAGCGTGCCCACGGAAAGAGCGAAGGGGAATATGTCGGATTCGGATGCAAGGACCGCCTGGATGCGCTGCGCTGGATCGACTGGATGATCCGGAAAGTGGAAAAGGAGGAACATATGCCGGTGCAGATTCTTCTTCACGGAACTTCGATGGGAGCGTCCACCGTGCTGATGGCCAGCGGGCTGAAACTCCCGGAGCAGGTGAAGGGAATCGTCTCCGACTGCGCGTTTACTTCCCCGAAGGAAGTGTTCACTCATGTGCTTCATTCCATGTACCATCTGCCGGCGTTTCCGATGCTGACAATCGCCGATTTCGTCAACCGGAAGAAGGCAGGTTACGGACTGGATGAGTGCAATGCAGCGCGGGAAGTGCGCAAGGCAAAAGTTCCTGCTCTGCTGATCCACGGAAGCAACGACACCTTTGTGCCGTGTTCCATGTGTGAGGAGATCTACAGAAACTATGCCGGCCCGAAACGGAAGATGATCGTTTCCGGAGCCGGACATGCAGAAAGTTATTATAAAGACCCGGAGGCCTATGAGGCGGCTCTGGACGAATTTACTGGAGGGATCATAAAATGATGAGAAAAAGAAAAGGACATCCGGTATACCCGCTGACTGCAGCTCAGAAATTTCATTTCTTCTATCAGGACACCTGTCCGAAAAAAGAAGTGCTGAACATCGGCACCAGTCTGACCATTGAGACGGAGATCGACTGGGAGGTACTCCGCCAGTCCATTTACAAAGCATACCAGCGCTGTGAATCTATGCGGGTACGCTTTGCGAAAGATAAAGAAGGAACCTGGTATCAGTATGTGGTCGACAAAGAGGATCGGGAAATCGAGTTTGTGGATTTCTCGGGAAAGACGATGGAGGAAGCGGAAGCGACCATGCAGCAGTGGACCACACAGCCGTTCAAGCCGGAGGATTCTCCGATGAACCGGGTCGTTATGATCCATATGCCGGACGGATTTAATGGAATCTATTTTCTGGGGGATCATCGTCTGGTGGACGCACAGTCTCTGATCTGTTTCCTGAAAGATGTCATTGAACTGTACTGTAATGCAAAATATGAAGGTGTGCCCTATCCGAAAGATATGGCTTCTTACATAGAACAGGTGCAGAAGGATCTGGCTTATGAAAACGGATCCAAAGCCCAGCAGAAAGACCGGGAGTATTTCGCAAAGCTGATCGAGGAATCCGAGCCGATCTACAACGGAATCCGCGGGCCGCAGAAGCTGGAAGCGGCGAGAAAGCAGTTCGGAGATCCGACGCTGCGGGCAGCTTTTGACGTTTCTGATTCGGTGGATTCCGCGCTGGATATTTTCCATCTGGAGGCGGAGCCCACAAAGAGATTGATGGATTTCTGTGAGAAGTATCATGTGTCGCTGGTGTGCCTGCTGATGATGGGACTGCGTACATATTTCCAGAAGATGAACGGGAATGAGGATGTGAGTATCCACACAACGATCGCCAGAAGGGCGACATTGAAGGAGAAAAAGAGCGGTGGAACCAGGATCCACTCTTTCCCGTTCCGAACGATCTTTCCGGAAAGCATGACCTTCCTGGAAGGTGTCTATAAGATCAGAGAAAAACAGAATGAGATGTTCCGCCACGCCAACTACAATCCGGTGGAATACTTCGCGCACCGTGCCAAGACGTATCCGCATCCGCAGGGACTGACGTATGAGCCCATGTCTCTGACTTATCAGCCGATGACACTGCAGGAGAAGGGGCTGGATCAGCTGGGTGATATCCGCTATAAGACGAAATGGTATCCCAACGGAGCGACGACCCAGGGAATGTATCTGACGGTTATGCATCGTCCGGAGGACAATGGTCTCGACTTTAACTTTGAGCATCAGGTCAAAGCGGTTTCCAGAGATGATCTGGAATACCTCTATTACTATCTCTGCAAGATTATGTTCAAGGGTATAGAGAATCCGGATCTGACGATCGGGGATATTATCAGGCTTGTATAGGAGGAAAAAGAAATGTTTGAAAAACTGGTGGAAGTCATCTGCAATTATGTGGAAGTGGAGCCGGAGCAGGTAAAGCCGGAGTCCAGATTTATGGAAGACCTGGGATTTACTTCCTTTGATTTTATGAGTATGCTCGGTGAGATCGAGGATGAATTCGAGATTGAAATCGACGAGAACAAGGCGGCGAATATCCGCACGGTTCAGGAAGCGGTCGATTATCTGGAAAAGCTGACGTCATAAAGCAAAAGGAGGGAGATCATGGTCTGCAGTACAATTCGTGAGATTCTGGTACATTCCCAGGAACAGTTCGGGGATGAAGATGCTGTGCGCTATAAAGTCGGCCCCAAAAAGATAGAGGCAAAAACTTACAAGCAGCTTCGGGAAGACAGCGAAAGCTTTTCCCGTGCGGTCTGCGCCCTCCGGGAACAGGGCAGCCATATCGCGGTGATCGGCAGCACGTCCTACGCCTGGCTGACCGCATACCTTGGAGTTGTAAACTCCAAAAGCGTGGCAGTCCCTCTGGATGCTTCGCTGCCCGCAGAGGAGCTCTGCGATCTGCTGGACCGGGCAGACGTCACAGCGCTGGTATTGGACGAGGGCCGCCTGGATGTGGCGGAGGCGGCGCGTGAGAAATGCCCGAAATTGAAACATCTGATATCCATGCAGAAAAAAGAACACGGAGAAGGCTGGCTGTCCATGGAACAGCTGCTCCGAGAGAATGCCGGCGCCTCTCATGAAGAACCGGATCCGGATCAGCTCTGTACGATCATGTTTACCTCAGGGACCACTGGAAAAAGCAAGGGAGTCATGCTGACACACCGCAACCTGGCGGAGAATGCGACATGTCTGGATATGAAGATCCCGCCGAGGACGGTGATCCTGTCGGTACTTCCGATCCATCACGCCTATTGTCTGAGCATGGATATCCTGAAAGCCATATCCCTTGGAAGTGTAATCTGTATCAATGATTCCTTGATGCGTGTAGCGAAAAATATCAAATTGTTTCAGCCGAACATGATTCTGATGGTTCCGCTGATGATCGAGACTTTTGCAAAAAAACTGGAGGAAGTTTCGATGCTCCCGGCGGCGATCGTAAAGACGCAGGTGTTTGGAAAGCAGTTTCATACCATCTGCAGCGGCGGCGCTTATCTGGATCCTGCGTACATCGATCTTTTTAACCGCTATGGGATCACGATCCTGCAGGGATATGGGATGACGGAATGTTCTCCGGTGATCAGTACGACGGTAAGCTGGAATATCCGCAGAGAATCCGTCGGACAGCTCCTGCCCAACTGCGAGGCGAAGGTTGTGGACAACGAACTGTGGGTGCGCGGCAGCAGCGTCATGCAGGGATACTATAAAATGCCGGAGGAGACTGCCGAGACGCTGGCGGACGGATGGCTGCGGACCGGAGATCTGGGCTATGTGGATGAGGAAGGTTTCGTCTACCTCACTGGAAGAAAGAAAAATCTGATCATCACAAAGAACGGGGAAAATGTTTCTCCGGAGGAACTGGAAAACCGCCTCAGCCAGGAGCGTCTGGTCCAGGAGGTCCTGGTACGGGAAAACCAGGGTGTGATCGAGGCGGAGATCTATCCGGATTATGAATACGCAAAAAAGAAACATATTCATGATATCCGTGAGAGACTGCAGAAGGTCATCGATGATTACAACCAGAGCGCGCCGGTTTACAAGAGGATTTACAGCCTGAAAGTGCGTGAGACAGAATTTGAAAAGACAGCATCCAGAAAGATCAAGAGATTTTAATCGGAACTGCTGCGTGAACCTTGCCGAAGGCAGGCAGAAGTGTGAGCGGATCACACTTTGCCTGCCTTTTGCTATTGTGCGGCACACCTGGAAAGCGTTTGCTGTGTTTGCACGAGTTCAAAAAGATTGAAATGACAGTGAAAAAATGGTACCATTTAACATGAGACGGGCGGCAAAAGGTCCCGTGCGGAGCGATCCGTGTTTCATGCCAAGAACTTTGAAAAGACCTGTTTGTGGATAACAGGCGAAAAGTACGGAAGGAGAGAAAAGTGAAAAAGAAAATGATTCAGGTGGAAGAGAAAGTTCCGGTAAAACTGCTGGTGCCGCTGAGCCTGATCTTCTATGTTCTGGACAAGCTGAAGCTGACCAATGACAGAGAGGATTGAGGAAAAACGGATCAGGTGATCGGGAGGGTTTTGAGATGATTGCAGGAATACAGGTTTCAAGTTTTAAGCCGGTACTGACGACGGAGGAAGAGGTGCGCATCGCATTTCGAAAGATGCGGGAAATGGGATGCGATACGGTACAGCTTCAGTGGATTGATTTTTCCATCGCGCCGGAAGTGATCGTACAGGCGATGGAGGCGGAGAAAATCCGGTCTGTTTCCACCCAGGATTTTTATGATACAGTTCTGGAACATCGGGAATATTTTATCCGTCTGAATCAGCTTTGCAAAAGCCAGTGGGTCTGTGTCAGCGGAATTCCGGACCGCTGTTTGTGTCCGGAGGGACTGGAGATGTATGTGAGAGAGCTTTCTGTATTTGCAGAGGAGCTGAAGGAGCAGGGATTGAAACTTTGTTTTCATCCACGGCATTTTGACTTTCGCCCTGTCGGACAGACGGATCCGGTGGAATATCTGATGGAAAACCTGCCGGAAGCGGAGCTCTGTCTGGATCTTTACCATGTCAATCATGCGGGGATGTCCATGGAGGAGACGATACGAAAATATCGCGGGAAAATCTGCATGGTTCACTTTAAAGATTACCGAAAGGATGAGGGCCGGGAGGTTCTGGTGCCTGCGGGCCAGGGAGAGACAGACTGGTCCGGTGCGCTGCGCGCCTGTGTGGAGACAGGAGTTCCCTATGGATTTGTTGAACAGGAACGGTGGAACGGAGATCCGTTTCTCTGTCTGAAAGAGGGATTTGACTGGTTGAAGGAAAGCCTGGAGAACATGGGATCGGCCAGGGAAACGGGATGATAAGTGCCGGTCGATGAATTTTGAAAATTTATGACGGTTCAGAAGGATGAACCGATCTGAGAATGATATTTGGAAAGGGAGGCTGTATAGAAATGACAATAGCCGAAGTGAGCAGGAAATATGATATTTCTCCCGACACGCTCCGCTACTACGAGCGGATCGGACTGATTCCTCCGGTGCCGCGCAACAAGAGCGGGATCAGAAACTACGATGAAGAATCCTGCGGATGGATCGAACTGATGAAATGTATGCGCAGCGCCGGTGTTCAAATCGAGGCGCTGATCGAGTATGTGGCTCTGTTTTATCAGGGAGATGAGACGCTGGATGCCAGGAAAGAGCTTCTGATCGAACAGAGAAATCAGCTGATCGAAAAACGTGATCAGATCCAGCAGTCGATCGGGCGGCTGGACCAGAAGATCGAAAAATATGAAAAGGGGTTGATGAAAGCGGAAAAACGTCTGGAACAGCTTCACAGAGAAAAAGAAGAAAAAAAGACAGGCTGAAATTGACGGTGGCGTTTCAGAGAGTTGTATCCGTTTACAGAGGACATGAAAGTGTTTTCTGTTTTCTTGCCTAAGCGAGGGTATCGCTCCGTCATCTGCGAAGACGAAGCGATACCCTCAAGTTGTTCATATTCTACTTTGGAGAGATCCGGTTGGGCGGGGAAGGATCCCGATGGGTCAGCTGTGAACGGATTCCTGTTCCCATTTCAGAAAATCACCGGTGGTCGCGTCGATTTTGAATTCATATTCGGTATTGTTGTAGATGATTTTTCCCTCATAGACCAGACGTCCATCGTCCTTTTCAAGTTCCATTTTTCGAATATCGCTGTCGGCAGCACCTTCTACTCTGGCGAGGGCGGCGGCTCTGGCGTCCGCTTCCGACACACTTACCTGGGTGGAGGGATCAACGTAATCCTCATCAATCTCATAGTCGGTTTTCAGGATCTGTCCGTCGTCTGCCTTGATATCGTATTCATATTCTTTATTTCCTGCCCGGAATTCGATTTCATAGACAGAGATACCGTCGTCATAGTCTTTTTTGATTTTCTGGTAGGTGACGTCGGACTCCTGAATCTGCGCATGTTCGAAGGCGATTTGTTTTGCCTGCTCTTCAGTGATTTCGGTGGATTCTGTGGTTCCGGTGGTTCCCGTTCCGGATGACTGAGATGGAACATCCGGTGTGATGATGGGGGAGGCGGACAGTGTGCTGTCTCCTGTATTTCCGGAAGCGGACTGTGTGACCACCAGACCGGAGGTGGACTGGGTACCTGTGGAACCGGAGTTTGAGGCACCGCATGCGGTGATGGAAATTGCCAGGATTGCCGCGGTGGTGAGAGTTGATAAAACTTTTTTCTTCATAATATATTCTCCTTTCTGTCTTTGCCTGTTATTTTGTTATTCTTCTCTTCTTTGCCTTTATCATACGGGAGAAAAATTAAAACAAGATTAAAAACACAGATTTTTTTCAAAGATCAGACTTCCGGGGATATGTTATGAAAGATAGGAGCAAAATTTCGGGAGGCGCCGTAAAAAAAGGAGGGCCGGGGCTTGCGCCCCGGCAGTTATGAAAAAGAAAAAATGTTATATAAAATGGTGTAATGGCTTTTGAGTAACAACAGCTTGGCTTTTCTGTTGTTCCCTTTCTGTTTACAAGTTCAGTATACTTGGAAAATATGTTCAGAGTGTGTCCGAATACTGAAGGTTTTGTGAAGATTTTTTGCATTTTTTCCGGACATGGAGGTGCCGGAGTCCTGTCGGGCTCCGGCATTTGTGAAAAAGAAAGTGATATATGTAAACTTTAATAACATGGGTGGGGACGGCAATCCAGGAAACACAAAATTTTTTCCGGCGCTTTTCCGACTTGCGCCTGGCTGTAAAACTATCTGCCGTTCCTCTGTTGATAAGAACAGTATAGAAGAAAAATGTGTTCAGAGTGTGTCGGAAGAATAAAGGATTTCTGAAGAGTAAATGAAAAAATGGTATGTTCTGACTGGTATGTGTATCCGGTCGGATTTATAATGAGAGTAAATGAAATAAGATAGAAGGAGAACAGGGCTTATGATCAGACAGGATGGAAACAAAGTATATCGGCGGATGGACGAAGAACTGCTGTGTATTGAACCGTGGGGAGAAAACAGTTTTCGGGTTCGGGCGACACAGCGCCATGAATTTACCGGGGAGGACCTGTCGGCGTTGCTGCCGCCCGAATCCTGTGAGGTCCGGATCTTCCGGGAAGGAACAGATACAGTGATAGAAAACGGAAAGTTGCGATGTGAAATCACACGGACAGGAAAACTCCGTTTTCTGAATCAGAGTGGAAAACTTTTGCTGGAAGAGTATGAGAGGATCCGCGGAATGCAGGAGGAAGGGAGAAAAGAGTTCAACAGCGCCCTGGAACTTGTGCCAAGGACATTTGAACCGCATGCGTGTATGGACAATTACCGCCTGACAGTTCGGTTTGAACCGGTAGACGGAGAGAAGATCTATGGAATGGGACAGTATCAGCAGCCTTATCTTGACCTGAAGGGATGCACCCTGGAACTTGCGCAAAGAAATTCTCAGGCCAGTGTTCCCTTTGCGCTGTCCAGCAACGGGTACGGTTTTCTGTGGAATAATCCCGCGATCGGGAAGGTGACGTTCGGAAAGAATGTAACAGAGTGGACGGCATATTCTACGAAGCAGATGGATTACTGGATCACAGCCGGAGATACGCCGGCGGAAATTGAGGAAGCCTATGCGCAGGCCGTAGGAAGAGCGCCGATGATGCCGGAGTACGGTCTTGGCTTCTGGCAGTGTAAGCTGCGTTATCAGACACAGGAGGAACTTCTGGAGGTGGCGAGAGAATACAAGCGGCGTGAACTTCCGGTGGACGTGATCGTTGTGGATTATTTTCACTGGCCTCATCAGGGAGACTGGAAGTTTGATCCGGAGTATTGGCCGGATCCTGCGGCTATGGTACGGGAGCTGAAGAATATGGGGATTCACCTGATGGTTTCGGTCTGGCCCACGGTGGACAGAGACAGTGAGAACTACGAAGAGATGGTGGAACTTGGATTTCTGACTCGATCAGAATGCGGTAAAAGGATCGGACAGCTGGGAGATGAGGCATGCCTGATCGACGTGACCAATCCGGACGGCAGAGCGTACGTCTGGGAAAAAATCAGGAAAAATTATTATGAGAAAGGGATCCGGATCTTCTGGCTGGACGAGGCAGAACCGGAGTTTACCGGATATGAGTTCCAGAATTATCGTTTCTTCCGGGGAGCGGATATGGAGGTTGGCAACATCTATCCGAAAGAGTATGCACGGATGGTGTATGAGGGAATGGAAGCTCAGGGACAGAAACAGATTGTCAATCTGCTCCGGTGCGCGTGGGCGGGCAGCCAGAGATACGGCGCTCTTGTCTGGTCCGGAGATATTGATTCTTCCTTCCGGTCTCTGCGGAACCAGCTTGCTGCGGGACTGAATATGGGAATTGCAGGCATCGTCTGGTGGACAACGGATATCGGCGGTTTTCATGGCGGAAATATATACGATGAAAAGTTTCATGAAATTCTTGTCCGCTGGTTTGAATTCGGGACCTTCTGTCCGGTCATGCGGCTGCACGGGTACCGGGAACCGTTTCAGGAGCCGCTGGGGACAACCGGCGGAGGAAAAACGAACAGCGGAGCGGCCAACGAAGTATGGAGTTATGGAGAGAAGATCTATGAGATCTGCCGGAAGTATCTGCTGCTCCGGGAAAAGCTCCGCCCTTATGTCCGGGAATTGATGCGGGAGGCCCATGAGAAGGGGACGCCGCCGATGCGCCCGCTGTTCTACGATTTTCCGCAGGATCCGGCGGCATGGGAGATTGAGGATCAGTATATGTTCGGACCGGATCTGATGGTCGCGCCTGTTTTGTATGAAAATATGAGAGAGCGGGAGCTGTATCTGCCGCAGGGAGTCTGGAGCAATATCAATGACGGACAGAAGTACGACGGAGGCCGCCGGATTACTGTGGCGGCTCCGCTGGCGGAACTCCCTGTCTTTGTGAAGGCGGGAACGCATCCGGAACTTTGTCCGTCGGCTGTCGGAGGGGCAGACGAAGGATGAATTCTGTTCCGACGCCTTCCAGGCTTTGCACCTGGATCGTTCCATGGTGGGCGCGGACGATCCATTGGACCATGGGCAGCCCCAGGCCTGCGCCCTGACGGCTGTCGGAGCGGGATGGATCCGCCTGATAGAAACGTTCCCAGATATGGGGAAGATGTTCTTTCGAGATCCCGATGCCGTTGTCTTTTACTGAGACTTCGGCAGCTTCTCCGTCGGTGTTCATGGTTACCTGCACCCATCCGTGCTCCCGGCCGTAACGGATGGCATTGGTCAACAGGTTTTCAAACAGGCGGATCATCATCGTTTCGTCGGCGGTCATGGTGACGTCCGGAGCAAGGCGGGACTGCAGTTCTATCTGCTTTTCACCGGCGGCTTCCTGCTGCTCTTCGAGAATGATTTCAAGAAGATCCGTCAGGTTTACCTGTTCGAAGTGGAGCGGCTGACGATTCTGGTCGGCGCGGGAGAGAAGGAGCAGCTGCGCGTTCATCTGTGCCATCCCTTTTGCTCTTGTCTGAATGATCTCCAGTTCCTGCCGGATCTCCGAAGGAAGTGTTTTCTGTTCCAGCAGGTACTCACAGTGGGATAGGATGACTGCTACCGGTGTGCGCAGTTCATGGGATACGTCGGAAGTAAACTGCCGCTCCCGCTGAAAGGCGCTTTCCAGGCTGGAAAGCATCTGGTTAAAACATTCTGCCAACCGGTGAAACTCATCGCCCCCTCTGGTCAGAGGGATCCGTTTTGACAGGTCAGAGCCTTCCTGGATTTCCTGAACCGTCTTGATCATCGTATTGACCGGGCGCAGGGTTCTGCCGATGAACAGGTATCCGAAAATCGCAGCCAGAATCACCAGCGCGGGAAGAATGATCAGGGAGGTGCGGAGCAGGATACGCATACTCTGCTCCGCTTCCGAAACTGAGACGATCCCACGCACAAACAGAGAACCGTATCCGTTGATGGTTTGAACGACATCGAAGATATACCATCGGGTACTGCCGTCGTCGATGGTCTGGAGGTTTCCATCCTGAAAAGCCGGACGGGCGGAAAAAGAGTAAGGCAGACGCCCGTAAATAAATTTTCCGTTGGAATCATAGACGGACATATAGATACCGTTATTCACATCCATGATATTGGAATCAATGTAAAGTTCCTGACCATCGTAGCGAATATCCTCTAGGCTGTCGTAGACATGTTCTTTGATCTGCTGCTGGACAGAGGAGAGGAGTTCACTGCTGCTGAGGGACAGAAGGATCGCCAGAAGAAGGCAGACAAGCAGTGTCATGAAAAATGTGTAAAGCAGGGTTAATTTCCATTTGACTGAATGCAATCTACACCTCCGCTTTCAGGACATATCCCGCTCCGCGCACGGTGTGGATCAGTTTCGGTTCGAAATTCTGGTCCAGTTTTTTGCGCAGATAACGGATATAAACGTCGACGACATTGGAGCCGCCGTAATAATCATAGTTCCAGATGTGCTGTTCGATTTTTTCTCTGGACAGCACGATCCCCTGGTTCAGGATCAGATAGCGCAGTACGGCGAATTCCTTGCTGGACAGGAGAATCTCCGTGTCATCGCGGAAGACTCTGTGGGAATCCAGATAGACGGTCAGATTGGCGGCCCGGCAGATATTATCGCTGGCCGCCGTGTTTTTTCTGAGCATGACACGGATCCGCGCCAGCAGTTCCTCGAAGGCAAAAGGCTTTACCAGATAGTCGTCCGCGCCGGCGTCCAGTCCCGTAACCCGGTCTTCGATGGTATCGCGGGCAGTCAGCAGCAGCACGGGCACCCGGTTTCCGCCAGCGCGAAGTTCGCGCAGGACGGCGAGTCCGTCTTTTTTCGGCATCATGATATCAAGGATCACAGCGTCATATTCCGCCATTTCCAGACAGGACAGCGCTTCTTCCCCGTCCAGACAGGCATCGACACTGTAGGAATGTTCTTCCAGCCGCTTTTTCAGCAGGCGGTTCAGATCTTTTTCATCTTCGGCAATTAAAATCCGCACAGGACACATCTCCTTTCTTTTTCAGGACTTACAGCAATCCACGCTCCTTTGCCCAGCTGCTGATCTTCCGGTAGGCGGGAAGTTCCAGCCCATACTCGTCCGCCAGACGGACGATCCGGTGAACCAGGCCGTCCATCTCACTGGGACCGCCGTGCTGAACATCCCGCTGCATGGAAGTCGTGGAGTCGTCATCCAGGCCGTCGAGGATCTTCAGATTCCGCTCCCCAAGATCCTCATCGAAAGTAATCCCCATGGCGTGTCCCAGTTCTTCTATTTCATGAACTAATGTAAGAAAAAGATCCTGCGCTTCACCGGAATGCTTGAATGCGCCGCCGGTTTCATTCAGATAAATGCCGGCTGCTCCGATCGGAGAGACATAGCTGAATTTTGTCAGAGCTTCCTTTTGAATCTCATCTGTGAATGCGGCGTCGATTCCCGCATCACAGAGATCCCGTTCTACCTGAGCGGCCAGTGTTTCCAGACGGCGGGGCTGTCCTTTGCGGTAACCGAAAAATACCCGGAAAATCGGACGTGGCTGTACGACGATGCCCGGCGCCTCGATCATACTGTAGATGTAGATGCATCCATCAAGGATGACCGGTACCGGACAGGATTTTTCCAGAATTCCTCCGGTGCCGAAGACGTTCAGGATCGGGATCACCAGTGTGTTTTCCGTGGCAGCACGGCGAAGAAACGGAACGGTTTCCTCCAGCGAGTAAAATTTCACACAGACAAAAATAACGTCCGGGGAATCGGAATATTCATCCATTGTACACGCTTTTACAGAGCGGATCTGCCGCTTTCCGAGGCTGCAGCTTTTCAAGATCAGTCCGTTTTCACGGATGGCCTCCAGATGTCTGTTTCTGGCGATCAAGGTTACATCATGGCCATGTTCCGCAAGAAAACCTCCCAGGCACCCGCCTGTTCCGCCGGCGCCGATCACAACATATTTCATTTCAAATAACCTCCTGCTTATTTCTCAAAAATTCATGTTTCCATTATACCTTTCCGCAAGGGGAAGCACAAGACCCGGCTGAACGGTTAAACCCCAAGCTACAGTTCAACGGTTGAACTGTAACTACCCCAAACAGGTTAAAATGGAATCTCTTGACTTAAGATCAAAGGTATAGGATAATACGAGTAAAATATTCTGGCTGAAGAACAGTAGCGGAGGAGACGGAAATGAGATTGGAAAAAACACAGCGGTATCTGAAGGACAAAGGTTATTCTTATACTTATACGGAAGAGGATGGTATGGGAAGTATTGATTTTGACCATCGCGGTCTGAAGTACCATATCTGGGAGTTTCAGGACGGCGATATCAGCGGCGTGGAGACAAATCTGCGTACCAGCGGACGATCTGAAGATCTGACGGGCGATTATGAAAAAGAAATGATCGAGATCCTGGAAACCTGGTAATTGCCTGAAAAATGCTATTTTCAAAAAAATTCAAAAAATTAAAAAAGTACTTGCATTTTGGCCTGCGATCGTGTATTATAATACATGTCGATGCGGTCAATTGGTCAAGCGGTTAAGACGCCGCCCTCTCACGGCGGAAACAGGGGTTCGATTCCCCTATTGACTGTTGCTGGACGCCTGTTTTGCAGGCGTCTTTTTTGTTTTAAAAAACAAAAACTCAAGGCACCTTGACATTTTTGAAAAATTGTGTTAATTTATAAACAAGACAGCGTGTAGCGATGAGCGTAAAACCAGCCCATCTCTGCACGCTGTTTTTCTTTTGGAGAAAAACGTGAGTTCTCCGAAAAGAACAAACTCCGCGCGGATTATATGCCAATGCGGGAAACCCTCCGCACTGGCGTATAGGGCAGGAAGTCCGCAGGCGGAGTCAGTTGGGGCGTGTTCGGAAATTCATTCCTGCAGTTTCCGGGCGTGTTCCGATGATTTGGAATCAGGAGGTAAAGATTTTGGAAGAGAAAGCGAATAATTTTCTTGAAACCGAAAAGATCGGGAAGCTGATGCGAAAGTATTCTGTGCCATGCATCATTTCACTGGTGGTGGCGGCTCTGTATAACATCGTGGACCAGATCTTTATCGCAAATGCAGATTACCTTGGATCCTATGGTAACGCTGCAAATACAGTCGTATTCCCGCTGACGGTTGTCGCTCTGGCGATTGCTGTTATGATCGGTGACGGCTGCTGTGCTTTTGTGAGTATCAGCCTTGGAGCAGGAAAAAAGGAAGATGCCCATCGAAGCATTGGAAATGCCATTTTGCTGTGTGTGATCTGCAGTATCATTCTGACTGCGATTTATCTGATTTTTATGGAACCGCTGCTGACGATGTTCGGTGGAAAGGTTAATGAGGAGACCTATCAATGCGCGCAGGAGTACTTTTTCTGGATCGCGCTTGGAGTTCCTTTCTATATGTTCGGGCAGGCGGTAAACCCGATCATCCGTTCTGACGGAAGTCCGAGATTCGCTATGTTTGCGACGGTGGTCGGTGCTGTTGCGAATATTATCCTTGACCCGATCTTCATTTTCCCGATGAAGATGGGTATGAAAGGAGCTGCGATCGCAACCGTGATCGGGCAGATCCTGACGGCGATCCTTTCTATCTGGTATCTGCTTCACATGAAGGCGGTAAAACTGGAGAAAGGAAGTTTCGGCCTGTGGGGAAGACTGATGAAGAGATTTCTTGCTCTGGGCATCACCAGTTTCCTGTCCCAGATTTCCCTGGTAATCTCCATGGCGGCGGTACAGAATATGTGTACCAAGTACGGCGCACTGGATGAGATCTTCGGCCAGCCGGAGTATACGCAGATTCCGCTTGCGGTACTGGGTATTGTCATGAAATTCTTCCAGATCGCTATTTCCATCGCAGTCGGTATGGCAGCCGGATGTATCCCGGTTGTCGGATACAATATCGGTGCAGGGCGAAAAGACAGAGCGCGGAAACTGTTTACTTATCTGCTTTTGACGGAAGCAGCGGTCGGTGCGGTTGCAACGATCATCGTTGAGTTCTTCCCTGGCCAGCTGATCGGTATTTTCGGTGCAAGCAATGAGAGCGCTTATTATACAGAGTTTGCAGTGAAGAGTTTCCGGATCTATCTGTGTATGATGATCCTCGCAATGGTCAACAAAGGAACCTTTATTTATCTGCAGGCGCTGGGCAAAGCGATTGCTTCCACAGTGATCTCTCTGGCGCGTGAGGTTGTCTTCGGTGTGGCGCTTCCGATCATTCTGCCGATCTTCTTCGGACTGAACGGAGTTCTGTATTCGTTCCCGGCGGCAGATATTATCACATTTGTCATTGCTGTGGTTATGATCCGCTGGACATATAAGCAGCTTCGCCCGGATAACGAAAGTACCGGAAAAGTAGTAGGAGGTGCAGCGAAATGAAATACAGAATCGTGGCCATCAGCCGTGAATTCGGCAGCGGAGGCAGAACCGTCGGCAGAGATCTTGCGGCCAGACTCGGCGTGTCCTGTTATGATGCGGAACTGTTGGAAAAAATTGCGGAAGAAAGCGGATTTGTCAAGGAATATGTAGAGGAGCATGGAGAGGAATCTGTAGGAAAAGGCTGGATCTCCCAGGTGTTTTCTGCCAGAGATTACCAGGGGCATTCCTATCAGGATGATCTCTGGGCGGTTCAGAGAAAGATCATTCTTGAACTTGCCGAAAAGGAACCTTGCGTGATTGTCGGGAGATGCGCGGATTATATCCTCAGGGACAGAGAGGACTGCCTGAGAGTATTCGTCCATGCAGATCCTGCTCTGAGGGCAAAACGGATCGTGGAACATTACGGAGAGCGGAGCGATTCACCGGAAAAGCGGATCCGGGATAAGGATAAGCGCCGAATTACTTACTATCAGTTTTATACGAATCTGAAATGGGGAGACGTTCATAATTATCATATTACTCTGGACAGTGGACAGCTGGGAACGGACAGATGTGTGGACATTCTCACCGGTTTGTATCATTCCTGAGAATCGATGCAATGACATAAATTCAATAAGAAGACAGAGACCCCGCAGTTCGCTGCGGGGTCTTTGCGTGATCCGGCTGTTCTTTTCACAGTGTATGTGTTAAAATAGAAAAAGCAACAGGAATTTTTACGGAGAAAGGGTGAACAGGATGAATACAATGGATTTTCATTGTGACACGCTCACAATGCTGAAACCGGAACAGGAAAGTTTTGAAAAGAATACACATATGGTAGATCTGGAGCGGCTGGAGAAGGCGGAAGTCAGAGTTCAGTGCTGCGCGGCGTTTGTGCCGACCGGCAGATTCTCGCAGGAGGAGAGAGATCAGAAGAGCATGGAGGAGTTTCTGAGGATCCGGAGCGTCTGGGATTCTGTGCTGAAGCAATATCCGGACCGTGTGCTGCCGGTACAGTATGTGGAGGATATGGAACAGTGTTTCCGTGAAAAGAAGACAGGGCTTTTGCTGACCATTGAGGATGGAGGGGTCTGCGGCGCGGAACTGTCCAATGTACAGAAAGTGTTTGATCTGGGCGTGCGGCTGATCACACTGACCTGGAACTACGAGAATGCCTTTGCCTATCCGAATGGGAGCCAAGGCGGCCTGAAACCGTTGGGGATTCAGGCGGTGGAGGAGATGAACCGTCTGGGGATTCTTGTGGATGTTTCTCATTTGTCGGACGATGGGTTCTGGGATGTCCGGAAATACAGTAAGCGTCCGTTCCTGGCGTCTCATTCCAATGCCCGCGCAGTGACCGGGCATCAGAGAAATCTTACGGACGAGATGATCCGGGCGATCGGTGAGGCAGGAGGGATTATCGGCCTGAATTTTGCGCCGGGATTTCTCGGTGAAGATGAGCAGAGCCGTGTCAGCGATATGGTCCGTCATGTGCTGCATCTGCGCGAAAAAGGCGGATCGGAAGTACTTGCCCTGGGCAGTGACTTTGACGGGATCCGGGGAAAACTGGAGATCGACGGACCGGACAAATTTGTCCTTCTTTGGGAAGCACTGCGTAAGGCAGGGCTGTCTGAGACAGAACTGGAGGGTATGTGGCACGGAAACGGAGAGCGGATCCTGAGGGAGGTTCTTCCGCATCGCTGAGAACGGCCGGACAGGGATCCCTGCGGCATGACGGCGGATCTCGCAGTGCAGTTTTGTCGTTGGCAGATACATGTTTTTGCATCTTCCGGTAAAAATATGGCAGAGGGGAAAAGGAGGGAAAACGGATGCTGGAGAAGATCGATTTGACGAAGAAACTCGAGAAAGAGGAATATGAAAAACGGATGAAAGAACTGGAGCCCAGGCTTGGAAGACTTCAAAGAGAGTGCCGGGAGCGGAAACTGCCGGTGATGATCGTCTTTGAAGGCTACGGGGCTTCCGGAAAAGGCGCGCAGATCGGGGCATTGATCCATGCACTGGATCCGAGAGGATTTACGGTTTATCCGGTGAAAAATGAGACAGAGGAGGAAAAACTGCATCCCTATCTGTGGCGCTTCTGGACCAAGCTTCCGGAACAGGGAAGGATCGCGCTATATGACAGCAGCTGGTATCGCCGTGTGTTGAACGACCGTTTCGACCAGAAAATCGGTGAATCGAAGGTTACGGAGGCGTTTGATTCGATCCTGGCCTTTGAGCGGCAGCTGACGGACGGCGGAATCGTCCTGCTGAAATTTTTCCTGGATATCGATAAAAAAGAGCAGAAAAAACGTTTTAAAAGACTTCTGGAATCGGAAGACACTGCATGGAGGGTTACCCGGCAGGATCTGAAGCGCAACGAGGAATTCGACCGTTATCAGAAGATGAACGAGGAGATGATCCTCCGGACGGATACCGATTATGCGCCCTGGAATATTATTGAGGCGGTCGACCGTAGATTTGCGACGGTGAAGATTTATACACTGGTGACGGAGGCTCTGGAACTGGCGATTCAAAGATCCGATGCGCCTGTGAAACAGCCGGAACCGGTACCGCTCCATACGCCGTCCGATGCGGGACTGCAGGAATCTACGCTGTCTAAAGTAGATCTCACGCTTTCTATTGACAAAGAGACTTATAAAAAGAAGCTGAAAAAGCTTCAGGACCGCATGGAGGAACTTCACGGACAGCTGTATCGGAAACGGATTCCCGTTGTTCTCGGATTTGAAGGCTGGGATGCGGGAGGAAAAGGCGGAGCCATCAAGCGTCTGACCGAAAAAATGGATCCGAGAGGATATATGGTAAATCCCACCGCTTCTCCCAATGACATCGAGCGTGCACATCATTATCTCTGGCGGTTCTGGCGGGCGATGCCAAAGGCCGGTCATATTGCAGTCTTTGACAGGACCTGGTACGGACGGGTGATGGTCGAGCGGATCGAAGGGTTCTGTACCACCAGGGAATGGCAGCGGGCTTACCGCGAGATCAATGAGATGGAGAGAGATCTGGCGAGAGAGGGAGCCGTGGTTCTGAAATTCTGGATGCAGATCGATAAGGAGGAGCAGGCCCGCCGCTTTAAAGCCCGCCAGGAAGACCCGGACAAACAGTGGAAGATCACAGAGGAAGACTGGCGCAACAGGGCCAAGTGGGACCAGTACGAGGAGGCAGTCAATGAAATGCTGATCCGGACATCCACTTCCTATGCTCCCTGGATCATCGTCGAGGGCAACTGCAAATACTATGCCAGGATCAAAGTTCTGCAGACCGTTGTGGATGCGCTGGAGAAACGGCTGAAAGAAAAGTAAAAATAAAAAAGTACGAAAGAGGAATCCTATGGAACTGACGATCCCACACTATTACCGGCGGTTTCAGTGTACTGCGTCGGCATGCCCGGATACCTGCTGTGCCGGCTGGGAGATTGTGATTGACGATAAAACATTGAAAAAATACCGGAAAACCAGAGGAGCGTTCGGAAAACGTCTGCGGTCCGGCGTCGACTGGAAAAAGAAAACCTTCCGGCAGAAAAAACGGAGATGTGTATTCCTTAATAAAGAGCATCTCTGTGATCTCTGCCTGGAAGGAGGCAGCGGTTATTTCTGCAGAACCTGCCGTCTCTATCCGAGACATATCGAAGAGTTTGAGGACTGCCGCGAGATCTCTCTGTCTCTGTCCTGTATGGCGGCTGCGGAGATCATACTCGGAACCGATGAAAAGGTACGCTTTCTGCATCGGGAGATTCCCGTAAAGCACGAAGAAGATTACAGAGAGTTTGACTATTTTCTGTTTACCAATCTCCTGGATGTGCGGGATGTCCTGTTTGAAATCCTCCAGAACAGGTCTTTGGACGCGGGGACGAGAAGCTGTATGGCGCTGTCTCTGGCTCATGACTTTCAGGGAAGGATCTGTGGACGGCGGCTCGGGGAGACGCAGGATCTGCTGACCCGTTACCGGACCCGGGGCGCTGACCGGCGTTTCCGGAAGAATATGGAACATTACCGGGAAGGAGAAAAAATGGAGACAGCTGTCAAAGTCTTCCGGATGTTGGAAAAAATGGAAATCCTTCAGGAAGACTGGCCGGAAGAGGTACGGATGGCCAGGCACATATTGTATGGAAAGGGTGAATCGGCTTACCGCAGCATAAAAAGGGAATGGAAGCAGAATTGCCTGGAAAATCATGTGAATCCGGAAATTCTGCGGGAACAGATGATGGTCTATTACACGTATACTTACTTTGCGGGCGCCGTCTACGATACCCGTGCCTATGACAAGATGAAACTTGCCGCAGCACTTACATTTCTGACCGATGAACTCACCGCCGCCCGATGGGAAAACAGCGGCCGGCCCATGGATCTGGAAACTTACATCTGGACGGCTCACCGTCTGTCAAAAGAAATTGAACATTCTGACCCTAATCTGATTTATCTGGAAAAACTGCTTGCTCCGGTCGGTTTGACGGAATTCTTCAATCTTCTGCTTTAAATATTGCTTTTGAAATTAAGGAAAAAGTGGTATGATATAGTTAGTACAAACTGATGAGAAAACACCCCAAATCGAAAGGAGGTATCATGATGAAGTTTGATATGCACTGCCATACCAAAGAGGGTTCTATGGATGGCAAGGTTATGATCGAAGAATATATCTGTGCACTCAAGAAAAAAGGATTTGGCGGAATGCTGGTTTCGGATCACAATTCCTACGACGGATATCGGGAGTGGAAAAAATCAATCAAAGGCAAGGCGCATCAGGATTTTATTGTTCTGAAAGGCGTGGAATATGATACCTGCGACTGCGGACACATTCTTGTGATCATGCCGTTCGGGGTAAAACTGAAAATTCTGGAACTGCGGGGACTTCCGGCTTCTCTGCTGATCAAGATCGTACATGCTTACGGAGGGATCCTCGGTCCGGCGCATCCATACGGTGAGAAGTTTATGAGTATGATCACGACTACCATGCGTAAGGAGAAATACAAAGAAAAGATCACGGCTTTGATGCCGCAGTTTGACTTCGTGGAGATATACAATGCCTGCGAGAGCGAGGAGACCAATGCGAAGGCGAGAAAGCTGGCGGAAGAATACAGAAAACCGGGATTTGGCGGAAGCGACGCGCACCGGCTGGACTGTATCGGTATGGCCTACAGTGAATTTCCGGACTATGTCCGCAGCGAGGATGACCTGATCGCGTTTGTGAAGACCTGTCCGGAGATCGCGTGCGGCGGTACACACTATGAGAGAACGACGAAAGGAAAGATCGGCAGACTGAACGAAGTGGTCGTGGATTCCTTTTATGTTTATAATAAGATGGCGAACGGCTGGAGGGGGAGAAAACGCCGCCGGGAGCTGGAACAGATCATTGAAAATAAATTGTAACGGTCAATGGGAGGATCATAATTTATGGCTGCAGTTTTTCTGGCCCCGCTTTATCTGCTCTGTAACGCGTATATTGTTTATTGGATGATCCGCTGGCTTCGGGCAGCGGTTCCCGCACTTGGAGCAGGAGCGGGGCTGGCCGTGGTTCTGGCGGTTTATTTTTTCCTGATGCTCTCTCTGCTGACCAGCTTCCTGATTCAGAGTTATCCGGCAAAACGGTACATGAAAAAGATCAGCGATCAGTGGCTGGGAAGCTTCGCTTATATTCTCGGAATAACATTTCTTCTGGATCTGATACATAGACTTTTGCGCCTGACCTGGCTGGCGGATACCCGGCTGTATTCCAGGAGCGGGATGGCGCTGGCAGGAACGGCGGCTGCCGTCGGGATGGCTGGCGTCGTCTTTTATGGAATTCACCATGCAAAACAGATTTCTCTGACCAGATACAGGATAAACCTGTCGAAACCGTCTGACGGCGGAGACCGAATATGGAAGATCGCTCTTCTGGCGGATCTTCACCTGGGAAGCAGTGTTGGAAAAAAGCAGGTGAAACAGATGGTGGATCTGGTCAACCGATGTGAACCGGATCTGGTGGTCATTGCCGGGGATCTTTTTGACAATGATTTCTCGTCTATCGATGATCCCGAAGGGACCGCCCGTCTTTTGGCCGGGATGAAGAGCCGCTTTGGCACGTGGGCCTGCTGGGGAAATCACGACATCAACGAGAGGATCCTTGCGGGATTTACCTTTCCGGTGCCGGGCGGGGTGGAGATGGATCCGCGGTTTGACGTCTTTCTCCAGCAGGCGAAGATCCATATGATGAACGATGAAGTTCGCCTGATTGACAACAGTTTTTATCTTGCCGGGCGGAAAGATCCGCAGAGGATCGAGAAAACGGGTGAAACCCGATTGGAGCCGGCGGAACTGCTGGAGGGCCTGAACCATACGCTGCCGGTCATCGTTATCGATCATCAGCCCACACAGTTGAGGGAGCTGGCGGCTGCGGGAGCTGATCTGGATCTGTCAGGGCATACGCACAACGGACAGGTCTTCCCGGGAAATCTCTTTTTGAGACTGATGTGGAAAAATCCCTGTGGACTGAAAAAGGTCGGGCCGATGTACAGCGTCGTAACGTCCGGGGCCGGTTTCTGGGGGCCGGGACTGCGGATCGGCACAGACAATGAAGTAGTGCTTTTGGAAGTATGCGGCAGTCCAGATGATTGAACTGCCTATTTAAAATCGTAACAGTTCAGCCATCTGAACTGTTACCTAAAATCTACAAAATACATGCAAAAGTTCTTGACAGGATCACAGATTATGTGGTATAGTCGTCAGCTGTGAGACAAATTCACAGATCCTTGTTCCCTGTCGGTGGAAAACAAGAACAGGGAGCCAAAAGACCATAAGGAGGAAACAGCATGAACAAGTATGAATTAGCGCTGGTCGTAAACGCTAAGCTGGAAGACGAGGAAAGAGCAGCAGTTGTTGAAAAAGCAAAAGGCTACATTACCCGTTACAATGGCGTGATCACCGAAGTGGAAGAATGGGGTAAGAAGAGATTAGCTTACGAAATTCAGCACATGCGCGAAGGCTTCTACTATTTTATTCAGTTTGAAGCAGACAGCACCTGTCCGGCAGAAGTCGAGAGACATATGCGTATCATGGACAACGTACTGAGATATCTGGTTGTCCGCAAGGATGCCTGAGTCTGAAAAGAATGTGCAGATTGAGTAAAATAGAAGGAGGAAAAGCAAATGGCTTTTAATAAGAGCGAAAGACCCGAAGGCGCACCGAGAAGACGTCCGGGCAGAAGAAGAAAAGTATGTGTTTTCTGTGGAAAAGACAATGTCATCGACTACAAAGATGCGAACAAACTGAAAAAATATGTTTCTGAGCGTGGAAAGATCCTGCCGAGAAGAGTGACAGGAACCTGCGCGAAGCACCAGAGAGCCATCACTGTAGCAGTGAAGAGAGCACGTCATATGGCGATCATGCCGTACGTGGACGACTGATCCGACGGCGGGTACGTGATCTGAGAGAGGAACCGGAAGAGAAAAGAGAATCTTTCGGTTCTTTTTCTGTTCTGCCGGAAAGTCTTTTGCGGAGAATATAAGCACCGCAGCATCCGGCAAAAAGTACTTGTATCGCAAAGGGAAAAGCGGTATACTCATAAAAGCAAATTTATTCTTAACGAGGTAGGATCATGAAACTGTATGACATTACCAGAGAGTTGTTTTCCACAGCAGTGTATCCGGGCGACCCCGAGCCGACGGCGGAGCCCGTGAGCGAGATACAAAAGGGAGATGCATTTAATCTCACAAGGATTACTCTGGGAACACACAGTGGGACGCATATGGATGCGCCATGGCATTACATTCCGGAAGGAAAGACGATCGAGGCGGTGACGCTGGAACAGACGATCGGCCCCTGCCATGTCGTGTCGATGGAGGGAAAAGTGACCAGAGAAATGCTGGAAACCGCAGTTCCGGAGGGCTGTGAGCGGCTCCTGATCCACGGGGAGATCGAACTTACCTGCGAAGGAGCCGGCTATCTGGCCGGGAGGAAGCTCCAGCTGCTGGGAGTGGAGGGGATGACCGTGGGCAGCGAAGAGACCACGGATCAGATACACAGAACCCTGCTGGAGACAGGAATGGTCATTCTGGAAAATCTGGATATGTCCAGGCCCGCGCCGGGACAATATGTTCTCGTCGCAGCTCCTCTGCGTATGAAAGGGATGGACGGCAGTCCTGTCCGGGCTGTTCTGATGGAAGGAGAAAATCTCCAGGTAACTCCCAAATGTGAATCCGCTTCTGAATGCGGGAGCGGCCGAAAGCTTGTCTTATTTGATCTGTAATAATTAAAATCTGTTGCCGGCGCCGTGCAGTGGTTATCTGTACGGCGCCGTTTTTGTCCATATCTCCAGGAATAATCCAAAAATGAAAAGAATATAAAAATTTTCGAAAAAGTAGTTGACAAAGAAGTTAGCAACTGCTAACATATATTCAGTTAGAAGATGCTAACTAACGATTTTGGGAACAGACACAGAGAGAAAAGGGTGCCGGAAAGGAGTGAGAGATAATGCCTTTGACAATGGCAAAAGCCGGAGAAACGAATTACATAAAAAAAGTTGGAGGTAACGAAGAAACCAAGCGCCATCTGGAAACCCTTGGTTTTGTGGTCGGAGGACAGGTGACGGTGATCTCCAGTCTGAATGGAAATCTGATCGTCAACGTCAAAGATTCCCGTGTGGCTATCAGTAAGGAAATGGCTAACAAGATTATGGTTTAAGGAGGGGACAGAAATTGAAGACCTTACGAGACATTCCTGTCGGCAGCACGGCACGCGTGAAGAAGCTTCACGGCGAGGGCGCGCTGAAACGCCGGATTATGGATATGGGCATCACAAAAGGCAGTGAGATTTATGTCCGCAAAGTTGCTCCGCTCGGCGATCCGGTGGAAGTGACGATCCGCGGATATGAACTTTCGCTCAGGAAAAATGATGCAGATTGTATTGAAATGGAATAAGAAAAAGAGGTAAATGGTTATGGCAACTAAAATTGCGTTGGCAGGAAACCCGAACTGCGGAAAAACTACCATGTTTAATGCTCTGACAGGCGCAAATCAGTATGTCGGAAACTGGCCGGGCGTTACCGTGGAAAAGAAAGAAGGGAGATGGAAAGGGCAGAAGGATGTCGTTATCACAGACCTTCCGGGCATTTATTCCCTCTCTCCGTATACATTGGAAGAGGTCGTCAGCCGTGATTATCTGATGAAGGATCATCCGGATGCGGTCCTGAATCTGGTGGATGCGACAAACATCGAGAGAAATCTGTATCTTACCACTCAGGTGCTGGAACTCGGCGTCCCGGTAGTGGTCGCCCTGAATATGGCGGATCTCCTGGATAAGAGTGGGATCAAGATCGATGTGAAGGGGCTGGAGAAAGCTCTGGGATGCACGATCGTAAAGACCTCCGCGCTGAAAGGTACGGGTGTACAGGAAGCGGTAAAAACAGCGGTTGCAGAAGCCGCGAAAAAGAAAGCGACGCAGCCGAAAACATGCTTTTCTCCGAAAGTAGAGACGGCGATCAGCGCTGTGGAAGATCTGCTTCCCGCCGGCATTCCCCAGGAGCAGAGACGGTGGTATGCGATCAAGGTGCTGGAACGCGACAGCAAGGTTCTGGAGGAACTGAAACTTCCGGTTTCCACAAAGAACAAAGCGGATGCGGTGATCGCGGATCTGGAAAAACAGATGGACGACGATACGGAATCCATCATCACCAATGAGCGATATGAGTATATCACCACTCTGATCGCTAAATATGTAAAGAAACCGAAGGAGAAGATGAGTACCTCCGATAAGATCGACCGGATCGTTACGAACCGTGTTCTCGGTATTCCGATCTTCCTTGTGGTTATGTACGTTGTCTATGCGATTGCCGTGACAACTCTCGGCACCTACGTGACAGACTGGACCAATGATGTGTTCGTTGTGGCGATCCAGGATGCCGTGACCGGCGGCCTGGAAGCGATCGGTGCGGCGGCGTTCCTGACAGACCTGATCGTAAACGGTATCATCGGCGGTCTCGGCGCGGTCCTGGGATTTGTTCCCCAAATGGCGATCCTGTTCCTGCTGCTTTCCATCCTGGAAGACTGCGGTTACATGGTTCGTATCGCGTTTGTCATGGACCGTGTGTTCCGCAAATTCGGTCTTTCCGGAAAGAGCTTTATTCCGCTGCTGATCTCCTCCGGATGCGGAATCCCGGGGATCATGGCATCCAAGACCATTGAGAATGACAATGACAGACGCCTTACGATCATGACGGCTACCTTTATTCCCTGTGGAGCGAAGCTTCCGGTCATCGCGCTGATGGGCGGTGTGATCGGTGCGAAGATTACCGGTTTCCCGGCAGGGGCTCTTACCTTTATCATGTATGTGATCGGAATTGCCGCAGTTCTTGTTTCTGCGATCATCCTGAAAAAGACGAAACCGTTCCACGGCGAAGCTGCTCCGTTCGTCATGGAGCTTCCGGCATACCATATCCCGCAGGTGAAAACCGTTCTGCTCCACGTGTGGGAGAGACTGAAAGGTTTTATCATCAAGGCAGGTACGATCCTGCTCCTTGCCTGCATCGTTATGTGGTTCCTGGCAGGCTACGGATTTACTGACGGCGGATTTGGCGCAGTAGAAAATGCGAGCGACAGCCTTTTGGCTGCAATCGGCGGTGCGATCGCAGTGATCTTTGCACCTCTCGGATTCGGCATGGGTGAGCATGCATGGGCATCTGTTGCTGCTTCAATTTCCGGATTCTCCGCAAAAGAGGCGATCGTAAGTACGATGGGTACGCTGGCGAACGTAGCCGGTGATGTAGAGGATGCAGGTACCGTGGCAGACGCAGTGGGAGCATGGTTCCCGTCAGCGATCGCTGCATTCAGCTTCCTGCTGTTCAACCTTTTGGACTCTCCGTGTCTGGCGGCGATCTCTACGATGGCAAAAGAGATGAACGACAGGAAATGGTTCTGGTTCGCGATCCTGTTCCAGAATATCTTTGCTTACATTGTAACCTTTATGGTATATCAGATCGGCGCCGTTGCAACTGGCGCGGCAAGTTTTGGCGCAGGTACTGTGATTGCGATTGTCTTTGTGATCGCGTTCCTGATCCTGCTGTTCCGGCCGGATCCGTATAAGGGCCAGCAGTTTAGGGCAAAACGTTCTGTAGCGGAGGCGTAAGCTTATGGGCGGAACGGAATCTGTGACATCTATGGGCTTTATGATTCTGTTTCTGATCGTCCTGTATCTTGCAGGAGTGGGCATTTCCTCTCTGGTGCGGCTTTTAAAGAAAAAGTGGCAGGAACGGAAGAAATGATGTATAATATAATTATGATTTTTGGTTTTCCGGCGTCTGTGCGGCGACAGCATGGACGCCGGAGGATCAGAGTCCGGACTTTGAAAGTGAGGTGTGGTTATGACTGTGGGAACAGTGATTGTTTCATTGATACTGATCGGTGTGGTAGCGCTTGCCATACGCTCGATCGTTCGACAGAAAAAATCTGCGAAGGCCTGCGGCGGCTGCTGTGGCAGCTGTGTGGGATGTACCGGCTGTCATCCGATAACCAGCGGCCAAGCGAAGCAATCAAAGTCGGAAAAATAGGATACCTGATCAGGTATCCTGATTTTTCACCCCCGGGTTAGCGAAAACTAACTATCGCAAGGAGGAACGTATGTCGGAAGAAAGAAGGAAAAAAGTGTCCCTGCAGATGGCCTTCCAGTGTGCGCCGACTTTTCAGCGGCTGAAACCTGCCAGTCTGGTGATGATCTGTCCGGAAGATATCGAGGTTCTGGAGCGGCAGATCACGCAGGCAGGTGTCTCGGGACGACGGCTCTGCCGGGGAAATCAGAGAGATATGTGGCTGCTGTACCGGGAGGAGGAACTGGAAAAAATCCTGGAAAAAGAGGAGAACCGTCTGTTTTTCCGGACGATGGGTTACGATTCATTTTCGCTTCCGGCAGTTCTCAATAAAGTTCGGATGCGGCTGACGGCCCATCGCGACGGAAAAGGTGAGTATCCCCATGAGTTGGGAATTCTTTTGGGATATCCGCTGGAGGATGTGCAGGGGTTCATAAGCAATAAGGGGAAAAACTACCTTTATTCCGGATACTGGAAAGTATACGGGGATGTGGAAAAAGCGAGACAGCTTTTCCGGAGCTATGACAGAGCAAGAAAACAGATGCTTGCGGATTGTCTGGCTGTCTGAATGATTACAAAACAAAATGCAAGGAGGATTTCAACATGAGCAAGATCAAAGTAGTATATTGGAGCAGCACGGGAAATACAGAGACTATGGCGCAGGCAATCGCCAAAGGAATTGAGTCCGCAGGGAGTGAAGCGGAACTGCTGGAGGCAGACAATGTTTCGGCGGAGGATCTGAAAGATGACGCGGTGTTTGCGCTGGGATGCCCGGCGATGGGCGCCGAGGAGCTGGAGGATTCCGTTGTGGAGCCGCTGGTGGCGGATCTGGAAGGCTCTGTGTCCGGCAAGAAGATTGCACTGTTTGGTTCCTATGACTGGGGCGACGGCGAGTGGATGCGCACCTGGACGGAGCGTATGGAAAAGGCAGGCGCTGAGATTGTGGGAGGCGAAGGCCTGATCTGCAACAATACACCGGATGAGGAAGGGATTGCCGCGTGTGAGAAACTTGGCGTGAAACTGGCAGAAGCATAAAGAGAAAGGAGATCGTGTATGAGTGTTGTGATTGTTGGCGGCCATGACAGAATGGTGACAAAGTATAAGCAAATCTGTAAAAAATATAACTGCAAGGCTAAAGTATTTACCCAGATGTCTGCGGATCTGAACAAACAGATCGGTTCTCCTGATTTACTGGTGCTGTTTACCAATACAGTATCCCATAAAATGATCAAGACGGCAGTCGACGAGGCGAAGAAATGCGATACCGAGATTGTCAGATGTCATACCAGCAGCGCGAACGCTCTGAACGAAATCCTGGAGAGACAGTGTGCAGCAGTGTGTTGATTGAGAGGAGTTCCGCGGGCAGCGGGTCAAGCGGATACGTTTACCGTGAACTTTAGTCTGTAACAATTCAGCCAGCTGAACTGTAACTTTAGGCTTTATGGATCAAGGGAGAAAAACAGCCTGGAGCGGCCGGTGTACCTGTATATCATGTACGCCAGGCCGCTTTCGGGCTGTTTTTATGTGTTTTTTCTCAGGAAGCGGCGTTCAAATATATCATTACAGCTTATGTAGTAAACGGAAAATGCGGAAAAGTGTCATGCGTTTTCATTTGTGACAAGGTCTTCCAGTGAACCGAAAGAATACCCCATCTCTTCCCAGCGTGTCAGAAGTTCCTCCAGGATCTCTGCGTTTGTGCGGGAAGTGTTGTGAAGAAGCACGATTGCTCCCGGATGGATCCTGCCGAGGAGTTTTTCAAAAGCTTCCTCATGGGTCGGCTGCTCATCCTGAAGCCAGTCGACATACGCGAGGCTCCAGAAGAACGTCTGATAGCCCAGTTCCTTGGCCATGCTCAGGTTTTCCGTGCTGTAAATACCTCTGGGAGGGCGGTAGTAGCGGGTCATTTCCTCGCCGGTGATCTCCTGGTAGAGGTCTTCCACTTTGGATAATTCTTCGCGGAAGGCGTCGATGGAAGAAATCTGAGACATATCCGGATGACTGTAGGTGTGATTCCCGACGATGTGGCCCTGGGAGACCATCTGACGGATCAGCTCCGGATTGTCCCGGACAAAGTTTCCGACGACAAAGAAGGTTGCGGGCGCGTTATGCTTTTCCAGAGCGTTGAGGATTTCGGGAGTGTTTCCGTTTTCGTACCCGCAGTCAAAGGTAAGATACAGAATTTTCTCATCCGTATCCTGGGCAAAATATGCGTTGTATTCTTTCAGTTCCTCGATCGTTGCATTTCCCGTGGGCCGTTTTCCCTCCCCGGAAAATCCGAGTCCCCAGTTTTCCCCGGCGGAAGCCGGAGACACGGCGGTTTCAAGCGCGGCGACTCCTCTTGCCAGCAAGTGACCCGTCAGAAATGCTGCGGCAAACAGGAGGAGCAGCTTCAGAAATACCCGCGGCTGCAGCGCTGAGAGAGCGGAGGGGATCTGTTTGCTCAGCGGTTGGATTTTCTTTTTCAGAAACATGGGCGTACCTGTCGGTTCTCTTTGCCATCAGTTTATGTAAGACTGTGAAAATTTATGTGCGGGAGCATAAAATGCGCAGCTGAACAACAGTACAAATTTCCGGTTGCAGTTTTTGCGCAGAGAGAATGGAAGATCGTTGATATGGTTTTTGACAGGGTTTTCTGTTACAATGATAGGAATGAGACAACTGATAAGAAAGAAGGAAGTTTGGAAGTAAATTTTCAAATCTACCATTATTGACGCAGTAAATGCGTCAGGAGGAGGTAAACATGGCTGTGGAGCGTTTGAATTTTTTGAGAAGACAGGGAGTCAGTGAGGGACTGCTGAGAGGAGTGGAGGATTTTTGCCGTGCCTATGAGGGGCAGAAGACGGAGACGGACCGGGTACAGAAACCGGAGGTATTGTTTTACGGCAGAGAGATCCTGGAGATGGCGGTCGCCGCGCTGCTGGAAGGAGAGAATCTGCTGCTGACGGGCGAGAAAGCGACCGGGAAGAATGTGCTGGCGGAAACCCTGGCGTGGATTTTTGAGCGGCCGGCGTATACAGTTTCTTTTCATGTGGATATGGGAAGCGCGGAACTGATCGGGACAGACACATTCCGGAACAATGAGGTGACGCTCCGGGAAGGCAGTATCTCAAGGTGCGCCCGGGCAGGAGGATTCGGGATCCTGGACGAGATCAATATGGCGAAAAATGATGCGGTCAGTGTTCTCCATGCGGTCCTGGATGACCGGAGAATGATCGATGTGCCGGGCTATGACAGGATCGCGCTTCACCCGGCTTCCCGCTTTATCGGCACGATGAATTACGGATACGCGGGAACGAGAGAACTGAACGAGGCGCTGGTTTCCCGTTTTCTTGTGATCGATATGCCGATGCAGAACGAGGAAACGCTGAATTACTTGATGGATACTATGTTCCCGGGGATGAACGGGGAGGCGAAAAAGGCGTTTGTCGGCCTGTATCTCGATCTGCAGAAAAAAGCAGCTCAGGCGGAGATCTCGACGAAGGCTCTGGATCTGAGAGGGCTGATCGGCGCCCTCCGGACGGTGCGGGCGGGCCTGTCTCCGTGGCAGGCGGTAAAGATGGGGATCGTCAACAAATGTTTTGATCTTTATGAGAAGGAGATTGTCCAGGATGTGGCGATGACGCGAATCCCCGTGGACTGGTCGAAAGGAGACGTGTTCTGATGGAAAGAAAGTTGCCGGAACATCCGGTTGGAGCGGAACAGGATCCGGAAGAAGAGGAGATGCTCCCGACTTTTGGAAAAAACCGCTGGACGGATATGGAAGAGGGATTTGCAGCGGAAGACTTTCATCCGGCAGCGGATGAAAACCGTCTGCGGACGGAGAACCGGATCCGGAACCTGGTCTGGACAGTGAGCGGGGATTATACGATGAATGTGCGCCCGGATGTGGAACGTTTCGAGAGAGAAAAATATTGTGTGCTGTACGACTGCATCCGGCAGGGTGCGTTTGCAAAGTGGTTCGACCAGGAAGCGTATCAGCTTTATCTTGTCAAAAAGATTTACTGCCACGCGATGGAGGCGCCTCTGAAGATGACCGCGTCGCTGGTGACGGAGGCGGCGGTCGGCCGGAGACTGCTGGAGGAACGCAAAGGCGTCGCCGCGATCCGGCGGATGGCCTGTGAGGAATTGCTGGATCATGAGTTTTCCATGCTGTGTGCCAGTGCGCCGGGACAGCTTCAGCTTGCCTGGATCCGCAGACTGATGGATCCGGATTACCGTGCGGGCGGCAACACGGGAAAATGGCTGAAGCTTCTGGTAACTGCGGAGGCGGCGGAGGATACCGGCGCGCTGATCCGCCTGACGGACACCCTGTATAATCAGATGATGGAGCCGGATTTTGAGCGGAAAAAAGGAACACTGGAACAGATCCTGGCGGTGACTGTAGAGGAACTGAAAGAATTTTCCTGGCAGGATTTTCTGTCGGAGGAGATGTATGAGGACGCGCTGGAAACATATCTGGAGAAGCTTTCTCTCGATATGAATTCTCTGCCGGAAGCGCCGGAGCAGGGCGAAGATCAGGACACAGAGGGAGAGGAAAAACGTCCGAAAAAGAAGAAGATCGTCGTCGTCGACGAGGACGCGCTTTCCAAAATGCACAGTTATGTGGAACTGAACTACGGAAAAACCTGGCTGAGTCCCGCCCAGGAAAAGCAGAGGAACCGAAAACTCTGCCGCGGAATGCACGGGGACTGCAGTCTGTACTATACGGAAGGGATCCTGAAGCATCCGGTGAAGAAGAATTACCAGCTTGTCTACGCGCAAAAGCAGAAGGACAAGAATCTCCATGCCTACTATGACGCCCACAGGGAGGTAAAACAGAACATCCGTCAGCTGACCGGAATGCTGCGCAAGGCGCTGATCCTCCGGGAAGAAGTGCAGTATACGCCGGCGGATTCCGGGAAGATCGTACCTTCCTGGCTGTGGAAAGCAGGGAGATGTCCCCATGGAATGCTGTTCCTGAGAGAACAGAAAAATGATGCGATGGATTTTGTCGTGGATGTTCTGATCGATGCCAGCGGTTCTCAGCGGACGCGGCAGGCACAGGTGGCGATGCAGGGTTTTATCCTCAGCGAGACTCTGAGTAATCTCGGGATTCCGTTCCGGGTGATGAGTTTCTGTACGTTCTGGGACTATACGATCCTCCACAGATTCCGGGATTATGACGATGACAGGAAGAACAACGGGAATCTCTTCGAGTATATGACCTCCTCCAACAACCGGGACGGCCTGGCGATCCGGGCAGCGGGAACGGACCTGATGGCCAGGGAGGAAGCCAGAAAACTGCTGATCGTGTTAAGCGACGGAAAACCTTACGATGTACTGCTGAACCGTCCCGGGAGCAGGAATCCGGAGCCTTACCGCGGAGAGTATGCGGTGAAAGACACTGCGCGGGAGGTGCTGCGGCTGAGACAGCAGGGAGTGTCGGTCCTCGGTGTGTTCGCCGGGGAAGAGCGGGAGCTTCCGGCGGAGCGGAAGATCTTCGGGAAGGATTTCGCGTATATCCGGGATATCCGGAATTTTGCCGGGACGGTCGGCAGATACCTGCTGCGGCAGATCGACGGTTAAGAATTTTTTAAGAGATTCCGCGGATTTTTTTAAACGGTATTGTGTATGGTGTAAGTGGAAGGAAAGGAGGGGAGAAGAAATATGAAGCAGGAAACGATCCTGGTGGTGGATGATAACCGGGAGATCGTGTTTTCCATCAGTGAGCTGCTCCGGTATGAAGGATACCGGGTGGTCAATGCCTATGATGGCCTGGAGGCGCTGGAGGTGTTGGAGCGGGAGGAAGTGGATCTGATCCTTCTGGATGTGATGATGCCGAGCCTGAACGGACTGTCCGCGCTGATGAAACTGCGGGAGCGGTGGAAAATCCCGGTGATCATTCTGTCGGCGAAGACAGAGGAGAGCGATAAAGTGTCCGGCCTGACGCTGGGAGCGGACGATTATATCGGCAAGCCTTACAATGCGGCGGAACTGATCGCGCGGGTCAAGGCGCAGCTGAGACGGTACCACACCTGGGGCAGTCAGATGCCGAAGGCGGATCCGGATCTTCTGGTCAACGGAAATCTGGTATTGGACCGAAAACAGAGGATAGCCGTTGTGGACGGGCAGGAAGTTCGTCTGACGGCAAAAGAGTACGGGATCCTTCTGCTGCTGATGGAGCATCCGGGACAGGTATTTCCGGCGGAACAGATTTATGAATGTGTCTGGGAACAGGACGCAGATTACACCGTGGAAAATACCGTCATGGTTCATATCCGTCATATCCGGGAAAAGATTGAGATTGATGCAAAGAATCCAAGATATATAAAGGTGGTGTGGGGGATTGGATACAAAATGGAACGATATTTATGAAAAAATCCGGGAGAAGATCAAAGAAAACTGCGGAGAGAAAGAGATCATAATGGGCATCTCTGTGATCGTTATGGTATGCTCCGCGGTCTTGATCCATCTGCTGAAAGCATCTTACACGACGGGAACCGTATGGGTCATCGGTTTTTTTGTGAACCTTATCCTGACGGCAGGAAGTACGATGGGAATGCAGCTGTTTCTGGAACGGTATTTTCAGAAACACGGAGAAGACGGGGAGACAGGTTTTGAAGCCTGGGTGGAGCAGTGGAGCAAAGTGCAGCGGATGACCCGTGTGGTCCTGGCTGCATTCCTGCTGCTGGCATTCTGTCTCTTTCTTGTGCGAGATCCGGATGCAGGTGTCGTATCTCTTCAAAATTACGCGCCCAATTACCTGCTCTTTGCGACAGTTTTTCTGCAGTACCGCGTCTGCCGGTGGGTGCAGGACCGCTGGCGGAAAGAACGTGTGAGACGTTATGTGGAGCAGATCCGGGAAAACAGCCGGACAGAAAAGGAGGAAGCGCTGGCGCAGGCGCTGAAGATTGAGAGGGAGAGCATGGAAAAAGTTTCCAGAAGCGACAAGCTGCGGATGGATCTGATCACCAATGTATCTCACGATCTGAAGACGCCGCTGACGTCTGTGGTAGGCTATCTGGAGCTCCTGAAGAAGGAGGAACTTGGCGACACGGCGAAGGATTATCTGGACGTGATCTCCCGGCGGGTGGATAAACTGAAGGAGATGATCGAAAGCCTTTTTTCCCTGGCGAAGGTCAGCAGCGGGAATGTAGAACTGGAACAGGAGAAACTGTCCATGAACCGCCTGATCGGGCAGATCTTCGCTGACATGGATGATCAGATCAGGAAGTCCGGGCTGGAATACATTCAGTGGCTCTGCGAGGAGGACACACAGATCGTCACAGATCACAGGTATCTGTACCGGATCTGTCAGAACCTGATGGAAAATACGCTGAAATACTCCGCGAAAGGCACACATGTGTTTGTAAAGACGTGCGTGACTGCGGAGGATCAGGTGAAACTGGAGATCACCAACACGGCGAATTACCTGATGAATTTTCGAAAAGAGGACATTGTGGAGCGGTTTGCGAGAGGCGATGCAGCCAGGACGACGGAGGGGAACGGCCTCGGGCTGGCTATCGTCAGTACGTACGCGGAGGCGCTGGGCGGAACGTTTGATCTCCGGATCGACTGCGATCAGTTCAAAGCCATCCTTCTGCTTCCCCGCGGGAAATTGCCGGCGGAACTGTAACCAAAATGGTATTGCAATTTTTATTTTTCTGTAGTAGACTGGATACATCAAACAGAAAAAGGAGTATTAAAGAGAGCATGACGACAAAATAATCATTTTTCAGAAGACAACAGAGAACAGAAGTATTTTCGCTGATACAGCGCTGTTTTCGGAAGGCTGTATCAGACGGGCGGGACTGTTTTCGTATGCTTTTGAAAAATGGATATTCTGTCGCTGCGGCAGAGACGGAAGAGTCTCTGCTCACCGGTCCGCGTCCAGAGCCTGTAAAAACAGGCAGCCGGATGCCGGCCGGACTCTTTGCGAACGGAGATCCGCTTTTCCCGGCATACGGAAAAGCGGATCTTTTTGCCGGGCAACGGACAGAGAATGTTGTGAACTGTTCTGCCGGGTGACGGACAGGGAAGGAATCTTCTCTGTCTGCCCGCTGCGGTCCCGCCGATGACAGGAGGGATGAAACTTATGCTTCAGATTCAGAATCTGACCATTACACACAAAAAGGACCTGCGGAATCTGATCGAGGATTTCTCGTTCGTTCTGCGGCCCGGGGATAAGACTGCGCTGATCGGGGAGGAAGGCAATGGAAAGTCCACGCTTCTGAAACTGCTGCACGATGAGCGGTTGGTAGAGGGATATGTCAGCTGGAGCGGCCACGTGATCAAGAACGGGATGCGCAGCGGTTATCTGGCGCAGGAGCCGGGAGAGGACGTGACGGGGTGCCGGGTGTACGAATATTTTGCGGAAAATCCGCTGTTTTACGACTGGACGCCGAAGGAGCTGGCGCAGATGGGCAGAAATTTTGGCTTTTCCACAGAGTTTTTTTACTCGGATCAGAAAATCTCCACATTGTCCGGCGGCGAGAAAGTGAAACTGCAGCTTGCCCGCGTACTGATGGAGCGGCCGGATTTCCTGCTGCTGGATGAACCTTCCAACGACGTGGATCTGGAAACGCTGGAGTGGATGGAGACGTTTATCCGCGGAACGGAGCTTCCGGTGCTGTTTATCTCCCACGATGAATATCTGCTGGAGCGGACGGCGAATTCCGTGATTCATCTGGAACAGACGATGCGAAAGACAAAACCGCGGTGGACGGTGGCAAGAGTACCGTACCGGCAGTATATGGAGGAACGTTTCCGCAGTCTCCGGAGACAGGAAGAGCAGGCGCGCAGTGAGAAGAGGGAATATGAGAAACAGCAGGAAAAATTCCGTCGGATCCAACAGTCCGTGGAATATCAGCAGGCGGCGATCAGCCGCCAGAACCCTTCCGGCGGCAGACTTCTGAAAAAGAAAATGCATGCGGTAAAAGCGCAGGAGCGGCGTTTCGAGAAACAATGGGAAAACCGGACGGAGGTGCCGGACACGGAGGACGCTATTTATCTGCGTCTCGCACGGCAGATCCCGATGCCCAGGGGGAAAGAAGTTCTCGATTATAAACTGGACTGTCTGACAGTGGGAGACCGTGTGCTGGCGCGGAACATTCATCTGCGGATCCGCGGCCCGGAAAAAATCTGTATCATCGGGAAAAACGGAGCCGGAAAGACGACATTGCTGAAAAAGATCGCGAAGGGATTGCTGGAACGAAAGGATCTTCACGCCGCTTATATGCCGCAGAATTACAGCGAACTCCTTCCGGCAGAGGAGACGCCGCTCGCGTTCCTGCAGACTGCGGGAGATAAAGAGGAGCTTACCAGGATCCGTACCTGGCTGGGCAGTATGAAATTTACCGCGGATGAGATGGAACATCCGATCCGGGAGCTTTCCGGGGGACAGAAAGCCAAGCTGTTTTTCATGAAGATGAGCCTGGAGGAGAATGATGTGTTGATCCTGGACGAGCCGACGCGGAACTTTTCGCCTATGTCCAACCCGGTGATCCGTCAGCTTCTCGCCGATTATCAGGGCGCCATTCTCAGCATTTCCCATGACCGGAAATACATCGGGGAAGTATGTACAAAAGTGTACCGCCTGACAGAAGACGGACTGCAGGAAGTGAGTGACCTCCCGTATTGACATCTTTTGTTTTTTTTACTATATTAATGTCAGAAAAATTTAAGGAGGTACTGTAATACCATGACAGCAAAGGAGAGAACACAGGCATTACTGTCGTTCATAGAAAAGAGTCCCAGCCCGTTCCATGCAGTCCGGGAGATTTCCGGCCGGCTGGAGCAGGAGGGATTTGAGTATCTGCCGGAGACGAAGCCGTTTCAGGTGGTCCGCGGCGGAAAATATTATACACAGCGTAACGGATCTTCCATCATCGCCTTCCGTATTCCGGAGAACCCGAAAGGCGGCTTCCAGATGATGGCGAGCCACAGCGATTCCCCCTGTTTTAAGATCAAGGGAGAGAACCCATTTGTGACGGATGCAAACTATACCCGTCTGAATGTGGAACGCTACGGCGGAATGATTATGGCTCCGTGGCTGGACCGTCCGCTGGGAATCGCGGGCCGTGTGATCGTCCGGACAGAGAACGGTGTGCGTGCGGAGCTGGTGGATTCCGGAAAAAATCTGGCCGTGATCCCGAATATGCCGATCCATCTGAGCCGTCAGATGAACGAGAGTCTCAGCTATGACACTCAGAAAGAGATGCTGCCGGTCATCGGCGGTCCGGATGCGAAGGAACACTTTTTTGAGGCGATCGGGTGCAGCGCATCCGCGGATCAGATCCTCGGAATGGATCTGTACCTGTACAACCGTGTTCCGGGTACGCTTTACGGAACGGATGAGGAATATGTGGGAAGTGCGAAACTGGACGACCTTCAGTGCGCATACGGCACGCTGGAAGGATTTCTGGCGGCGCAGGGCGGAGAGAAGATCTCTGTTTACTGTGTGTTTGACAACGAGGAAGTCGGAAGCAGCACAAAACAGGGGGCAGCGTCCACGTTCCTGGCGGACACGCTGGAACGGATCTGGAACGGACTTGGCGGCGATGCACTCTCCCTGAAATGCGCGGTGGCGGACAGCTTTCTCGTGTCTGCGGACAATGCGCACGCCCAGCATCCGGCACATCCGGATAAATACGACCCGAACAGCCGTGTCTATATGAACAAGGGAATTGTCATTAAGCAGAGTGCCAATCAGAAATATACCACAGATGCAATGTCCGAGGCGGTGACCAAAAAGATCTGCCAGGATGCCGGCGTACCCTGCCAGATCTTTGCCAACCATTCCAACATACCGGGCGGATCGACGCTGGGCGGAATTTCCTCTTCCCAGGTGTCTGCTGCCAGCGTGGATATCGGCCTGGCGCAGCTGGCCATGCATTCGCCGTATGAGACGGCCGGAACGCTCGACACAGAGTATCTGGTACAGTTTTCCAGAAAATTTTATGAGACGCCGCTGCACGCGGAAGACGGAGGATTTACCTTCTGATCCATGCGGCAGACGATAAAAAAGTGCCGCCCGAATTGGCTCGGGCGGCGCTTATAGTTCCATCAGCAGTCCTTTCATATAGGCTTTCAGGACATTCTTTTTTTCGTGGTCCAGGCGGTTATAGAGATCGATGACTTCCTGCTGTCCGTCTGTCAGCTGCGGGTGTTCCATCTGGTCCTGGAAAAAATCGGACAGCGTGATACCGAAACCATCACAGAGCTTCTGCAGAGTCGGGATCGTGGGAATGTTGGTGCGGTTCATCATATTGTTCAGTGTGGAATAGGGAATGTCCGATTCCTTTGCCAGACGATAATAACTCCAGTTGCGTTCTTTACACAGATCCTGGATGTGCTGAATAACATCTGTATCTCGCATAATTCACCTCGGTTTTTACTGTTACTTATTTTCATTATACTTGTATAAGATTTGCGAAACAGATGTTAAAAAGAGTGATAAAAAACAGTCGCAATTAAGAAATAAAAAAGAGTGTCCCTGTTTTCATGTCGGACACTCTTTTGTTATCAGGAGCAGTGCTCATAAGCGAACACAGACCTGATGGGTGCCTGTTCGGCCAGCGAACGGGCACTTTGATTGAACTGTTACATGGCTGCTGACAGCCCGGGCTGCCGTATCAGCCCTCCTGCTCTGCCTCATCCGCCTGCAGGCTGTCCAGCAGTCTGTTGAAAGCGTCAGCTGCAGCCGTGTATTCTTCGTCTTCTTCGATATTGGCGAGCATCGGCTGGCCGCCGTCTGTCTCGGAATAGCGGTAGAGATAAACCTCTCCGTCCTGATTCTGTCCGTTCTCGTCCAGCGGGAGGAGCGCAATGTATTCCCTGTTGTTCGACGCAGGAAAAATGTTGAGCACCGCACAGACAACCTCTGTATCATCGTCCAGCGTAAGGGTGACAGTCGGCTGGCTTACATCGATACTGCAGTCGCTTCCGCAGGAGGAGCAGTCGCCGGCACAGGCAGCGGATTGTGTGAATTTCTCTTCCATAACAAAATCCTTCTTTCTTTTGATTATATTAGATGAATACTTGTCCTGAAATTTTAACAGATTATCGGAAAAAAAACAATAAATCTTTTGCTGTTTGGGTGTATTTTCTATTGACGCGGAAGAATTGCGGTTTTATACTGATTACAATAAAAATTTTAAAGAAAAAGGCAGAATCTGCCGGGGAGGAAATATTATGGAAATCAGATTCGAAAAAAGAGAACAGCCGCTGGAGAAACCGGATCAGAAACATCTCGGCTTCGGTAAATATTTCACCGACTATATGTTTGTGATGGACTGGGACCAGGGACAGGAGTGGCATGATGCGCGTATCGTACCGTACGCGCCGATCGCCATGGACCCTGCGACGATGGTGCTTCACTATGCGCAGGAGACTTTTGAGGGACTGAAAGCGTACCGGACCGCAGAAGGAAAGGTTCAGCTGTTCCGCCCGGAGATGAATGCACGCCGTATGATCAAGTCCAATGAGCGTCTGTGTATGCCGGCGCTTCCGGAGGAGATGTTTGTGGAAGCGGTAAAAGAACTGGTGCGTGTTCAGGAAGACTGGGTACCGTCTGAGCCGGATACCTCTCTCTACATCCGTCCGTTCATGTTCGCGACAGAGTACAGCCTGGGCGTACATATGGCGAAATCCTATAAATTTGTGATTATCACAAGTCCGGTAGGTGCTTACTATCCGGAAGGCATCGATCCGGTAAAGATCCTTGTGGAAGATGAATATGTCCGTGCGGTACAGGGCGGCACCGGCTTTACAAAATGCGGCGGAAACTATGCAAGTTCCATCGCCGGCCAGGTAAAAGCGGAGAAGATGGGATGTACCCAGGTTCTGTGGCTGGACGGTGTTCACCGCAAATATGTGGAGGAAGTCGGAACCATGAACATCATGTTCAAGATCGCCGGCGAGATCTACACTGCACCGCTGGAAGGAACGGTTCTTCCGGGCGTGACCCGCGATTCCCTGATCCACATTCTGAGAGACTGGGGATATAAAGTAAACGAGACGCATCTTTCGATCGACGACCTGATGAAAGCAGGCCATGACGGCACGCTGGAAGAGGCGTTCGGAACAGGAACTGCGGCCGTAGTATCACCGGTCGGAGAGCTGGTATACAAAGATGACAAAGTGACGGTCAACGACTTTAAGATCGGCGAACTGACCCAGAAACTTTACGACACACTGACCGGTATTCAGTGGGGCCGTATCGAGGACAAGTATGGCTGGATCGTACCGGTAGATTGATCCGGGCGGCAGCGCTGAACAGAAAAGAGACGGAATGTTCTGTACAGACACCGGAAATGGTCTGTACAGAGCAGTCTGAACTGTTATAAATTTCCGATTTCACAGTTCTGTATCCGGATACTCCGGGAAGGGAATTGTGGGATCGGAAATTTTTATGACTGCAACCACAAGCCGTTGATAGGATAAGAAATCAGAATCAGAGAGGAAACTACATGAATAATCAGGAACGTATGCCTCTGCTCGAGGCACTGGAAGCTTTCAGAGACGGATCTCCAGCCTATTTTCGCATTCCGGCACACCGCTTTCTGAGAGGACTGAACCCGGCGCTGTGCGGGAAAGATCTGGCGGCTCTGGATCTGTCCGAGGCGGAGGGGCTGGATGATCTCCACCAGGCTTCCGGGCCGATCCGGGAAGCCCAGGATCTGGCCGCCGGACTGTTTCACGCCAGACAGACTTTTTTTCTCGTCAACGGAACTACCTGCGGCAATGAGGCGATGGTACTGTCCGCTGTCTGCGAGGGAGAAAAAATTATTGTCCCGAGAAATGTTCACAAATCGGTATTGATGGGACTGATCATGAGCGGAGCGACACCGGTCTATATTATGCCGGAATATCTGGAAGAATGGGATTTGTGGGGGAGCGTCACACCGGAGGCTGTCGAGGAAGCCTTTTGCCGGGAGCCGGAAAGCCGGGCGGTGCTTCTGGTCAGTCCGACCTATTACGGGATCACCAGCGACCTGGAACGGATCGCCGGGATTTGCCGCCGGCACGGCGCGCTTCTTCTGGTGGATGAAGCGCACGGCTCTCATCTGTATTTCTCCGACCGTCTTCCCAAAGGTGCACTCGCCTGCGGCGCCGACGCAGTGGCGCAGAGCTTCCATAAGACTGCCGGCTCCTTTACTCAGAGTTCCCTGCTGCATCTGGGAACGGACCGGATCGACAGTCAGAGAGTGGCAGAGAATCTCCATCTGGTACAAAGTACTTCTCCGTCGTATCTGCTGATGGCATCCCTGGACGCCGCGAGAAGAGAACTGGCGGTGAACGGAACGGCGATGATGGAAAAAGCGCTCCGGCTTGCACGGCAGGCGCAGGAGGGACTGGAAAAGATTCCGGGAGTCCGTGTACTGGACGACCAGGTAGCGGGCGTTCCGGCCATGTTTGACAAAGACGCCACCCGGCTGGTCTTTTCCGCATCCGATGCAGGGATCTCCGGTTACCGTCTGGGAGAACTTCTCTATGAACGCTTTCGCGTCAGTCCCGAACTGACTGACGAAGAGAACGTAGTGGCCGTCATCACTTTTGCCAATGAACCGGAGGACGTCAGCCGTCTGGTGAAAGGAGTGGAGACGCTGGCCGGCGAAAGTCTCGCGGCGGGGACCGCCAGCGGCAGTGTACCTCAAAAGGAAAGAGTGGAAGATCCGGATCGGAAAGCGGGACGGGAGTTCCAGATCTTTTCGATGCCGCGGCAGGCGATGACGCCGCGGGAGGCATATTTTTCACAGACATGGGAGACACTCCCTCTGGAAGAAACCGCAGGGAGAGTTACAAAAGAGATGGTGGTTCCTTATCCGCCCGGAATTCCACTTCTCTGTCCGGGAGAGATCGTCACCGGCGAACACATCCGTGCGATCCAAAAATATCGGGAAGCGCGCTGTGAATTCCACGGAACTGCCGACAGGACCGTAAAGACCCTGCGGGTCATGGCGGTTACAGGCACGGCGAAGCGTTCGGCCGGCTGAACGCTTCTCCGACAGGTTTCTTTTTGTAAAAAAGGTTTTATTCCATAGATTTCTATGCTATAATTAAAAATGTATTATTGTCTGAAAACTCAGACGAGTGTGTAC
>ERZ1090868.60-NODE-60-length-57399-cov-6.150548_pt1 | contig 57399 bp, 60 predicted proteins | sample MGYA00478475_ERZ1090868 | MGnify/ENA primary metagenome ERZ1090868 (study PRJEB33644, sample SAMEA5815747) | chicken gut metagenome | biome: Chicken; feature: Gastrointestinal Tract; material: Caecum | place: Ireland | collected 2019-01-01 | study: A study of the...
CCATATCCTGCCAAAGTCAACTCTTTTTTCCAGTTTTTCTGCAAATTTTTCGTGCTCCGGCAGGAGTGCCCCGCCGGCGCACGATTTTTACAACTGCATATCTTTGAGGTGCTCATAACAATAGTCGAATATCTTCTTTCTTGTTACGATCCCAATGAACATATTGCGGTCATCGATAACCGGGACAAAATTCTGGTTGGACGCCCGCGACAGCAAATCTACGATCCGCGCATTGGCATCGACCGCCTTGTTGTCACACCGCCGCGGCAGGTCGCGCATTTGCAGCGACATGGTCTTCTTTTTACCGATTAGCTCCCCACAGTCACAGCTCATCCACAGGAAATCCCCCTCGGTCACCGTGCCAATGTACTCTCCTTCGCGCGAGATCAGTGGAATCGCGTGATAGCCGCTCGCCCGCAATTTGTCCAAACCGTCCTTGATACCCATATCATCATATAGATATGTCACCTCACTCTTATAAGTCAGGAAAAACATGATATTCATGTAAGCACATCCTTAAAAACGTAGTTCTGTTGTGTTTTCTCTATTTTACCAAATACTACCAGTCGATTCAAGGCGTGTTATGGACAGTTTGCACAATGTTTACAAATTATCAGCCGTTGGCTTCCTCGCCGCCGCGCAGCTCTCGTAAAATCCGAGTAATGAGACCGACGCGCTGGAACGGCGTGATGAAGTACCACCCTGCCGTGTACGGCTCCATGCGCTGGGCGAGCTGCACAGAAAGATCCACCGCTAGGTCCTCGGCCGCCTCGCGGTCCAACCCCTCGTAGCGTTTGATCACGCCCTGTGAGATCTCGATCCCGGCAACTTCATTGTTCATATACAGCGCATTGCGGTAGCTCACGATCGGGATGACGCCGCCCAAAATATCGCTGTCCAATTCCTCGTGGGCGCGGATCAGGTTTTCAAAGGCGCGGGAGGTGAAGACCGGCTGGGTCAAGAAAGCCGCGACGCCCTGCTCCTGCTTGCGCTTCGCGCGGCGCAGCTCCACCTCAAAGTTGGCCGCGTTGACATTGAGCGCGCCATACACCCGGAACGGCGCGGTAATGCCCTGTTCGCCGAGCTCACGGATATAGCCTGCCAGCACCGCCGAATTGAACGAAAATACGCCCTTGACCTCGTCCCGCTCGGCCGACGGAATCGGGTCGCCGGTGACGACGAGCACGTTATGCACGTCCTCGGCCGACAGGCCGAGCAGCAGCGCCTTGGTGGCGTTGATGTTGCGGTCGCGGCACGTCATGTGCGGGATGGGATCGATGTCCAGTTCCCGGTGCAGCTTGGCCGCCAGCATGGAGCTATCCGCGCGCGCGCGTGCAATCGGGCAGTCGGCAATGGTCACCGCGTCCACGCCCGCCTGCTTGAGCGCCCTTGCTCCGGCCATGAACCGGTCCAGGCGGGCGTCTGCCGGCGGGTCCAGCTCGACGGCGATCACGCGCTTGCCCGCCCGGAATTTATCCGCCAAGCGGTTGCGGACATTGCGCGGCACTGCGGCCGGCTGCTCTTTGGAGGCAACCGGCTTGATCTCCTCCTCGTTGAGCGCCTCTGCCGTCAGACGGATATGTTCGGGCGTCGTGCCGCAGCAGCCACCGATGATCTTGGCACCCGCGGCGACGATCTCCACCATGCGGGCGGCGAAATACCCAGCACGGTTCTCAAAGAACGTACGGCCATCCACGATCGTCGGATACCCGGCGTTGGGCATGACGCTCAACATGGCAGGCTCTGCCCCCGGGCGCTCTTTGCCAAACAGGCTGGCATTCGCCCGCGCCTGGGCCAGCAGATGGTTGGGCCCGGACACGCAGTTGAACCCGGCCGCGTCGATGAGCGGACACTCAGCCGCGCGCGCAAGCACCGCACGGGCGGACAGGCCCTTGCGGGTAAATCCATCGGGCGTGACCGCAAAGGAAGTGATAAGGAATGCTTCCGGGCAGCGCGCCTTGATATAGGCCGCAAGACCATACAGGTCATCGTCATCCGAAAAGGTCTCAAACAGGAAGTTCTGCGCGCCGAGCGCCAAAAACTCATCCACAATCTTCTCATATTCCCCGTCGGCGTCGGTGATCGGCCCAATATCCGCAAAGACGAAGGCGCGGTACGGCTCTGCGGCCTCCTGGGCCAGTTTCCAGCCTGCACGGATAACCGTGCGCACCCGGTCGAAGCTGCACTCGAGCGCGTGGGTATTGGCGGCAAAGGTGTTGGTCTTGATGGCGCGGGCGCCCGATTCCAGATACGCCTTGTGCACAGCCGTGACCTGTTCAGGCGCAGTGCAGTTGGCCAGCTCGCATTTGCCCGGATATTCCGGGTGCACCGCCCGGAAATAGGTGCCCATTGCGCCGTCAAACAGCAGCACCTTATGCTTTAGATACTCTCTCAGTTCCATCTCTTATCCCAGTACCTCCCTACAGATCTCAACCGACTCCCGCGCATCGCGGGCATAAAAGTCTGCGCCCATCTTTTTGGCATATTCCGGCGTGAGCACCGCGCCGCCCACCCAGATCTTGCACGGATGACCGCTCCGGCGCAGGGCCTGGATGGTCTCGTCCATGCTCACAAGCGTGGTGGTCATAAGAGCGGACAGGCCGATCAGATGCACGTCTTCCCGGATGGCGGTCTCGACAACGGTTTCGACCGGCACATCGCGGCCCAGATCGATGACGCGGTAGCCATAATTTTCTACAATGGTCTTGACGATGTTCTTGCCAATGTCATGGATATCGCCCTTGACGGTCGCGACCAGGACCTTGCCCTTGGAGACAGCCGGACCGCCGGTCGCTGCGAGCTCGGCCCGGATGATCTCAAAGGCCTCCTGGGCCGCGCCTGCGGCGTTGATGAGCTGCGGCAGGAAGATCTCGCCGCGCTCAAAGCGGCCGCCGACCACGTCCAGCGCCGGGATGAGCAGCTCGTTGACGACTTCGAGCGCCGGCTTGCCCGACGCGAGCAGCCCAGCGGTCAGGCGGCGCGCCTCATCCTTGAGCCCGCGCTCGACCGCGTGCGGCAAGGTGGCCTGGGACGCATCCGGGGCCGGCTGCGCGGGCGCCGGCCCGCCCTTGCCCTGGGTACAGGCCGCAATATAAGCCTCTGCATTTTTGTCCCGGTTATAAATGACATTAAACGCGCGGATGGCGTCCATTACCGCCGCCGTGTTAGGGTTGATGATGGGCAGGTCTAAGCCGTGCGCCATGGCCAGTGTCAAAAAGCTTGCGGTGATCAGCGTGCGGTTGGGCAGGCCGAACGAGATGTTGGACACGCCCAGCGCACAGTGCAGCCCCAGGCGCTCGCGTACCATCTGCATGGCGCGCAGGGTCTCCACCGCCTTGTCCTGCTCGGCCGACACGGTCAGCGTCAGGCAGTCGATGATGACGTCCTCTTTTGGGATGCCATAAGACAGAGCGGCCTGCAGGATGCGCTCAGCGATGGCAAAGCGCGCCTCGGCCGTGGCCGGGATACCGCCCTGGTCCATGGTCAGGCCAATGACGGCCGCGCCGTACTTTTTGACCAGCGGCAGCACCCGTGCCAACACCTCGGGTTCGCCGTTGACCGAATTGACAATGGCCTTGCCGTTGACCACGCGCAGGCCGGCCTCCAGCGCCTTGGGGTCGGAGGAGTCGATCTGGATGGGCAGGTCGGTCACCGATTGGATGGCCTTGACCACCTTGACCATCATAGAGGGCTCATCGATGCCGGGCAGACCGACGTTGACGTCCAGGATATGTGCGCCGGCTTCGGTCTGTTCGACCGCCTGCGCTAGGATATAGTCCAGGTCACCCTCGCGCAGGGCCTGCTGGAAGCGCTTTTTTCCGGTCGGGTTGATGCGCTCGCCAATCACGCGCACACCGTCCACCACAACGGTCTCGGTCGGGGTGCACACGGCCGTACGGCGCACTATCTCGTGTGTGGCAGCCGTCTGGCCGGCCGTTGCCTGCACGAGCGCACGGATAAATTTCGGGGCGGTACCGCAGCAGCCGCCCAGATACTGCACGCCCAGCGCCGGGAACTTCGCCATCTCGCGGGCAAAATCGTCCGCCGTAATGCTGTACGCCCCGGTTTCGGGGTCCGGCAGGCCGGCGTTTGCCTTGACGATGAGCGGCAGGCGGGTCAGGCGGCTCATCTCCTGCACGATGGGATACAGCTCAACTGGGCCGAGCGAGCAGTTAACGCCCAATGCGTTCACGCCTAGGCCCTCGAGTACCGCGCACATGGCATCTACCGAACAGCCGGTGAAGGTGCGATGGTTGGGCTCAAAGGTCATGGTGACAAAGACCGGCTTTTGGCTGTGTTCCTTGGCCGCGAGCACGCCCGCCTTGACCTCATAGAGGTCGGTCATAGTCTCAAAGACGATGAGGTCGGCCGCCTCGCCGGCCTCAATGATCTCGCGGAAGATGTCGTAAGCCTCCTCAAAGGCCAGCGTGCCATACGGCTCGAGCAGGCGGCCGATGGGGCCGATATCGAGCGCCACGCGCGGCCGCGCACAGCCCGGATGGGCCGCGCAGAACGCGTCCACGGCCTGCCGCGCGCAGGCGAGCCCGGCGCGCACGGTCTCCCCGGTGTCCAGGCCCTCGCGCAGGAGCTTTTCGCGGTTCGCGCCAAAGGTATTTGCATAAATGAGCTGGCTGCCAGCCTCCAGATAGGCCGCGTGCACCCGGGCCACCCGCTCGGGCGCCTCCAGGTTCCAGGCCTCCGGCGCGCGGCCGGCAGGCAGGCCCGCCTGCTGCAGCATGGTGCCCATGGCACCGTCCAGATAACAGAGTGTTCTTTCCATAAGTCTTTCCTATTCTCTCCCACAGGTCTTCCCGGCCTTGCGAAAGGCGCAGGTCTCAAACATTGAACAGTATGCACAGCCGCGGAACCGCTTTTGCTGCGGCCGGCCGGCCAGACCGATGATAGCGGTGACCGACTTGCGCGGCGTCAAGATATGGGTGCTCGTCACGGTCAGACCGATGCGGCGTGGCGCATCCACCAGCTGGACGAAATCGTCCTGCAGCAAAATAGGCAGGTCTCCGTAGCCCGGACTGAACCGGTCGGTCAGGTAGATCCCGGCACCGGCCGCAGCCTGGATCTCCCGCTCGGCCGCGTCGCACACGGCCTCAATGAAGGCCGAGCCGCAGCAATCCAAGACGACCGCGCGCGACATATCGCGCACCTGTGCCCTACGGATGGCCAGCTCCAGGCCGTTGCCAAGCGTCGCGGCCAGCAATACCATGCGGTCACAGTCCGTAAGCATGGCCGGCACATCCTGTCCGGTGAAGGCCAGCGCCGGCGTGCGCGCGGCGCGGTCGATGGGCAGGATGCGGTAGGTGTAGCGCGGCTCGGACACACGCAGGGTCTCTGCCATGCAGACATCGATCAGCGCATCGATCTCGGGCGGGATCTCGCTGCCCGTCCAGCGCAGATATTGTAAGACTTCTTTTCGGTTAAAGGTTTCAAGATTCAGGTTCATGCTTATTTTGTTTCCTATGCTGTAATTTCCAAGTGAGTCCTGCGATCAAAATACCGATCGCCATAGTCAGTAGCACTGCGACAATCTCTAAAAGCCAAGAATACGCCGTGAAAAAATCCATGATCTGGGTTGTGGTATGGTTGATCACGCCCAGCACGACCGGCTTCCCCGTCCATTCATAGTAGTCAATGACCAAATCTTTGATCACTTTTTTCGGGGTGCTGCCATCGGCCATGCGCGCACGCATCCACTGCGCATACAGCGCAGCCACCGGCAAGCCTTTCATCCCAGCCCCCCACAGAGCACCGAACAGCACCCGGCGGCGCAGCGGTTCTCGTCCAGGAAAATACACATGCACGCCGATATATCCCGCAATCGAAACCAACAGCAGTACCCAATATAGCCATTCCGATGTGCGCAAAAGTGCTCCACAGGCGCCGATTACTGCGACTGCTAAAAGTCCAATCCTCTGCCTCCGGCGGGCGCGCTCTTCCAGATACTTCTGGGTTTCTAGTCCCAAGTTCGGGTCTTTGGGCCTGCGCTCCCCGGCCAGCAGTTCGTCCACGGTCACGCCGAGGTTCTCAGCCAGTGCGGGTAGGACCGTAATGTCGGGCAGGCCGTCGCCAGTCTCCCACTTGGACACGGCCTTATTGGTCAGGCCCAGCCGGTCGGCCAGCATCTGCTGGGTCAGCCCGATCGCCTTGCGCCGTTCGGCAATGAATGCGCCGATCTTCCGGTTATCCATATAAGATCCCTCCTTTTGTGGTTTGAGCATACCACGCGGGCGGTCCACGGACAACCCACCGCCTGCCGAAATCAAATCCACGCAGCGTGGAATCCCCGCACTGCAAGGCCAATCTCACAGAAATCGCCGGTTTTGCAGCGCAATACGGCAAAATATATCCGGGTACAGCGGCGCAAAAAAGCCTGCACCCGCTATACTCGACGATATAAGTATAGCATAAGCGCAGGCCAATTGACAGGGATTTCCCTCATATTTTTCAGCAGTGTGTGCCGTCCGGCGCGTCACACATAGCGTCCACCTCGTCGTCCCGCAAGTGCCTGCCCGAAGTGACGATGGAAAAGTGCAAGATATCCTGTGTCTTGCATACCTCCACATAAGACATCGCGGTCACGTCCTTTCCCGCTGCAAAATCGGAATGAGCCGCCGGCATAGTATCGCGCCCAGCACGCTCAGCAAAATATCCCCTGGCGCAGTCATCGCGACACAGTAGAAAAAGAGCTGCCACAGCCCCATCGGGGTGCCAAGATAAAGCCCCATGATGAGGGCATAATAGACTGTCCCGCACAGGTAGACGATGGCGAGCCCGGCCAGGCTGGCCGCGATCAGCCGTCCAGTGTGCAGCCCGCCCGGGCGGTGGGCCAGTGTACCGGTCACAAACGTGCCGAGCGCAAAGCCGATGAGATACCCGAAGGTGGGATGGAACACATAGCTCGGGCCGCCGCCCGCCGTGAAGACCGGCAGGCCCAAAAGCCCCAGGACGACATACAGACAAACCGCCGCCGCGCCATCTTTCCCGCCCAGGAGCAGGCCGGCGAGCATGGTGAACAGATATTGCAGCGTGATGGGAACAAACGGAGTCGGGATGCGCAGGAACGCGCCCGCTGCAATGAGCGCGGCGAACATGGCGCACAGCACCATGCGCCGAATCCGGTCTCGGGTCATGCCGGTGCACCCCCTTCCCCGGCCAGCCGCATCGTGATCTCCCCGGCCGACAGCCGCCCAGCCGTGCCGTCCTCGTAGCGCACGACCAAGCGGCAGGCGTCGTCTACGTCCAACACGGTCGCACGCCGCGCGCCGCCCAGCTGCTGCACCTCGACCGTCCGGCCGATGGCCAGGCTGCGCCGCCGGTATTCGTCCACATAGCTCTCGGGCTGCTGGGCCGTGTAATAGGACATGAAGCGGTTTAAAAAGGCGGCTGCCATCCGGTTTTTCCCGTCGTCCTGCGGCGCGCGGAACACGCTCCCGGCGATATCAGACAGCGCCGCCGGGAAGCCGTCCTGCGGCGGATATACGTTCATCCCAACGCCCAGCACCGCATAATCCACGGCACCGTCCTCCAGGGCAAAAGCGGCCTCGGTCAAAATTCCGCCAACTTTCCGGCCGCGCAGAAAGATATCGTTGACCCACTTGATCTGGGCGGCCTCGCCCGACACCGTCTCAATAGCCTGGCACGCCGCGGCCGCCGCCATGGTCGTCAGCCGCCCAGCCTGGGCCTGGCCTGGGCGGAGCAGGATGCTCAGGTACACGCCGGTATCCGCCGGCGAGAAAAAGCTGCGCCCGCGGCGCCCACGCCCCTGCGTCTGCCGGACCGCCAGCACCGTGCAGCCCTCAGCCGCGCCGGCCGCAGCCCGCGCGCGCACGACGGTATTGGTAGAGTCTACCTCGGGCAGCACGTCGATCGCCAGTCCGCCACAGGCAGGCTCCAAGTATTTCCCGATCCCCTGGGGCGACAGCCTATCGCTTTGAAGTGACAGGCTGTATCCCTTATGCGGGACAGCGTCGATCTCATAGCCCGCGCTGCGCAGGCCCTGGACGGCCTTCCAGACCGCCGCACGCGAGACCGACAGCGCCTGGGCAATCTGCTCTCCGGACAGGTAGCGCCCCTTATTCTCTTCCAAAAATGCAAGCAGCCGTTCTCTCGTCTGCATGCGCCTCACCTCCTTGGTTTGGTTTATGATACCATAGCCGCCGCTTATTGTCAACTTATAATTTATTTTAGGTTTACAATTAACGGTCAAAAAAAGCACACCGGATGGATGTGCTTTTTTGACTTTGGGGCGCCGTCAGGCAATGCCGAAAAAGCGTTTGCCGTTCTCCAGCGTCACGCGCGCCGCTTCCTCCGGAGAAATCCCCTTGACCTCCGCGATCACCTCAGCCACGCGGTGCACATAAAGCGATGAGTTGCGCTTGCCGCGGTAGGGCTCGGGCGCCATATAGGGCGCGTCGGTCTCGATCATTAGGCGCTCCAGCGGGATCGCCTCGATAGCGGCCCGCGCCTTTTTTGAGTTCTTGAAAGTGGCCACGCCGGTAAACGAGATCATGCAGCCAAGCGCCAGGAGCTGCCCTGCAAACTCGGCCGATCCCGAATAGCAGTGGAACACGCTGGGCACGCCGGGATACTGCTCGACAATGGTCAGACTATCCAGGTGAGCCTCGCGGTCATGGATGATAACCGGCAGGCCGCAGCGCCGCGCCATGCGCATCTGCGCGCGGAAAACCTCCTGCTGGCGGCGGCGCTCCCCCGGGTCCTTGCACCAGTAGTAATCCAGACCAATCTCACCGATGGCACGGACTTTGGGGTGCTTCGCCATCTCCTCGATCTCTTTGAGGCCATCCGCGATCTGTTCGTCGGACAGGCCCTCAATATTTTCCGGGTGATAGCCGACCGCCGCATACACAAACGGATAGTGCTCGGCATAGGAGACCGCCTTGCGGCTGGTCTCCGGGTCACAGCCGGGGTTCAGGATGAGCTCTACGTCATTTTCCGGCATGGACGCGAGCAGCGCGTCGCGGTCCTCATCGAACCGCGCGTCGTCATAGTGCGCGTGGGTATCAAATACTTTCACCGGTTTACTGCCTCCCTCTCAAACACAAGGTCCAGCTCCTTGATGCCGCCGTTTCCGGTAAACCTGCTGGGTACAAAGCCCACAAACCGCCAGCCCTTGGCCGCGTAAGATGCAATGACCTCCCGGTGCTCCTGGCTACTGTTATCCATAAAAAATCCGCCGCCGGTATAAATGGTCTTATAGGTGTACTCAAACACGGGATCGATCTCCTTTAGTCTCAAAAAACAGCACAAGGGCGCAGAGTTTCCCCCCGCGCCCTTGCCAGAATCATTCAAAAATCAGGCGTCAGCACAGCTTTGCGCCAGCCGGGACCGCATCGTCCAGCATGACCAGATGCAGCTCTTCCGCGCCGTCCTCCAGCTCACGGACGGCCGACAGGATCATGCCGTTGGACTCCAGGCCCATCATCTTGCGGGGGGGCAGGTTGGTGCAGGCCACCAGCGTCTTGCCGACGAGATCCTCGGCCTTGTAGTACTTGGCAATGCCCGACAGGATCTGGCGAGGCGTACCGCTGCCGTCGTCCAGCTGGAATTTGAGCAGCTTTTCGCTCTTGGGCACGTTCTCGCAGGCGGTCACCTTGCACACGGTCATCTCGACCTTGGCGAACTCGTCGATCGTGATGCAGCCCTCGGGGATTTCGACCTTCTTGGCCTTCTTCCCTTCCTTCTTGGCAGCCTTGTCCTGCTTCTTTTCCTCCTGACGGTTTTCGCAGACGAGCTCGGTCAGCTTCTTCGGGATGTGGATACGGCTGAACAGGATCTCGGCCTTGCCGACCGTGCCGCCAACCGGCATGCCGTCAAACGATGCCAGCGACTCCACGCCCTTGTCCGCGACGTTCAGCTGGGCAAAGATCTTGTCCGCGGTCTCGGGCAGATAGGGGCGCAGCATGGTGGCCGCAAAGCGAATAGACTCGAGCAGGTTGTACAGCACCGTGCCAAGGCGGGCCTTCTTGCTCTCGTCCTTGGCCAGGGCCCAGGGCATGGTCTCGTCGATATACTTATTGGAACGGCGCAGCAGGGCAAAGATCTCGTCGATGGCGTCCGCAACATGCAGGCCGTCCATCTTGGCTTCAACCTTGGCCGGCAGGGCCAGCGCCATTGCCTTGAGTTCCTCGTCGACCGGCTCGGCCTCGCAGGGCTCCATGATTTTGCCGTCAAAGTACTTGTGGTCCATGGCGATGGTACGGTTGACCAGGTTGCCCAGGACATTTGCCAGGTCGGAGTTGATGCGCTCCATCATCATCTCATAGGTCAGCACACCGTCATTTGCGAACGGGATCTCGTGCAGGACGTAATAGCGCACCGCGTCCACACCAAAGTACCTGACAAGGTCGTCGGCATAGATGACGTTGCCCGCGGACTTGGACATCTTGCCGTCGCCGACCAGCAGCCACGGATGGCCGAAGACCTGTTTGGGCAGTTCCTCGCCCAGCGCCATGAGGAAGATCGGCCAATAGATGGTGTGGAAACGGATGATATCCTTGCCGATGAGATGGACGTCCGCCGGCCAGAACTTCTTAAAGTGCTCGTCATGGTTGCCGTCCGGGTCCCAGCCGCAGAAGGTGATATAGTTGGTCAGCGCGTCCAGCCAGACGTAGACAACGTGCTTCCGGTCAAATGTGACCGGCACGCCCCAGTTGAAGGAGGTACGGGAGACGCACAGGTCCTGTAGGCCGGGCTTTAAGAAATTGTTGATCATCTCATTCTTGCGCGACTCCGGCTGGATAAAATCGGGATGTGTCTCGATATATTCCATCAGGCGGTCGGCATATTTGCTCATGCGGAAGAAATATGCTTCCTCCTCGGCATCCACGACCGGGCGGCCGCAGTCCGGGCACTTGCCGTCCACAAGCTGGCTCTCGGTCCAGAAGGACTCACAGGGCGTGCAGTACTTGCCCTTGTAGGAGCCCTTGTAGATATCGCCCTGGTCATACAGCTTTTTGAAGATCTTCTGCACCTTCTCGACATGCATCGGATCGGTCGTCCGGACAAAGCGGTCGTAGGTCGTGTTCATCAGGTCCCAGATCTCCTTGATCTGGCCTGCAACCTTGTCGACGTACTCCTGCGGCGTGATGCCAGCGGCCTCGGCCTTCTCCTGGATCTTCTGGCCGTGCTCGTCGGTGCCGGTCTGGAAGTAGACGTCGTACCCGGTCATGCGCTTGTAGCGCGCGATGGCATCCGCCAGGACGATCTCATAGGTGTTGCCGATGTGTGGCTTTGCCGAGGTATAGGCAATCGCCGTGGAGATATAGTAAGGCTTTTTATCCATTGTTCTCTCATTCCTCCTAAAATTGCTCAATCTATTATATATCATACCGGAATTTGCCGGTGCAATCAAGAGAGGGCGGGCAAATTCATCAAAAATCGGGGACAAAAAAAAGCCGCTGCCGGGCAGATGGCCGGGCGGCGGCTTCTCCATCAGTTGTCGCCGAGCTGGTCTGCCGGCGGTTCGGTCTGCTTTTCCGGGTGCTCCATATACCAGGTGTAGGCGATCATGGTGCTGAACAGATACCCCCAGTAAAACAGGGTCCCGATGCCCATGGTCCAGATGCCAAAGAGCTGCCAGCCGAGGAAGCTCAGCACCAGGACGGTCAGCTTCACCCCTTGCCTGCGGAACAGGCGTACCGCGGTCTTTATGGCCTCCCGGATACGCATGTCCGGGGTGCGCACGGCCAGGAAATAGGCCCCGACATAGCGCAGGATGCGCCCGGCAAACGGCGTGCTGACCAGCAAGTAAAATATGCTGAGCTGGCCGGCCAGCGCGTAAAACTTTTCTGCGTCCTGAACGATAGACGGGTCGCGCGTCAGGGCCAGATAGCAGTAGCCCACGGTCAAGGCGACCGGGATGCTCATCCACAGCGCGCTGCGCAGGGCCACGCACAGTCCAAGCTTTAAGCTTCGCACATAGTTATAGCGGCTGCCTAACGCATCGAATACGGTCAGCAGGGAACCGCGGTGGTAAAAGAGCACGTCCATCAGATAGTGCATCAGCCCATAAATAAGCGGCAGTACCAGGAGCACCAGCACCGCTGCGCACAGCAGCAGGGCCAGCGCCACATTGCCAGTCATCAGCATATAGCTATAGGCCACATTGGCCGCCATCATCAGGGGCAGCATGCAGATCAGCACCGCCACCATCACCCACAATAGGTTGCGCAGGATGCGGTCCTTGGCGATTGTCTTGCACTTGCGCCGGATATTGATGGGGACGCGTTTCACCTCTTGTTCTTCCAAATTCTTCTTCCTTTCTATCACTCAGCTCTCCGGGTCGGACGAGCCTGCGCCCGATCCGCCGGATGCTCCGGACGCCGCGCTTCCCGTGTCCGTGCTCGCGCTGCTCTGGGTGCTGGAAGTGCCCGTACTGGCCGCAGGCTCGCTCTTAGATGCCTCTGGGCCGATCAGGATGATCTTGTCGCGCTTGCGATAGCTCGAACGGTTGGCGACCTCCTTGGTGGTCTCGCCGTTGACCGTAACATACTTATAGGTGATGGTCTTGTAGCCGGTGGCTGCGGTCTGCTCGACCTCGGTCTCCCCCGGCGCGAGCGAAGCGTCAGTCTTTTTGATGGTCTCCGGGGTCAGCGTCTCCAGGATCTGCGTCTCCAGGCGGACGGTCTTGTCGTCTGCCTTGGTGCCGCGGATGGTCACCTTCATCTGGCTGCCCTCGCGCACGGTCACCAGTTTGATCGGATAATCGGTATCATTTTTGAATTTAAAGTCCAGGCTGCCGTAACTGACCGTTGCGTCCTCGCCAAGCGGCGTATATGCGACGGTGAGCGAATGGTTAGAGCGCTCGGTGACCTCCAGGTCGGCGCGCAGCACGGCCATGTACAGCGTCGAGGAAGGCTGGCAGACACCGCCGCCGACCTCATCGATGAGCTTGCCGTTGGAATAAGCGCCCGCGGCCTTGAAACCGCGCTCGGTTGTGCGTGGACCAACCACGTCGTTATAGGAAAACTCCTCGCCCGGATTTAGAATGGTGCCATTGATATACTGCGCGGCCAGGGTGACATTGTTCGTGCGGTCTGTATTGCCCGTGTTGAGGCTGGTTGAGGCCGACGCCAGCACGTCGCGGAACAGCGCCCGGTCCAGCACCTCCTTCGTCACCTTAGCCGGCGTGACCGACACCGGGATGGTGTAGGTAGCCTCGGTGCCGTCGCCGATGATCTCGCGCGCCTTGTCTGCGTCCATCACGATACCATTTTTCTCCGGGATGATGGTCTTTCCATCCGACTTGTCGACAATGGCATTGGTCGGCTCACAGTCCACTTCGGCCTTGAGCGCGTCCACGTCGAGCGGCTCCGGGTCGGTCAATTGGGTCTCAACCGTGTACTCGCTGAAATCCATGGCTTCGATCTTGCCGCGCAGGTCGTCGCGCACCTTAGCCTGGTCAAAGCTGACGCCCGGCTTGGGCATTGTCAGGATGAGGTTCGTGCCCTCCAGCGTCCAGGTCGCGCCAGTCGGCTCGGTCAGCGCCTCGGAGGCGATCTCCTCCAGGCGCTGGTTGAGCGCATCATTGTTGATCGTAATGACAAGATCGGCCGACTTCTGGCCAAACAGCGCCCCGAAAGCGCCGCCCACGCGCTCGGCCACGCTGCCGGTGTGGCCGATGTCATAGGCGGCCTGCGCGCTGGCTGCTGCATCCAGACCATTGGTCACGTCCTGGATGGAAATGGGGTAGTCTGTGTCATGAATCTTGACGTTGATGACCGCGCTGTCCACAACTGGGCCGACTTCCTCGGCGATCTTTTGCTGGGCTGCGGCCAGGCTCAGCCCGCCAACCTCCACCGTGCCCGCCGTCACGCCGCGGAACACCGTGCCCGTGGCGTATGTATAGCCTAGGGCCGTGCCCGCGCCGAGCAGTAATACAATCAAAACGGTCAAAAAGACAACCTTGCCCCTTCCCCGCTTTTTCTCCCGCTTGCGGCGCGGCGCATCGTCCCGATACTCTGGCTGTTCTGCGCCATGGCTGTACACATGTACCGGGCCGTCCCGCCGGGGCGTGACCGTGCGCGCGTCGCGCTTGCGTGCGGACGCTTTTCGCTTCTTTTTCCCGCCGCTGGATGCCCGGACACTTCTCCCCCCGTGCGCGGGCGCCTGCGCTGCCGCCCGGTCGGCCTGCGCCGCAGGCGGCGTATAGGGCTGATAGGCCGCGGGCTGCTGTGCCGGCCGCCAGACCTGATCTTCGTCCGGCTCGATTGTCGGCTGGGGACGCGACGCTCTGTCCGGCTCCTCGGCCATGGCCTCGTATTCCCGCAGAATATCGTCAACAGAAATTTCTTTCTTCTGTTCGTCCATCGTAATCTCCTCTCCCCTGCCTGTGTACTTCTGCTTCTCATACAGACAATTTTATTCTATGCTAAATCGCGGCCGATTACAATAACCAATCGGTCATCATTTCGACAAAAAACAAGGGGACGCGCCGCGCCCCCTTCCTGATTGTTCACAAAAAAGCGTGTGTTTCCAGCTGTGCCGCAGACAGGCGGCACAGGGCGCTTGCTTACACGTTGAATCGGAACAGCACAACGTCGCCGTCCTGCATGACGTAGTCCTTGCCTTCCGAGCGCACAAGCCCCTTCTCGCGCGCGGCAGCCATCGAGCCGCAGGCCATCAGGTCATCGTAGGACACGACCTCGGCGCGGATGAACCCGCGTTCAAAGTCTGAGTGGATCTTGCCGGCTGCCTGGGGCGCCTTGGTGCCCTTTGCGATCGTCCAGGCGCGCACCTCCTGCTCGCCCGCGGTCAGATAACTCATCAGGCCCAGCAGGTCATAGCACACGCGGATGAGGCGGTCCAGGCCGGACTCCTTGAGGCCGAGATCGGCCAAAAACATTTCCTTTTCGTCGGGCGCCAGGCCGGTGATGTCCTCCTCAAGCTTGGCGCAGATGGGCAGCACCATGGCCCCCTCGGTGTCAGCGATCTTCTGCACGGCGGCCAGGCGCGCGTTCTCGGTCTGATCGCCGGTAAAGCCTGCCTCGTCCATGTTGGCCGCATAGATGACCTTCTTAGCCGTAAGCAGGTCGGACTCTGCCATGACGCGCTGCACGTCCTCGTCGTCGGCGAAGCCCGGGAAGGTGCGTGCGGTCAGTCCCTCGCCCAGATGGGCATGCAGGCGCTCTAGGATCTCAACGTCGGCCATCAGCTTTTTGTCGGCCTTGGCCGCCTTGCGCACGCGGTCTAGGCGGCGCTCGATGTGCTCGAGGTCGGACAGGACCAGCTCCAGGTTGATGGTCTCGATGTCGCGTGCCGGGTCAACCGAGCCGTCCACATGGACGATGTTGTCGTTGTCAAAGCAGCGCACAACATGGACAATGGCGTCGACCTCGCGGATATGGGACAGGAACTTGTTGCCGAGGCCTTCGCCCTTGGACGCGCCGCGCACCAGGCCGGCGATGTCCACGAACTCCACCACGGCCGGCGTGGTCTTTTTGGCGTGATAGAGCTCGGTCAGCGGCTGCAGGCGGGAATCGGGCACGGCGACCATGCCGACGTTGGGGTCGATGGTGCAGAACGGATAGTTCGCGCTCTCCGCGCCCGCGTTGGTGATGGCGTTAAACAGGGTCGATTTGCCGACGTTCGGCAGACCCACAATGCCTAGCTTCATACTATCTTCCTCCGAAATCGGTTTTTATCTAACAAGGATTATACCAGGAACGGACAAAAAATGCAACGATGTTCACACAAAGGGCACGCGGACAAAAAAGGCCCGATCGCACAGATCGGGCCTTTGGCGGCGCACAGCGCCGGTATGCGCTTTTATTCCTCGTTTTTACCGCAGCACTTCTTGTACTTGAGGCCGCTGCCGCACGGGCAGGGATCGTTGCGGCCGACCTTGGCCGGCGCGCGCTTGGGTGTGGGCTGCACGCTGCCGTCGTCCGCGCCGCTCGCGCTGGTCTCATGTGCCACCTGCTCGCGCTTTGGCTGCTCCTGATGCCGCACCTGCGCCAGGAAGATCATGCGCACGGTATCCTCGCGGATGGCGTCGATCATGGCGTCAAACATGTCAAAGCCCTCGCGCTTGTACTCGATGACCGGGTCATGCTGGCCATAGGCGCGCAGGCCGATGCCGTTTCGCAGCTCGGTCATGGCGTCAATGTGGTCCATCCACTTGGCGTCGACATTGCGCAGCAGGATAACGCGCTCAAGCTCGCGCATGATGGGTGCGCCAAGCGCCTCCTCCTTCTGCTTGTAGACCTTGTGCGCCTGCTCCTTGAGGTCCTCTACCAGAGCCTGCGGGCGCAGGTCGTCCAGTTCCTCGTCGGTATACGTGCAGTCATCCGGCCCGAGGAAGATGCCCTGGAACCGGCGGCGCACGGTCTCGAGCATCTCCTGCGTCAGGTTATGGTGCTCGCCGACCGCCGCGTGTACGGCATTTTCAATGGTCGTATCAATCATGGACAAGATATTGCCGCTGACGTCCTCACCCGACAGCACCTTCAGGCGCTGCGAGTAAATGGTCTCACGCTGGGTATTCATAACATCGTCGTATTCCAGGACGTGCTTACGGATGGAGAAGTTCCGGCCCTCGATCTTCTTCTGGGCGTTCTCGATGGCGCCAGACAGGATCTTCTGGTCGATGGGCTCATCGTCCGCGATACCCAGGTTTTCCATCATCTTCTGGATGCGCTCCGAGCCAAACAGGCGCATGAGGTCGTCTTCCATGGAGATATAGAAAGAGGATTCACCCGGGTCGCCCTGACGGCCGGCGCGGCCGCGCAGCTGGTTGTCGATGCGGCGGGACTCGTGTCGCTCGGTGCCCAGGATATAGAGGCCGCCTGCCGCGCGGACGATCTCGGCGTCCTTTGCGACCTGCTCACCATACTTCTCCAGCAGCTCCTTGTAGCGGGCGCGGGCGGCCAGGATCTCCTCGTTGTCGGTGTCGGCGTAGCCGGTCGCCTCGACGATGATCTCCTCCGGATAGCCCTCCTTCTTGAGCGTTGCGACGGCCATCTGCTCGTCGTTGCCGCCGAGCTTGATATCGGTACCACGGCCTGCCATGTTGGTCGCGATCGTGACGGCATAGGGCTTACCCGCCTGGGCCACGATCTCGGCTTCCTGCTCATGGTACTTTGCGTTGAGCACGGTGTGCTTGATGCCGCGCTTTTTGAGCATGGCCGAGAGCATCTCGGACTTTTCAATCGAGACCGTGCCGACTAGGATGGGCTGGCCCTTGGCATGGCACTCCTCGATGCGGCGGATGGTGGCCAGCATCTTGCCGCGCTCATTTTTATAGACAGAGTCTGGGTTATCCTTTCGGATGACCGGGCGGTTGGTCGGAATCTCGATGACGTCGAGCTTATAAATCGAGCGGAACTCCTCCTCCTCGGTCAGCGCGGTACCGGTCATGCCGGACAGCTTGCCGTACAGGCGGAAGAAGTTCTGGAATGTGATGGTCGCCAGGGTCTTGGACTCGTTCTGGACCTTGACGCCCTCCTTGGCCTCGATGGCCTGGTGCAGGCCTTCGTTGTAGCGGCGGCCGAACATCAGGCGGCCGGTGAACTCATCGACAATGATAATCTCGCCGTCGCGCACCACGTAGTCCACATCGCGCTGCATGACGCCGCGCGCCTTGATGGCCTGGTTGATGTGGTGCATGAGGGTGGTGTTTTCCGGGTCAGACAGGTTATCGATGTGGAAATACTGCTCGGCGCGGGCCTGTCCCTTGGGGGTCAGCGTGGCCGTGCGCGCCTTCTCGTCGATGATGTAGTCGGCGTCGATATCGTCCTGCTCTTCCTTGGCGTCCACTTCCTTGACGCGCAGGGCGGACAGGGTCTGCGCAAAGCGGTCAGCGAGCTGGTACATCGCGGTCGATTCCTCGCCCTGGCCGGAAATGATGAGCGGCGTACGCGCCTCGTCGATCAGGATGGAGTCCACCTCATCGACAATGGCAAAGGCATGGCCGCGCTGCACGCGCTGGTTCATATAGATCGCCATGTTGTCGCGCAGGTAGTCGAAGCCGAACTCATTGTTCGTGCCATAGGTGATGTCCGCCTCGTACATGGCCTTGCGGTCCTGCGGGGCGACCGCATGGATGACCAGGCCGGTAGTCAGGCCCAGATAGCGGTAGACCTTGCCCATCCATTCCGAGTCACGCTTTGCCAGGTAATCGTTGACCGTGACGATGTGTACGCCCTTACCGGTCAGCGCGTTGAGGTATGCCGGGAGGGTCGCGACCAGGGTCTTGCCTTCGCCGGTCTTCATCTCGGCGATGCGGCCCTGGTGCAGCACGATGCCGCCGATGACCTGCACGCGGTAATGCCGCATGCCAAGCACACGGTCGGCCGCCTCACGCATGGTGGCAAACGCCTCGGGCAGCAGATGGTCCAGATCTTCGCCGTTCTGATAGCGCTCCTTAAACTCAGCGGTCTTGCCGCGCAGCTGCTCGTCCGAGAGCTTACGGTACTCGTCTTCAAGCGCCATGACCTTGTCCGCGATCGGATAGATCTTCTTCAGCTCATGGCTCGAGTGGGTACCGAAAATTTTTTCAAGTAATCCTGCCATATGATAAAGCCTTCCTTTATTTCTTGCCGCGCGCAAAAACCGCGACGTAATGATTGAAATCCATGATATGCCACTTTGATATTATAGCATAGATATTCCCGGCCTGAAAAGATGCATTTCTCCAATTTTGCGCTTTGTCCGCGCGCGGGAATGTGGTATAACAACCTAAAACGAAATTATTATACCACACAGGCCCTATATTAAAAAGAATTTTTTGTAAATTCCGCCGCAAACACGTGCCTTCCGTGCGGCCCGCCGCCGCGCGTCGCGCGCTTTTTTTGGGCAAAACGCGGCGGCAGGATGCAGAAAACGTCTTTACAGCCCGCCCCTTGGTATATTATAATAACAGATAAGCGAAAAGATTAAATCATTGGAGAAGGAGCATAAAACATGCTGCAATTTGAAGAATACAAGGTAAAACTCCACAACCTGGAGCCGGCCATTGAGGAGCTGCGCGGCAACCTCGGCCTTGAGCAGGCCGCCCGCGAGGTGGAAGAGCTTGAGATGAAGTCGTCGCAGCCCGGCTTTTGGGATGACCCGGAATCTTCCCAGAAAATTGTCTCGCGCATGGGCGCGCTCAAGGACAAAATTGAAACCTTCAATAAGATGTACGCGCAGTGGGAGGACCTCATCACCCTGTGTGAGCTCGCCATCGAGTCCGACGACGAGTCCATGCTCGAGGAGCTCGAGACCGGCTACGCCGAGCTCGAGGAGAGCATCAACCGGCAGAAACTGCAGACCCTGCTGACCGGCGAATACGACAAAAACAATGCGCTGGTCTCCTTCCACGCAGGCGCAGGCGGCACTGAGGCCCAGGACTGGTGCTCCATGCTCTACCGCATGTACACCCGCTGGGCAGAGCGCCATGGATTTACCTACAAGATCATGGACTACCAGGACGGCGAGGAAGCCGGCCTCAAGTCTGCCGACATCATTATTGAGGGCGAAAACGCCTATGGCTACCTCAAGGGCGAGTCGGGCGTGCACCGCCTGGTGCGCATCTCCCCGTTTGACGCCTCCGGCCGCCGCCACACCTCGTTCTCGGCCGTCGAGGTCATCCCGGAAATCGACGACGACTCCCATGACGTCGAGATCAATCCGGCCGACATCGAGATGCAGGTCTTCCGCTCGTCCGGCGCAGGCGGCCAGCACATCAACAAGACCTCGTCCGCCGTCCGCCTGATCCACAAGCCCACCGGCATCGTCGTCGCCTGCCAGACCGAGCGCTCTCAGTTCCAGAACCGCGACAACTGTATGAAAATGCTGCGCTCCAAGCTCATTGAGATCAAGGAGCGCGAGCACCTGGACAAGATCTCGGACATCAAGGGCGACCAGAAGAAGATCGAATGGGGCAGCCAGATCCGCTCCTACGTCTTCATGCCCTACACGCTGGCCAAGGATACCCGTACCGCCTACGAATCGTCCAACATCAACGCGGTCATGGACGGCGACATCGACGGCTTCATCAACGCTTACCTCACCGCCGCCGCGACCGGCAACTGGGCAAGCAAGGTATAAGCCGCCCTATCGGCATAACTTCCCCTCCCTCTGCGCACACTAGGACGCGGAGGGAGTTTTTCTATGTCCAAAGATTGCAAAACATATCGTTTCCTGTGCACAGGCGCGCTGGCCGGGCTGGCCAACGGCCTGTTTGGCGCGGGCGGCGGCCTGTTTCTCGTGCCGCTGCTCTCCCGCTGGTGCGGCCTTCCCGTGCGCGGTGCCTTTGCTACCTCGGTCGCGGTCATCTTCCCCCTGTCCATCCTGTCGGCCATCCTCTATTATATGCACGGCGCGTTGCCCGTCTCCGATGCACTGCCCTACCTGATCGGCGGTGCGGCAGGCGGCCTGATTGCCGGCCGGATCTTCCAAAATGTCCGCATGGTCTGGCTGCGCCGTGCCTTTGGCGCGCTCATCCTCTATGGCGGCATCCGTGCCGTGCTGCTGCTATGACCGGCTTGCTCCTTGCCGCTGCCGTCGGCCTTGCGACCGGCGTGCTGTCCGGCTTCGGCATTGGCGGCGGCTCGCTGCTCATGCTGTGGCTGACCTGCGTGATGGGGGTCGGCCAGCGGGACGCCGCCGGCATGAACCTGCTCTACTTTCTCGCCTGCGCGCCGCCCGCACTGTGGAGCCACTGGAAAAACGGCCTGATCGACAAAAAAGCCTCCTTATTCTGCATGCTTGCCGGAATCCCGCTGTCCATTTTAGGCTGTCTGTTGGCAGGATGGCTGGAACTGTCCCTAATCCGGCGTGGATTCGGGGTCCTGCTGCTCTGGATCGGGATACGGGAGATCTTTTCTAAACCAAAAGAATAGCGGCAGATCGTTTCTGCCGCTATTTTTATGCCGTTTCGGTCCAACTGTCTTGTATTTCCTTACGATACTTCCGGGTACGAAATATCCACTTCCGCCGCACGCTGGTTGCCTGCGTCCACGTCCACGTAAATTGTCAAAAAATCCAACGTCGTATATTCTGGGCTCGGGAATCTCTCCAAGTAATCTTTCGCAGCGGCCTGCATGATGTCGGGCTGCCCTAAGTATTCTTCTGCACATTGTGCTACTTCATCGGCAAATTCATGGGTCGAAGCACGGATCCAAATGGATACTTCATAGCCTGCTCCCCTTCGAATTGCTCCTTTGACACTTGCACGGCACTGTGGATATTCTTTCCATAATTGATCTTCTAACTGCTCTAAAATTATCGTGTCCCAATCTATCACTTGCCCAAACCAATTCGCAAGATAATGATACACCAGTGTCCGGCAGAATATCAGGATAATTAGCAGCAACATCCCACGTTCGCACAAACGGCTCCGGTTTTCCCATATCCACGCCGCACGGCTTTTCCATGCCTCGCGCTGGTAGTCCGCTTCTTCCTGCACGCGCTCTTTCAATTTGGACATTAGTTTGTGAAAATCAATAAAAATAGGCGAATCCTCCATGTAGTGCCGCGCCGTTTATGCTGTCATAGTACGCATCAAAATCTATACTTACACGATCTCCGAAGGTAGAAATCGCAATCCATCTTTGATCATCCGGTGCATGAAAATACTTCGTTACCGTAGTCCAATGCCAGGGATACGGCCCTTCTCCTATGATTGGATAGTCTAAATTCAATGCCGCAACAGGTTTATCCGCTCTTAGGCCATTCTGGATTGTTGTAATACAAGCATTATAATTATCATCACAAATTGTGTAATCACTTCTTAAATTGACACCACAATCATCCGCATAATTTTCTAAATCTGTCACAAAATTCCGAAGTATAAATTCGCCAGCTACAGACGGAGCGATATAATCATACATAGTATAGCGCACTCCTCAAGAAATTTCATCTATGTTTCTCCCAAAGTTTCTCTAAATTTTTATTGATATTGCATAATTCAGCAATAAAAAAAGCAACACCCAGACCGTGGGTCCAGGTGCTGCTGTGTATCTGTCAGGCTTTATTCCAGGATCGCGCCCTTGTCGGCCGACGAAACCATCCGTGAATAGCGGTACAGCCAGCCGGACTTGACATTGGGCTCTCTGGGCGTCCACTTTGCGCGGCGCGCAGCCAGTTCTTCGTCCGAAACGGCCAGGTGCACGCGGCTGTTCGGGATATCGATCTCGATGGTGTCGCCCTCCTCGATGAGCGCGATGTTGCCGCCCGCGGCTGCCTCAGGCGAGACATGACCGATGGACGCACCGCGGGACGCGCCCGAGAAGCGGCCGTCGGTGATGAGCGCGACATCCTTGTCGAGCTGCATACCGGCCAGGGCCGAGGTCGGGTTGAGCATCTCACGCATGCCAGGGCCGCCCTTGGGGCCTTCATAGCGGATGATGACCACATCGCCCTTGTTGATCTTACCCGCGTAGATGGCCTCGATGGCCGTATCCTCGGAGTCGAACACGCGCGCCGGGCCGGTGTGCACCATCATTTCGGGCGCAACCGCCGAGCGCTTGACGACACAGCCGTCCTCGGCAATGTTGCCCCACAGGACGGCGATGCCGCCGGTCTCAGAATACGGATGCTCGAGCGGACGGACGACCTCAGGATTCTTATTGACGACGCCCTCAAGGTTCTCCCCGACCGTCTTGCCGGTCGCCGTGATGAGCGACAGATCAAGCAGGTCGCGCTTGGTCAGCTCCTTCATGATGGCCGGCACACCGCCTGCCATATCGAGCTCCGCAATGTGGTGCGGGCCAGCCGGCGCCAGGTGACAGATATTGGGCACCTTGGCCGACAGTTCGTTGAGCAGTTTGAGGTCAAGCGCGACCCCTGCCTCGTGCGCGATGGCCAGCAGGTGCAGGACGGTGTTGGTCGAGCAGCCAATGGCCATCTCGCAGGTCAGCGCATTGCGGAACGCCTTGGGCGTCAGGATATCGCGCGGCTTGATGTCCTTTTCGAGCAGCTCCATGACCTTCATGCCGGCATGCTTGGCCAGGTGGATGCGGGCGGCGTGCACGGCGGGGATGGTGCCGTTGCCGGGCAGGGCCATGCCGATGGCCTCGGACAGGCAGTTCATGGAGTTTGCCGTGTACATGCCAGAACACGAGCCGCAGCCCGGGCACGAGCCGCACTCGCACTCCTTGAGCTGCTCCTCGGTCACAAGGCCGGCCTTGTACGCGCCGACCGTCTCAAAGGTTTTGGACAGCGAGATCTCCTCGCCGTCAAAGTGGCCGGCCAGCATGGGGCCGCCCGAAACCAGGATCGCTGGGATGTTCAGGCGGGCCGCCGCCATGAGCATACCGGGCACGATCTTATCGCAGTTCGGAATGAGCACCAAGGCGTCGAACTGATGGGCCTGCGCCAGGGTCTCGACCGAGTCCGCAATGAGCTCGCGGGACGGCAGCGAATACTTCATGCCGATATGGCCCATGGCGATGCCGTCGCACACGCCAATGGCCGGCACGACGACCGGGGTGCCGCCCGCCATGGAGACGCCGGTCTTGACAGCCGCCGCGATCTTGTCCAGGTTGATGTGGCCCGGGATGATCTCGGAGTAGGCCGAGACGACGCCGACGATCGGGCGCTCCATCTCCTCATCGGTCAAACCGCAGGCGCGCAGCAGCGAACGGTTTGGCATGCGCGCCGCGCCCGCGGTGATATTGTCGCTTCTCTTAGACAAAGGGGGTTCCTCCTTTATGATCGGATCAACAGAAAACGGGGACGGGCGGCACCGCCGTCCGTCCCCGTCCATCATGCAGTTTGAATTTGCGTGCTTACTTCTTCAGCCAGCTCATCATGCTGCGCAGCTTCTTACCGGTCTCCTCGAGCTGGGTCTCGGCCTCGAGCTGACGGGTCGCCAGGAATCTTGCGCGGCCGCCGGCCTTGTTCTCCTGGATCCACTCGGAAGCAAAGGTGCCGTCCTGGATCTCGCGCAGGATCTTCTTCATCTCCTTGCGGGTCTCCTCGGTGATGATGCGCTTGCCGGTGCGGTAGTCGCCGTACTCTGCGGTGTCGGAGATCGAGTAGCGCATCTTGGCAAAGCCGCCCTCGTTGATGAGGTCAACGATCAGCTTCATCTCATGGACGCACTCAAAGTATGCGTTCTCCGGCGCATAGCCAGCCTCAACCAGGGTCTCAAAGCCCGCCTTCATCAGCTCGCATACGCCGCCGCACAGGACAGCCTGCTCGCCGAACAGGTCGGTCTCGGTCTCAACGCGGAAGGTGGACTCGATGATGCCGGCACGGCCGCCGCCGATGCCGCACGCATAGGCCAGCGCCAGATCCATTGCCTTACCGGTTGCGTCCTGATGTACGCAGACCAGATCCGGGACGCCCTGGCCTTCCAGATAGGTACGGCGGACAATGTGGCCCGGGCCCTTGGGGGCGATCATGATGACGTCAACGTCCTTCGGCGGGATGATCTGCTTGAAGTGAATGTTGAAGCCATGTGCAAAGGCCAGGCAGTTGCCGGGCTTGAGGTGCGGCTCAATCGACTCCTTGTAGATGTCCGCCTGCTTCTCGTCCGGAACCAGCATCATGATGATGTCGCCTGCCTCGGCTGCCTCGGCCGGGGTCATAACGGTCAGGCCGGCTTCCTTTGCCTTGGCCTCATGGTGGGAGCCCGGACGCAGGCCAACAACGACGTTGACGCCCGAATCATGCAGGTTCTCGGCATGGGCATGGCCCTGGGAACCGAAGCCGATGATGGCAACGGTCTTGCCGTCCAGAAGGGACAGGTTGCAGTCGGAATCGTAGTACATCTTTACCATGGTAGTTTCCTCCTAAAGTCCATGTATATAGAATATAAAATGGATAAACTGAATTATTTCATCATCGCCGTGACGCCCGAGCGGCACATTTCGATGACATTGAAGTTTGCAATGACGTCCAGGAAGGCGTCAATGCGGCTCGGCACCTCGGTCAGCTCGACGATCATCGCGTTGCCGACCGCTTCCACCACGTTGGCGTTATAGAGCTCGGCTACCTCGCGCACGGCGTCGCGGCTGGCGGCGTCCGGCGTGGACAGCTTGACAAAGACCAGCTCCTTGCAATAGCTGTCCTCCTCCCAGAGCTGTTCCACCCAGAGCACCTCATACAGCTTGGAAACCTGCTTCATCACCTGCTCCAAGATGGCCTCATCGCCGGTGACGATGATGGACATGCGTGAAATGGTGGGGTCGGTCGTCGTCGAGACGGTCAGCGAATCGATGTTGAAGGCACGGCGGCCGAATAGGCTGGCGACACGCGCCAGAACACCTGCATGGTTCTTTACCAGAACTGAAACGATATATTTCTGCATGGTCTCGCCTCCTTTAATCGGCCACGATGTTGCGGATATCGCCGCCCGGCGCAATCATGGGCAGGACACGCTCGTCCCGGTCAATGACGCACTCGATGACGGTCGGACCGCCCTGATGGGCCAGCGCCTTGGCGAGCACCTCGCGGAACTCAGCCGGCGTGGTGCAGCGGAAGCCCTGCGCGCCGAACGCCTCGGCCAGCTTGACATAGTCGGTCTTGCGGTCCAGCGTGGTCGCCGAATAGCGCTTATCGTAAAACATGGTCTGCCACTGGCGCACCATGCCGAGCACCTGGTTGTTCATAATCACGGTCACAATCGGCAGGCCGTATGTGACCGACGTGCACAGCTCGTTTAAATTCATGTGGAACGAGCCGTCGCCTGTAATATGGATGACCGGCTTATCGGGCTGGGCGAACTTGGTGCCCATGGCCGCGCCGTAGCCAAAGCCCATCGTGCCCAGGCCACCGGACGAGATAAACTGCCTGGAGTGGCGTCGGCCGCAGTACTGCGCCGCCCACATCTGGTGCTGACCAACGTCGGTCACGAAGATGAGATCATCCCCGCCGAGCTCGGCGCAGATCTGGATAATCTGATGCGGCCGCAGGCAATCTTCGGCATCCGTGGGCTTATAGTCCAGGGTCTTCTGCCAATTTTCGATCTGTGCGCGCCAGGCAGTGTGCTTGGCCTCCTTGACATAGGGCAGGACGCCCGACAAAAAGGTCTTGGCGTCGGTCACTAGGAAGTCGTCGGCCGGCATATTCTTGTTGATCTCGGCCGCATCGATATCGATGTGGATGATGCGCGCGTCGGGTGCGAAGCGGTTAGGGTTGGTCGCTACGCGGTCGGAGAAGCGCGCGCCGATGGAAAGCAGCAGGTCTGCGCGGTCAACCGCCCAGCCGGCGGATACCTTGCCGTGCATGCCGATCATGCCCAGATAGAGCGGGTCGTCGGGCGGCACGCTGCCGATGCTCATCATCGAGCCGGTAGCCGGGATGTCAGCCTTGTGCATGAGGGCGACGAGGTCCTGGCAGGCATGTGAGGAAATAATACCGCCGCCATAGTAGATGACCGGGCACTCGGCCGCGTTGATCTCAGCCGCGATGCGCTTGAGGTCGTCCTCCGAAACGTCATAGACCTCCTCGATGGACTCGACCGGCTTGTTCTCGAACTCGCACATAGCTGCCGTGACGTCCTTAGGGATATCGATGAGGACCGGTCCCGGGCGTCCGCTCTGCGCGATGCGGAAGGCCTCACGCACGGTATCGGCGAGATCTTCCACATGGTTTACCACAAAGTTGTGCTTTGTGATCGGCATGGTGATGCCCGCAATATAGACCTCCTGAAAGGAGTCCTTGCCGATGAGCGGCACACCGACGTTGCCGGTGATGGCGATCATGGGGATAGAGTCCATATACGCGGTTGCAATGCCAGTGACCAGGTTGGTCGCGCCCGGGCCCGAGGTCGCCAGGCACACGCCGACCTTGCCGGTCGCACGGGCATAGCCGTCTGCCGCGTGCGCAGCGCCCTGCTCATGGGCGGTCAGTATGTGACGGATGCGGTCGCTATACTGATAAAGCGCGTCGTAAATATTGAGGACAGCGCCGCCCGGATAGCCGAAAATCGTGTCGACACCCTGCTCGATCAAGGTCTCGCACAAAATCTGTGATCCATTCAGTCTCATTTGCCGTCTTCCCTTCTTCCTTCCGAATATAAAAACAGGGTCTTTGCCTCTTTTTGCAAGAGACAAAGACCCGAACTTGGTTCTCTGCGGTACCACTCTGCTTGCCGCCCGACTGCAGGCGACCTCTCCGCGCGCGCAGCGCCGGGGGCGCCGCACACTATGCCCTGTAACGGAGGCCTGCCGTCCCAGATTACTACCTTGCCCTGTCGGGCAGGATTCACCGGGGCCGCTCGCGGGCGACTGTTCGCGCACCGTCCCTCTGCCGCCTTGCACCGACCGGCGGCTCTCTGAAAGAGAGGTCAGGGGTTACTGTCCCGTTCATCGCGTTTCCTTCTGTGTTCCGTTGTTCCCATTATAGAATTCTTTCACACTTTTGTCAATGAAAATCTTCTGACAAAATGCATAATTTTCTCTGTTCTCCGCACACTAAATCGGAAAACTCATACAAAAAAAGGAGGTCCGCTTCCCCATGACTGTCTCCCTCGTGCGCACGCTTGTCCTTTATGTTGCAGTCATCTGCGCCATCCGTCTGATGGGTAAACGGCAGATCGGCGAGCTGGAACCGTCCGAACTCGTCATCACAATCCTGATCTCTGAGCTCGCATCCATCCCTATGCAGGACCTTGGTGTCCCGCTTGCCACCGGGCTGGTCCCCATTGCGGCGCTCATCTCGACCGAGATCATCGTGTCCTTCCTCTGCCTCAAAAGCCGCCGCCTGCGCCGCCTGTGCAACGGCCGGGCAGCCGTGCTCATCTACAACGGCAAAGTGGACGCGGCCAAGCTGCGCGACCTGCGCATCACGACCGACGAAATCGTCGAGGCCCTGCGCCAGAACAACATCCAGTCGATCGCCGACGTCAAGTATGGCGTGCTCGAGCCAAACGGACAGCTCTCCTATGTCCTGCGGCCTGAGGCCCAGCCCGTGACCGCCGGCCTCATCGGCAAAATCCCGCCTGAGTCCGGCGTGCCCTTTCTTGTCATCACCGACGGCAAGCCGGTCCTCGGCAACCTGCGGCGGCTGGGCGTCTCGCTTGCGGCGCTGGAAAAGCGTGTGAAGAAGGCCGGCTGCGGCGAAATCCGCAATGTCTTCCTCATGACGCTTGACGACTGCGGCAATCAATTCATCCAGAAAAAGGAGGGCCTATGAAACGGCTAGTCACCGCATGCGCGCTATTTGTCCTGCTGATCGGGGGCTGCTTTTGGGAATACCAGACGGTTTCCCGCACCACCGACACGCTGGCCCTGGCCGTATCCGGCCAGACCGACCCCGCCGTGCTCACGGCCTGCTTTGACGACTGGCAGGCGTGCAGGCCGCTCTTGGCCTCACTTGTACGCCACGCTGAGCTCGACCAGATCGACACGCTCTACCGCCGCGCCATCCAGGCCGCGCGCAACCACGATCAAAACGAGGCCCGCCTGCAAGTAGCCGAGCTCAGCGGCGCGCTGCGGCATATCGCCGAGATGGAGTTCCCATCCCTGCACAACATCCTTTGACCGGCCCCTTGCGCGAAACGCACAATTTATTCCCCCACTTTTTGGTAATTCTGTTCTTCCTTTTTGCTCTGCAATATGCTATACTCTTATTAAAGATATTCATTTGCATTTAATTTTTACAGGAGGTGTCCCTATGGATCGTGCCATTCTCGATCAATTTGATTACGGTCTCTATCTCGCATCTGCCACCGCGGGCGGCAAACAGTTTGGCTGCATTGTCAACTCGCTCTCGCAGGTCACTTCAGCCAGTCCGGAAAAGTTTTCTCTGGCGCTTAACCAGTCCAGCGCCACCAAAAAGGCCATCGACCAGGCCGGTGTGCTGTCCATCACGCTGATCGGCGCATCCTGTCCGGATGCCATCCTCAACGAATTTGGTTATAAATCCGGCCGTGCTATCGATAAATTTTCCAAATTTGAGACTTTTACCGATGCACAGGGTTCTCCCTATCTCAAGGAGGGCATGGTTGCCCGCATCGCCTTCCGTGTCATCGACAAGCTGGATGCCGGCACGCACACGCTCTATATGCTCGAGGTCATCGATGCCGAGGCCTTTTCCACCGATCCCGTCATGACCGTACGCGCCTGGAACGCGCGCGGCAATGAGGCACCGCCGGCTGCGCCTGTCTTCCGCACACTGGACAAAAAGATCGGCTGGAAGTGCACGGTCTGCGGCTATATCTATCCCAAGGAAGAGCTGCCCGAAGGGTATCACTGCCCGATCTGCCACGCACCGGCGAGCAAGTTTGTCAAACTCTGACAAACTCCTTTCTCCCCCTAGATTCCAAGCGCTCCTGCTCTTGGACATATGAATGCCCGGTTCAGCCCCTACGCCGAACCGGGCATTTCTATGCTTTCATCCTACTGCCCCTGCACAGCGCGCAGACGATTTTCCGCCTTTTTCAGGCATCGCTGGGCGGCGCAGCGCGCATCCCGCCCGGCCTGCCCGTCTGCCAGTACCCGCTGTGCCTGCTCCCGGGCGCGCTGGGCACGAGCGGGGTCGATCTCATCCGCCCACTCACAGGTGCGGGCCAGGACGGTCACTTGGCCGTCCCGCACCTCCAGGTATCCCTGCGCGACGGCAGCGCGCCACGGCGGCAATGGGCTCCCGTCATAGACGGCCAGTATCCCCACGCCGAGCGGCGCCGCATACGGCGCATGCCCAGCCAAAATCCCGACATAACCGTCCTGTGTGCACACAATGCACTGCTGGACTTCTCCCGAGAAGGCCGTGTGCCCGGCGGTCATCACGCGCAATGGAAATTGGTTCACGGCCGCCCTCCTCCCTTTTTGGCCTTTTCCTCAGCCTCCTCGATGGAGCCGACGAACAAGAAGGCTGACTCGGGCAGGGCGTCATGCCTGCCCTCCAAAATTTCCCGGAACCCGCGTACGGTCTCCTGGACCGGCACATACCGGCCGGGCATGCCGGTGAACTGCTCGGCCACATGAAAGGGCTGGGATAGGAAGTTCTGAATCTTGCGCGCACGGGCGACGGTCAGCTTGTCCTCGTCCGACAGCTCCTCCATGCCTAGGATGGCGATGATGTCCTGCAGCTCTTTATACCGCTGCAAGATGGCCTGGACCGCGCGCGCCACCTCATAGTGCGCCTCGCCGACCGTATCCGGCGTGAGCAGCTGTGAGCCCGAATCCAGCGGGTCCACCGCCGGATAAATACCGAGCGATGCGATCTGCCGGGATAGCACCGTCCGCGCATCCAGATGCGCGAACGTCGTCGCGGGGGCAGGATCAGTCAGGTCATCTGCCGGCACATAGACTGCCTGCACCGATGTGATCGAACCCTTCTGTGTCGAGGTGATGCGCTCCTGCAGCGCCCCCATCTCGGTGGCCAGCGTGGGCTGATAGCCGACGGCCGACGGCATGCGCCCCAAAAGCGCGGATACCTCGGCCCCGGCCTGGGTGAAGCGAAAAATGTTGTCCACGAACAGCAGTACGTCCTGCCCCTCCACATCGCGGAAGTATTCAGCCATCGTCAGGCCGGACAGCGCTACGCGCATACGCGCGCCCGGCGGCTCGTTCATCTGGCCGTAGACCAGGACGGTCTTATCCAGGACGCCCGACTCCTGCATCTCATGGTATAGGTCGTTGCCTTCCCGCGTGCGCTCCCCCACGCCGGTAAAAACCGAGATACCGCCGTGCTGCCGGGCAATGTTGTGGATGAGCTCCATAATAATGACCGTCTTGCCCACACCGGCGCCGCCGAACAGGCCGATCTTGCCGCCCTTGGCATAGGGCGCAACCAGATCGATGACCTTGATACCAGTCTCTAGAATCTCGGCCCGGGGCTGTTGTTCCTCGTAGGAGGGTGCCGGGCGGTGGATCGGCCAGCGGGCGGTATCCGGTACAGGCGGCTTATGGTCCACCGGCTCACCGAGCAAATTGAAGATACGGCCCAGATTACCCCGTCCCACCGGGACAGTGATCGGCGCACCCGTGTCAGATGCAGGCAGGCCGCGCACCAGCCCGTCGGTCGACTGCATGGCGATACAGCGCACCGTGTCCTGCCCGATATGCTGGGCGGCCTCAGCGGTCACGACCCGGCCGTCTGGGGCCGTGACCGTGATGGCATTGAGCAGACGCGGCAAAGCGTCTGCGGGAAAGCGGATGTCCAGCACCGGCCCAATGATCTGGACCACAGTGCCCTGGTTCGGTTGGCTCATTGCAAAAACCCCCTTGATTTGGTACCGCCGACCGCGCCGGAGCCCGCAGAGATCTCGGTAATCTCCTGCGTGATGGCGCTCTGCCGGGCACGGTTATAGGACAGGCGGAGCGTCTCCAGCAGTTCGCCCGCATTGTCCGAGGCGGTCTCCATGGCTAGGCGGCGGGCCGACTGCTCGGCCGCATACGACTCGACGACCGCGCCATAGAGCATGCCTCCAAGATAGGTCTCCAAGACAGCCTCATAGACGTGCTCGGCCGAAGGGTCATACTGTACGTCTGCCGGCCGGGACGGCTGCGGGGTTGGCAGCAGGCGCAGGATGCGCGGCTGCTGCACCAAGGGGGACACGAGCGCCGTATAGCACACGGAAATTTCTCCGATCTCCCCTGCGCGATACCCGGCAAGCGCCGGCTGCGCCATGGCATACGCCTCCCCGACTGTCAAACGGTCGGCCACGCCGGGATAGGCCGCCGGGCTTTGCACGCCGCGTCTTGCAAAGTATTCCTGCGCCTTGCGCCCAATGGGCACCACCTCTGCCGGCCCGCCGTCATCGAGCTGCGCCTGTGCCAAGCGCAGCACACCAGCATTATAGCCGCCGGCCAACCCACGGTCGCCTGCAATGACCCACAGCAGCCGTTTCCCGCCCGGCCGGTTGGCAGAGCCCAGCGCGGCCAGTAGACGCCCGGCCGACTGCTGCAAGGCATCCATGCACGGCCGGGCCTGCTCGGCGCGCGTGCGGGCGCGCCGCAGGCGGCTGGAAGCGATGAGCTCCATGGCGCGGGTGATCTGCCGGGTGGATTCGATGCTGCGGATGCGCCGCCGGATCTCCTTCATGTTCGCCATGCCGCACCTCCCTTGCTCTCACGCAGGAAGCCGTCCCGGAACGCTTTTATGACTTCGGTTAGGTCCTGCCGCACCTCGTCCAGCTTTCCGGTCTCCCGAATGGTGTCCAGGAGGCCGCGGTGCGCCGCGTCCAGGTGGGCAAACAGCCCTGCCTGGAAGTCTGCGATCCGGCCGGCCGGGACGTCCTCCAGCAGCCCATGCACCACCGCATACAGGATCACGACCTGCTTTTCCACGGGCAGCGGCTGGTCCTGCGGCTGTTTGAGCACCTCGACAATGCGTTCGCCCTGCGCCAGGCGTGCCCGCGTATCAGCGTCCAGGTCGGAGCCAAACTGGGCAAACGCCTGCAGCTCCCGGTACTGTGAATACACCAGCTTGAGGGTGCCGGACACCTCCTTCATGGCCTTGCTCTGCGCGCTTCCGCCCACACGGGAGACCGAGATGCCCGGATTGACCGCCGGGCGCACGCCCATATTGAACCGCTCGCTCTCCAGGAAGATCTGCCCGTCGGTGATCGAAATGACGTTGGTCGGGATATAGGCCGACACGTCACCCGCCTGGGTCTCAATGACGGGCAGCGCGGTCAGCGAACCGCCGTCTTTGAGATTTGCCGCCCGTTCGAGCAGGCGGGCATGCAGATAGAACACGTCGCCGGGGTAGGCCTCACGGCCAGGCGGACGGTGCAGGAGCAGCGAAAGCGCGCGGTAAGCGACCGCATGTTTGGACAGGTCATCGTATACAATCAGGACATCCCTGCCCCGGTACATGAAGTATTCTCCCATCGCACAGCCCGCATACGGGGCCAGATATTGCAGCGGCGCAGGTTCGGATGCCGTCGCCGCCACAATGATCGTGCGGCCCAGCGCGCCGTCCGCCGCTAGGCGCTCGGCGATCTGCGCCACGGTCGAGCGCTTCTGTCCAATCGCGACATAGATGCACAGCACGCCCGTACCGGCTTGGTTTTTGATGGCGTCCAGGCAGATCGCGGTCTTGCCGGTCTGACGGTCGCCGATGATGAGTTCTCGCTGGCCACGGCCGATCGGTACCATCGAGTCGATGGCCTTGATGCCAGTCTGCAACGGCACCCGGACGGGCGCCCGCTCCAAGATGCCGGGCGCCGGGCATTCGACCGGGCGGTGTGCATCGGCCGCAACCGGCCCCTTGCCGTCAATCGGGCGGCCGAGTGCATCCACGACACGGCCGAGCAGCACCTCGCCGGCCGGGACTTCCACAATACGGCCGGTGCGCCGGACCGTGTCGCCCTCCCGGACCTGTTGATCCGTGCCGAGCAGCACGGCGCCCACGAGGTCCTCCTCCAGGTTCTGTGCCATGCCGTACACGCCGCCGCAGTCCAAAAGCTCCCCAGCCATGCAGTCCGTCAGCCCATAGATATGGCAGATGCCGTCTCCGACCGACACAACGGTCCCGACGTCCTGCATGCTGAGCTGCGGCTCATAGTGCGCAATCTGCTCTTTGAGGATCGCGCTGATCTCATCTGGACGCAAGTCCATTCCCTCACCTTCTCCCTTCTGCCGGGCAGAGCTCTGCCGCCAAAGCGCGCAGGCTGCTCCGGATGGTGCCGTCGATCTGCCGGCTGCCCCAGCGCACACAGGCGCCGCCCAGCACCGTCGGGTCAATCTCGTTGACCAGCTCAATCTGCAGCCCGGTCAGGCACGTAAGCTTGTCCCGCAGCCGCTCCAGTAACGCCGCCTCCATCGGGACGGCGGTCACGACGGTCGCCTGACAAATGCTGGCCGCCCGGCGGACAAGGCCCTCGTAGGCCTGCGCGATGGCCTGCAATTGGGTAATGCGGCGCTTTTCGATCAGGAGAAGCAAAAAATTGCAGACGATCCCGGGCACCCGGCCGGCAAAGGCGGCGCGGACGGCCTGCTGCCGGTCGGCCTGCGCGATGGCCGGGCTGGACAACAGCGTCAAATAATCCGGATTTTGCCCGATCAGCGCCGAAACCTGTGCCAGCGCCCGGCCGGCTTCCCGCGCCTGCTCCAGGCCTCCGGCCGCCTCATAGAGGGCCTGCGCATAGCGCTCACTGACAACCGACGCCATGTCTCTCCCCCACCCGATCAATAAACTGTTCGATCAGCCGCCGGTGATCCTCGGGCCGCACCTCACGCGCCACCATGCGCGAGGCGATCTGGGCCGACAGGCCGGCGACCTCCCCTTTGAGCTGCTCCATCGCCCGGCGGCGGTCCCGGGCAATCCCGGCCTCCGCGCGCTGCCGCTCGGCGGCCGCTTCCCGTCGTGCCTGCCCGACGATCTGCTGCGCCGCGGCCTCGGCCTGCCTGCGGGCATCTGCAACGATCTCGCCCGCCTCCCGGCGTGCATTTTCCATGGACACGGTATAATCCCGCTTCATAGCCGCCGCTTCCCGCCGCTCGGTCTCGGCACGCGCGTACAAGCCGCGCACCTCACGTTCCCGGTCGGCGAGCAGCCGGCGCAGCGGCCCAAACAGGAAATGCCGGACGACTAGAAAGGTAATGAACGTGTTGCACAGGGTAACAAACACCGACCACAGGTTGAGATCGACAAATGCTCGGGTCAATCCTTCCATGCAAAATTCCTCCTCTCAAATGATCTGCGGCCTTGGGCCGCGCGCCTCAGCCGACCCGGTCGATCAGCGGATTGACAAAAATCAGGATGAGCGCGACGACCAGCGCGTAAATGCCGGTCGATTCCGCCATGGCAATGCCCATGATCATCGTGCGTGTGATGTCCGATTGGGACTCCGGCTGGCGGGCAATCGCGGCGCACGCCTGGCCCGCAGTATATCCCTCGCCGATGCCCGGTCCAAAACCTGCAATCATGGCGATGCCCGCGCCCAGCGCGGACAGGCCGGCGACAAATGCTTTGGGATCCATAATTTGACTTCCTCCTTATTTTTATGATTGCGCGTCCTCAGCCCTGGCGCGCCGCGCCAACGTTCGCAAGGGTCAGCATGCAAAAGATGAACGCCTGGATGACGCCGGAAAACAGGTCAAAATAGAGCGACAGGATGCCAGGAAGGCCGATCTGCAAGAGCGGGACCGGAAGGTGCACGGCCGACGAGAGCGCGGCCAGCGCGCCCAGGACGAGCGCCATGATCACCGTGCCGCCGGCAATATTGCCAAAGTGACGGAAACTCATCGAAATTGGCGTCGTGATCTCGCCAAGCAGGTTGAGCGGCAGCATGGGCCAGGCCGGCTCCAGGAAGCTCTTGAGATAGCCGCGCAGCCCCTTGGCCCGCAGATTGGCGTACACAATCAGCCCGACCGTGATGAGCGCCCAGCCAAGCGTTGTGTTGAGGTCGGCCGTGACCGGCCGCAGTCCAGCGAGCGACACCAGCGTACCCAAGACCGATGACAGGAACAGCGTCACAAGATAGGGCGTGTAACCCTCACAGCCCGGCCCCATGGTCTGCTCCACCAGCCCGTCCGCCATCTGGATCGCCTTCTCCAAGAGGGCTTGCCGGCCGGTCGGGATCTTTTGCAGCCCGTGCGTCAGGGCTAGGCTGATCCCCAAGATCAGCACGATCACGGCCCAGGCGTTGACCATGGTCTCCGAGATGAAGATCCGTCCAAAAAGCGGGAGCGAGATATCTGACTGCCAGTACACCTTGGCGCCGCTAATTTCGATCTCCACGCAAGGATTCCCCTCCTTTCCCCCAAAGATGACCGGCCGCCAAGACGAACCCGGGCGCAAACAGCGGCAAAATGGCCGCCGGCAGACTGACCGCGCCGGTCTGGATAACCGCAAGCAGGAATAGGGCGGTCAGCACATAGCGCACGGCGTAAGAGTGTGCGGCCATCCGCTGCGCGCGCCCCGGGTCGGACTGGCAGGCTATGCATACAGCCGCGTGCGCGAGCAGATACAATCTGCACAGCGCGAACGTGGCGCCGGCCAACAGCCCCACAGCCGCAGCCTTCCAGCCGGCCAGCCACAGCGCTGCCGCCAAGGCCAGCGCCCCTGGGACCATGCGGACCGCTACCCGCCGCACAATGCCAGCGGCAAGTGTATAGTCAGGCAATATTCATTCCTCCTTGTCTCTGGATGCCGCGCGCAAAAATGGCCGCACGATTTTGACAAATGCAGCCGCCGCGCCGCAAAGCCCGAGCGCCAGCCCGGTAAACACGGCCCAGCCGCCCAGCGCATACCGCCGGGACAGCCAACTGGCCGCAACCGTGCAGACGACAACCGGCAGCACCATAGCAAACCCGATCTGGCTGGTTCGCCCAAGCCAACACCAAAATGTGCGCGGCTGTTCCTGTTTCATGCCGTTCTCCCCGCCTTTCCTACGGCCGATTGATGCCCGGGCTGCGCCCGCACATCTGCTATACAGTATGCCGAACTTTTGGCAAAACAAAAGCTGCTTTCCGAAATTGTCCAAAAATTTTTTGCCGTGCCGGCTTCCTGCGGGCAAATGAACACAAAAAAATGACGCAATCTGACTGATTGCGTCATTTTTTCTTAATTGTATGGCTCTATGCCCGAATTGCGGATGGATCGCGGCCTAATGTGGAATCCTATGTATCCGCAGCAGCCCTAGCGGGCCGCGCCGTCTTCCTGCCGCCGTGTCGGTCCCTTAGAGATACTTCTTCATCACGTCGGTTGCCGGGATCGTCTCCTCGCTCAGCGCGATGACGAAGTCAACGCTGTGCTTGGTGGAGAATGCATCCAGGTCGAGCAGGAACTTCTCCGCGTCGCTTGCGTCCTTGGAATCTACGATTTTGTAGAGCGCATCGATGTAAACCTTAGAGATATCGTAGTTGCCCGCATGCAGGCCTGCAACAAAGCCGAGCAGCGTCGGATAGCTGTCCACCGAATAATCGCTGACGTTGATGAGGCGCGCGTCATGGGAGATATCGAACTTGAGCTTATCGCCCTTTGCAATGCAGACAACGCTGCCCTTTTCTTCCTTGACCGCAGCATTGACCAGATCGATGATCGTCTTGGTCTTGCCGGTGCCGGCAGCGCCCATAATGAGTTTTACCATTGTACTTCCTCCTAGCCTAGTTCAAATCCGTCCGCAGGGATGTCCCTGCGGCCCGAACCCAATGAGGTTGTATTTATGGTACCATACCCTGTACAAAAAAACAACCGCTTCGCGCCGTTTTTTTAGCAAATTGCAAAAGTTTTTTGGGCCTGCTGTCTATGCGCCGCCGCCTGCCGCGCGGCACAGCGCGCCGAACAGATCGAGAAATCCGAGCCGCTCCACGTCTGCTGCGGCGCGCAGCGCGAGCTCGCGCACGGTCTTTCCGTCTGCGTCCAGCACGCGGGCCGTGCCGATCTGCTCGCCCTTTGTGACCGGGGCCTCTATGGAGTCCGGGCGGTCAAAGGCGACCGTCATGCCCGCTGCCTGCTCCTTTTGGACCGTCAGGGTACCGGGATCGTCACAGGCAACGCCTACCGTCGGCTGTTTTCCCAGCACGACCGGCAAATCCCCGCAGGCCGCCGAGACGTCGGGCGTGTAGGCGGCAAAGTTTGCAAAGCCATAATTGAGCAGTTGACTGGCATCGGCCGTGCGCGCATCCTTGTCGGGCGCAGCCATGACTACGGCAATCAAGGTCAGTCCATCCCGCTCGGCGGCTGCCGAGATGCAGAATCCCGCCTCGGAGATATACCCGGTCTTGAGACCGATCATGCCGTCATATTTGCGCAGCATTTTGTTCGTATTGGCCAGGCCAAAGGCGCCGTTCCGAATTGTATCCATCCAGATACTCGTGTAGTCGATAATCTTCGGGTGCCGCAGCAGCTCAACCGAGATGAGCGCGAGGTCGTGCGCGGTCGTCAGCGTCTTCTGCCCGTCTGTGTCCAGGCCGTTGGCGTTGACAAAGGTCGTCCCCGTGCATCCCAGCTCCTTGGCGCGCGCATTCATCTGCTCGACAAAGGCCGCCTCGCTGCCCGCCAGATGCTCGGCCACGGCGACCGCACAGTCGTTGGCTGAGCCGACCGCAATCGCCTTGAGCATCTCATCGAGCGTGAGCTGCTCGCCTTCTTTCAGCCAGATCTGCGTGCCGCCCATGCTGGCCGCATGGGCCGAACCGGTCACCATGTCATCCAGGCTGGCCCGCCCGCTGTCCACCGCCTCCATGATGAGCAGCATGGTCATAATTTTGGTCACGGACGCCGGCTGCAGCGGTTCATCCGCATGATAGGCATACAGCTCGGTGCCGTCGGCGGCGTAGAGCGCGGCGGCCTTGGACTTGAGCGCACCCATCTCAGGCAGCGCGGCCGCCTGCGAAAACAGGACGCATCCGCACAAAAGCGTGCACAGCGCCCGTCTCATCCACTTCATGCTTCGCCCTCCTCTCTGCCGCTATCCTATGCGCCGCGCAGCCGGACTATGCCGGGCATTGACAGGACGCGCATCCTGGTACTATCATAAAACCAGTCACGTCTTATCTCCAGGGGGGATTTTTTATGTCCATGCTGCAAAACAGTCTGATCGTCTTTCACCAGATCCTTGTCATGTTCCTGCTCATGCTGGTCGGGTACCTGATCTTCCGGCGGGAAATTTTGGATAACCACACGACGGCCCGCCTGTCCATGCTGCTCAACACCATCGTCATGCCCTGCTGTGTGCTCTCGTCGTTCAACCGGGATTTTGACCCGGCGCTCGCGCGCACGCTCGGTGTGACCTTTCTGTGTGCCTGCGTCATCTTTGCCGGGTCTATCGTGCTGGCAAACGCGCTCTACCGTCCCGGCCGCGCGGCAAACTTCCGGGACTGCCGCATGTGCGCCGTGTTCCCCAACAACGGCTTTATGGCCCTGCCACTTTTGAGCGCCATGTTCGGCGAGACCGGCGTCTTTCTGGGCTCGGCGCACATCGTGGTCATGGCGATCGCGCTGTGGACCTACGGCGTCATGCAGGTCAACCGCGATTATCGGTTTTCTCCCACACGCATCCTGTGCAATCCGGGCGTTATCGCCGCGCTGCTCGGCCTTGTGCTCTTCCTCTCCCCGTTTACGCTGCCCGCTGACATCACGACGGCGTTGACGCACATCTCCAATCTCAACACGCCGCTTGCTATGCTCGTGCTGGGCGGCTATCTGGCACAGACCGACCTTGCCTCCTGCTTCACCGATGCGCGCATCTGGCGGGTCAGCGCCGTGCGCCTTGTGCTCATCCCCGCTCTGACCATCGCGCTCTTGTGCTGCATTCCGCTCCGCGATACAGCCAAGTTGACCCTGCTCGTCGGCACGGCCGCCCCGACAGCCGTGGCCTCGGCCATGTTCGCGCAGATGTATGGCTCCGACTATCTGTACGCCACCCGCGTCGTGGCGCTGACCACGCTACTGTCCCTCGTGACCCTTCCGGCCATGACCGCCCTTATGGGCGTTTTGCTGTAATGCTGCGCAATGGGGCTCCCGTTCGCCCGGCCCTTGTGCTATAATAGAACTTGGCTACAGCCGAAATCCGGAACGGAGGGAAAAATGCTTATGAAAAAGATCCTGCTCATCCATGGCCCCAACCTCAACCTGCTCGGCGAGCGTGAGCCGGGCATCTACGGCCGGGATACCATGGCCACGATCAATGCAGAGGTCGTGGATAAATGCCAGAAAAACGGGATGGACTGCGTGGTCTTCCAGTCCAACTCCGAGGGCGCCATCATCGACCGTATCCACGCCGCGCGCGAGGACTGCGACGCCATCCTTCTAAACGCCGGCGCCTACACCCACTACTCGATCGCCATCCGCGACGCCATCGCGGCCGTCCGCCTGCCGGTCATCGAGATCCATCTGTCCAACGTGCATGCCCGTGAGGACTTCCGCCATGTATCGGTCATCGCGCCGGTCTGCGCGGGCGTCATCGCCGGCTTCGGCAAAAACAGCTACCTGCTCGCCGTGGACGCGGTAAAGGGGCTGCTGGAATGAAGATAGGACAGATTCGTGCGGCGCTGGCCGCACACGGCCTGGACGCGATCGTCCTGACCGACGAGAAAAACCGCCGCTATGCGACAGGGTTCCATTCGACCGCAGGCGCGGTCTATGTCTCGGCCAAACAGGCAGTCTTTTATACCGACTTTCGCTACATAGAAGCCGCACGCGCCAAGATCACCGACGCCGAAGTGCGTGAAATCGTCCCTGGCCGGTCCTATGCCGGGGTGGTCAACGAGCTCATCCGCGCGGACGGCGTTAAAACGGTAGCGCTTGAGGACGATTGCCTGACTCATGCGGACTATCTGCGCTGGGCGGACAGTCTGTGCGCCCAGGCCGTCCCGCAGGGCGGCCTTATGGACTCCCTGCGCGCGGTCAAGAGCCGCGACGAGCTGGACAAGATCATAAGCGCCCAGCGCATCGCCGAGCGGGCGTTCTCCGACATCTTGCAGGAGATCAAGCCCGGCGTGACCGAGCACGAGATCGCGGCGCGGCTGACCTATCTCATGCTGCACTACGGCGCCGAAAACATGTCCTTTGACCCCATCGTAGTCTCGGGCGCCAACTCATCCAAGCCGCACGGCGTGCCCTCGGACAAGCCCATCGCCGCGGGCGATTTTGTCACCATGGACTTTGGCTGCATCTATGACGGCTACTGCTCGGACATGACCCGCACCGTCGCGGTCGGCAGTGTGACCGACGAGATGCGCCGGGTCTACCAGACCGTGCTGAATGCCCAGCTCGCAGGCATTCAGGTGGCGCGCGCCGGCGTGACCGGGCAGGCCGTGGACGGCGCCGCGCGCCGGGTCATCGCGGACGCCGGCTACGGCGACTGCTTCGGGCATGGGTTCGGCCACGGCGTCGGCCTCAATATACACGAGGCGCCGAACGCCTCCACCCGCAGCGAGCAGCCCCTGCCCGCAGGCGCAGTGCTGACCGCCGAGCCCGGTATCTATCTGCCCGGCCGGTTTGGCGTGCGCATCGAGGACATGCTGTTCCTGACTGCCGACGGCAACGAAAATCTGACCCTGGCCCCCAAAGAATTGATTATCCTGTAAGGGCTTCGCGAAAGACAGAAGGCCCTGGGTATTTTTTGCCCAGGGCTTTCTCATGCCCAAATGCCGTGCCCTCCCCATACCGAAAGCAAAAAGATACCGCAGGGAAAGCACAGCCCTCCCTGCGGTCGCCTTGTCCTCATATTTTTTGATACCCAATGGCATTGAGCGTCAGCTCAATGCGCAGCGGCGTCACCTGGGTATCCTCCCAATTGACGGTGACCCCGGCCGAGTCCGGGTCGATCGCCATCGCGGTCACGCCGCGCAGCATTGCCATCTGATTTTTTAACACGGTGAAATCCGGCGTCCCGGTACACCGGAACCTAGCTTCCTGAATTGCCATGAGCTCCCCTCTCCTGTCTGTCCCGCACGGCGCGGTGCATGTCCGCCTCACACTGTGCGGCCATACGGTCTGCATAGGCGCAGCCAATGTGCTGCACGGCCCTGCCGCTTGCCGCCAGGGCCGCGGCGCGCAGCCAGCGCGCCCGCTCCTCAGCGCCCGCCATGGTGCGGCGCCTCGTGCGGTACATTATAGAGATCGGTGTAGCTTTCCACACTGTCCAGCCCGTCCGGGTCCATGCGGTCGGGCCGGTGGCAGCTCTCCACGCGGCCGAAATCGTCATATTCGCACAGGGGCGCTTCGTCTTCCCGCCTGCTGTGCTTGGGATACATGCGTGCCATGAGAAAAACCTCCTCGCTCGGTGGATTTTCCCCTATTTTGCCACGGCTATCGCATTTTTATCCCGATTATTTTTGGATTTCTGCCTGCTCCTGGCGGCGCATGTACACAAACAGCGCAGCCAGGCCCAGCGCGACGGCCGCAATGCCCGTCAGCAGAATACCGATTACGATGCCTTTTTTCATGCCATATCACCTCACATTTGGTTCTCTTACTTGTATTCTACCATATTCCACGCGAATTGCCAGCGAAATTTTGTTGCCCCGGACACTTTTCGCCGTGAACAAAGCGTGATATAATACCGTTTTAGGAGATGATATACCATGGAAAAGACCAACGTCATGCGCATCCTGGAACAGCACGGGATCTCCTACACACCGCACAGCTATCCGCACGGCAAAGAGGCCGTCGACGGCGCGACGGTGGCCCGTATGCTGGGGCAGGACCCCGAATGTGTCTATAAAACTCTGGTCGCGCGCGGCAAAAGCGGCGGCTATTTTGTGTTCGATATCCCGGTAGAGGCCGAACTCGACCTCAAGAAGGCCGCGCGTGCGGTCGGGGAAAAAGCCATCGAACTTGTGCATGTGAAAGAGCTCCTGGGCTTGACCGGCTATGTGCGCGGCGGCTGCTCGCCGGTTGGCATGAAAAAGCAGTTCCCCACCGTCTTCCACGAGATGGCCGAGATCATCCCCACTATCCTGGTCTCGGCCGGCAAAATCGGCTGGCAGATCGAGTGTGCGCCGGCCGACCTCATCGCCTTGGTGGGCGCCTCCACCGCCGATCTGGTCAAGGACTGACCGGCAGCAGCGGGCGGACATCAGGATACCGGGCAAAGACCTGCCGCACGCCGACCGCCTCCAGGCAACGGCATTTTTCCCGCAAGGTATCGGCGTCGTCAAACAGCACGAAATGGCCGTTGGCAGCACTGTCCATATAGGTAAAGTATCGGGCGCACAGCTCACGCGAAAAAAATGTCTGCGCTCCAGTTCTGGCGCACAGGGCGTCCCGCTCGTCTGCGGACAGCGGGACGCCTTCCGGATCGGCCGCCGGCAATAGGAAATCGCGTGAGACCGGCCGCAGGTCGGCTGCGACGCGGCCTGGATAGCGGCGCAGCAGCGCGCCGAAGCGGTCCCGCAGGCTTCCGCCCGAAATGGCCGTGTCTGCGATCACGATGGCATTCTGGACGCAGTCCGCCCGGGCCAAGGGCACGAAAAGCGGCAGCCCGCGTGCAGCGCATTGGCTATCCAGCGCGGCCAAAAATTCGCGGACCGGCGCGCTGTCCCGCTCACAGTCCGCAGCCAGGCCTGCCGCCCCCAGCCTCTGGGCCTCCTCGATGAGCTGGGCACAGGCCGAGGCAGAAAACCGTTCCATCCCCAGGTCGCATACGCCCAGATAACAGCCTGCGCCGTCCGGCCCGGGCAGTGTCAGGCGGCGCAGGCCGCCGTCCGGCCGCAGCCCCAGGCTCAGATGCAGCCGCGGCAGGCCGCTTTTCTGCGCCCGCGCCCCGTCCTTTCCCGCACATACCAAAATAAATTCCTGCGGCATAGATCCATCGCTTCCTTCCTGCTCCGCGCCGTATCCCGCTGCTATATCGCTTTTATTTGTATGCATCCGCTTTCCGTTTTACGACAGGAGAATCCTATGAGACATTTGTTGACCCCACGCTATGTGTTTGACGCGGCAACCGATATTACGCCCGCCTTTTTGCAGGCGCACGGAATCCGCGGCTGCCTGATTGACCTGGACGGCACGCTGGTCTCGCGCCATCAGCCTACCGGCAACGACCGCCTCATCCAGTGGCTGGACAGCCTGCGCGCGGCCGGCATCCGTCCCATGTTGCTGTCCAACAACAACGGCAGCCGTGTGCGCATCTTTGCCGAATCGATCGGCGTGGAATGGCAGGGGCGCGCGCTCAAGCCGCTCGCCCGCGGCTTCCGCCAGGGTGCGGCGCGCCTGGGGCTCCCATTTTCCCAGATCGCAGTCATCGGCGACCAGATCTATACCGATACGCTGGGCGGCAATCGTCTGGGCGCCCTGACCTGCTATGTTGAAACGATCGACCGCGGCGATTTCTGGATCGGCGCGCGATATCACCTGCTTGAACGCGCCTTCATCCGCCGCGCCAAAAGGAGAAGTCACGATGAACACACAGATTAAATTCGGCCCGGCGGGCAACGCACAGTCGTTTGCCGACGCGGGTTTTAAAGCCACGGCCGACGCTCCGCGCTGGCTGCACGATATGGGGCTCAATGCCTATGAATACCAGTGCGGCCGAGGCGTAAATATTGGCGAAACGACCGCGCGCAAAATCGCCGCGCAGGCGGCGCAATATGGCATTGCCATGTCTCTGCACGCCCCCTACTACATTAACCTGTCCAATCGGGACGAGGAGCGCGTGCAAAAAAATATCGGCTATGTGCTGGCCTCCTGCCAGGCCGCGACCTGGCTGGGCGCTGACCGCATCGTCGTGCACACCGGCGGCGTGGGCAAGCAGTCGCGCACCAAAGCGTTTGAAAACACCAAGGAAAACGTGCGCGACATCCTGAACGCGGTCGAGCAGGCCGGATACACGACAACCATCTGCCTGGAAACCATGGGGAAGCAGAGCGTCATCGGCTCGGCTGAGGAGATCTTCGAGCTGGTCGCGCTGGATGACCGCCTGCTACCCTGCATTGATTTCGGCCACCTCAATGCCCGCACCTGCGGCAAATGCTCGACCGAAGCAGAATTTGCGCAGGTGCTGGATCTGATGGAAAATACCATCGGGATCGCGCGTGCACGGGTATTCCACAGCCATTTTTCGCACATTGAGTACGGTCCCAAGGGGGAAGTGCGTCATCTGACGTTTGCAGATGAACAGTATGGCCCGGATTTTGCACCGCTGGCCAAGCTGATCGCACAGCGCGGCTGGACGCCACGGTTTATCTGTGAGTCTGCGGGCACACAGGCAGAAGATGCCAAGCAGATGATGGACATGTATCTTGCCTCGCAAAATGCGTAACGGATCCCCGTCCTCAGGTGAGAACGGGTTCGGGCCTGAGTCCCGGCGTGCTCCGCAGAGCACGGAATCCCCCTTTGAAACCCGGTGTCCGCCCCGGGCTTCAATTCAAAGCATACAAAAAAGAAAGGCCAACCAAAATAGTTGGTCTTTCCAAAAATTTTGCGCCGTCTGTGGACGGCGCTTTTGTTTTGGTTTTGGTTGATTCCGGTCAATGGCCGGAATCAAAAGGGGATTTCGTCCGTTGCGACGGACGACTCAGGGCGCTGCCCTGAGAACCCGCGGCCTTTTGAAAAAGGCCGGCGAAAACTTTATTTAGAGGCGACTGCGGCGAGCAACTTAGCTGCGTTCTCCACATCGGTTTCGCTGCACATCTCACTGGGCGAATGGATATAGCGGGTCGGGATGGATACCGCGCCAGCCAGCGCCCCCATCCGGGTCTTTTGCAGCATCGCCGTATCCGTGCCGCCAAACTTCAAAATCTCGTGCTGGCTCGGGATACCCAATTCCTTGGCAGTGTCATCCAGCAGCTTAACCACTTCCGGGCTGCAGATGACCGACGAATCCATAATCTTGACCGCCGGGCCCTTGCCCATCTCGCACGCCATCGGGTATTTCTGTTCGGGCAGGTCACCGGTATCGGTCACGTCAACCGCGACCGCAAGGTCCGGCTGGATGGCGAAAGCCGCCGGGCCTGCGCCGCGCAGGCCGACTTCCTCCTGGGCGGTAAAGACAAAATACACGTCGTTCGGCACGGTCTCGGGCAGCTGCTCCATGGCCAGCAGCAGCGCCACGCAGCCGATACGGTTATCCAGGTAAGGGCCGCACAGCACGCCGTTCTGGGCAAACGGCTGGGCCTCAAAGACAGCGAAATCACCCACGCGCACCATGCGCTCGGCGTCCGCCTTGTCCTTGGCGCCGATATCGATGAACAGATTGCCCTGGGTCATCTCCTTCCACGGCGTCTTTTCCTCAAATGAGATCACGCCGCGCGTGCCGTTGGCAAAGCGGATCTGGATATTGATAAGGTCGGACCAGGACAGGCCGCCGACCTGCGAAAAGCGGATGAACCCCTTGTCATCAATAAAGGTCGCAACCACGCCAATCGAATCCATGTGGGCCGCGAACAGGACCTTTTTCTTGTGCTCGGCTGTGCCCTTCTTGCGGCAGATCAGGTTGCCCAGCGCATCGGTCTGGATGTCATCGCAGTAGTCCCCTGCCAGCGCGCCGATCACCTCGCGCACGCCGTCCTCCCGTCCGGATGGGCCGAACGCGCCGCCGACCTGCTTAAAATATTCAAAAACCTTAGTCATTCTGGTCTCCTCCGATTTCCTCTAAGAATGCCTGTGCTGCGCGGTAGACCGCAATGATGTCGCTCTCCGCTGCGACCGACGAGGGCGAATGGATATAGCGCAGCGGCGCTGCCACGCCGGCCGTGCGCACGCCCTGTACGCTCTTGTGAATGCGTCCGGCGTCTGTGCCGCCCGCGACCATGTGTTTGGTCTGCCACGGGATGCCGCGCGCCTGGCAGGCATCTCGCATCATCTCAAACAGCTCGGCGTCGTAGATGGTACCGCGGTCCATAAACGGCAGGACCGCACCCTGGCGCAGCGCACAGACCTGTTTGTGCGGCGGTACATCGGCCAGGTCGGCCGCGGTCGTGCCCTCAATCACCAGGCAGAACGCCGGCTGGATGGCAAAAGCGGCCGTCGCCGCGCCGCGCAGGCCGACCTCCTCCTGCACATGGAAGGTGAACCAGGCATCGACCGGCGGCTGTTCCCGCAGGAGCATGAGCAGCACAGCGCATCCCAGTCGGTCGTCGAGCGCTTTGGCCTTGAGCAGCCCATCGCCGAACGCCACGGCCTCGGGGGCAAATGTACCGCAGTCGCCCAGGGACAGTTTTTCCTCGGCCTGCTTCTTGCTTGTGCACCCGATATCAATATAGAGGTCCTTGGCCTTGGGCGCGTGCTGCCGCTCGCTGGCCGTCGTCAAGTGCACGGCCTTGATGCCGACGATACCCTCCACCGTATCGCCCGCCTCGGTGCGGAACTGAATACGCCGGCCAATGACCACGCGCGGGTCCACGCCGCCGACAAAGCCAAATTTGACCATACCGTCCTCGGTGAACGATTTGACGATCACGCCGACCTCGTCCATGTGGGCGCACAGCATCAGCGGCCCGGCCGCCTGCGGGTGCCGCCCCCTGCGGAACACCATGAGGTTCCCCATAGGGTCGGTCTCGATGCGGTCGGCATAGGGCATGGCCGCCTGCAAGATATACTCGCGCACCTCATCCTCCCAGCCCGACGGGCCGAACTTGGCGCACAGCGTGCGCGTCAGCGTCAAAAGTTCTCTGTATTCCCGCTCCATCACAGGCGCACCTCCCCATCGAACTGACGTAAAAAATGATATAACAGGTCGCCGACCGACTCCACGTCGGACAGCTTGATGGTCTCAATGGGCGTGTGCATGTAGCGCAGCGGAATGGACAGGATAGCCTGCGCCGTGCCCGCGCCGATAATCTGCATTTCCCAGGCGTTCGTGCCGGTGTTGCCCTCCATGACCTCGATCTGGTAGTCCATGCCCTCTGCCTTGGCCGTGCGCACGAGCGCGCGGGTCAGCGGACGGTTCATGTTGGGGCCCATACCGATCATAACGCCGCCACCATACGCAAACTGGTCGGGCGCGTCCGGCGTCTTGGCGTGGCTGACGTCGACTGCGATGGCATAGTCAGGATGGACCTGGAACGTTCCCAAGGTCGCGCCCAGCGCAGTGACCTCCTCCTGTACCGACAGCAAGATGGCCACATCGACCGACAGATCGACTCTGCGCAGCTTTTGCAGGGCAAGCGCAATCGCGGCTGCGCCGGCGCGGTCGTCTAAACTGGGCCCGGTCATGGAATCCTTGGACAGGCGCGGCATGTGGGCCTCGTCCGCCGGGAACCAGATGGGCGTGCCGACCGGGATCTTGCCCTTTGCGTCCAGCAGACCGGTATCGATCACCATTTCATGGATGGGCACAGCTTTGTCGGCCTCATGCGCGCCCAACAGATGGGGCGGCTTGCAGGCCACGATGCCATATAGCGCCCCTTCGGGCGCGCCGATGGTGACCTCTGCGCCCAGGAGCATCCTGGGGTCTACACCGCCGACTGACTGGAAGCGCACGAAGCCCTGATCCAGCACTTCGGTCACGACAAACCCAATCTGATCTAAGTGCGCGTCGAGCAGGACGGTCTTGGCGTCCGGTTTTCCCGAGCGGATACGTCCGATGACGTTGCCAAAGCGGTCCACCTCGATCTCGTCGCACAGCGGCGCGAATAATTCGCACACACGTCCGGACTGGGCGCGCTCAAATCCCGTGACCATGGGGATCTGCGCAAGCTGTTCGAGCCAGGGGCGGGCCGATGCGTCCGGCACCCGTTGTTCTATCTCATGCAAGGCAAAGTCTCCTTTTTGATGGTAAAATTTCTATCTTTATTATAGCCGTTCCGGGCTTGCGATACAATTAGAAATCTTGTAAGATGTATAGATATGGAACGAATCGTATTTTATGAATGCAGCCAAAGCTGCGCGGGCACGACGGTCGAGCGCTTTCTGCGCCGGCAGGGCGTGTCCCACCGCGTGCTGGTCGATCTCAAAAATACGCCGGGCGGCCTGACGCTGGACGGCAAGCCGGTGCGTACGATCGACCGCTTGCCACCTGCAGGCAAACTGCGTCTATGCCTGCCCGAGACCGACCGCAGCGACACCATCCCACAGGCAGAGATCGCGCTCGACATCGTCTACGAGGACGACGACCTGTTTGTCGTCAACAAACCGGCCGGTCTGGCCGTCCATCCCTCCCCACAAAATCGGGAAAACACGGTTGCAAACGGTCTTGCCGCGCTGTACGCCGCACGTAAAGAACCTTTTGTCTTCCGTGCCATCGGCCGGCTGGACAAGAACACCTCCGGCCTGATCGTATTGGCAAAAAACGCCCTGGCCGCCGGCCTCTTGACCGTCCAGGCCGCGCACAAGGTCATGCGCCATGACTATCTGACGGTGTGCACCGGTATGCTGCCCGACGAAGGCACCATCGACGCGCCGATTGGCCGCGCGGACGGCTCGGTGATCCGCCGCGAGGTGCGACCGGACGGCGACCGCGCGGTCACGCACTTCGTCCGCCTGGCCCAGCGGGACGGCTACTCGCTCGCGCGGGTATGGCTGGACACCGGGCGCACCCATCAGATCCGCGTACATTTTGCCCACATCGGCCATCCGCTGCCCGGCGATTTCCTCTACTGCCCAGATTTTTCCCGCATCCAGCGTCACGCACTGCATGCCGGTGCGCTCTGGCTGCGCCAGCCGGTGACCGGCCAGCCGCTGCACTTTACCGCGCCGCTGCCGGACGACATGCAGGTCTTTTTCCCGGACTTTGCTGGTTAACAGACAAAAAGCCCTCTCGGATACAACACATCTCCGAGAGAGCTTTTTTGATGGTTTCAAATTTTATAACAGGCCCAAGTCACGCATGGCCGGAAAGCCGCACATGCCGTGCGCCGCGCGCACGGCGCGGCCGACTGCCTTTCCCATCACATAAGCCGCTAGCGTGCCGACTGCATCGATATCGGCCTCCACGCTTCCCAGCGACAGCGCGTAGATTGAGTCACCGTCGTTTGCGGTGTGCACCGGCCGGATGGTGCGGGCGTAGCCATTGTGCGCCATGGCTGCGATCTTACCCATCTTGGACTTGTCAAATGCCGCATTGGTCACAATCGCACCGATAGTGGTGTTGGCTGCATAGCCGACTGTCTTTTGCGCCTCCATATCATAAAGGAACGCCTCGCTCGAGCGCAGTCCGGTCCCGTCCGCACCGCGCAGACCGGCGAGCTGTTTGCCCGTGTCGATGTCATAGATATCGCCCATCGCGTTGACTGCCACGATCGCGCCCACGCGCAGCTCCCCGTTACGCACGGCATACGCGCCCAAGCCGCTCTTCATGGCAAAATCTGCGCCGGCGTACTTGCCGACCGTGCAGCCCGTTCCCGCGCCCACACAGCCCTCCTCCATGCCATCCCGGCGCGCGTTCCGGCAGGCCGCATAGGCCATCGCCGCATCCGGGCGCACGTCCATCCGACCGATCGCCAGATCGAACACACATGACTGGCAGACCAACGGCACACGGGTAACCCCGGTGTCGAACCCTATGCCCCGTTCCTCCAGATAGCGCATGACGCCGCCTGCGGCGTCCAGCCCAAACGCCGAGCCACCCGAAAGCACCAGGGCATGGATACCAGCCGAGGCCGCGCGCGGGTCCAAAAGCGGTGTCTCCCGCGAGGCTGGGCCGCCGCCCCGGATGTCTACCCCGGCCGGCGCGCACGTGTCGCACAGCAATACGGTAATACCGGTCGCCGCGTCCAGATCCTGCGCCTGCCCGACCTGGAATCCGCCGACCTCCAAGATGCCAATTTCCTGCATAACATGAACCTCCTGTCTATTTAAATGTCTGGGGTACAAAAAAGCTGCCCAGGTATCCGGGCAGCTTTTCTATGTATCTCAAATGTTAAGACACTACACGTGCGCCTGCACGGCGGAACACAGCGCAAAGCGCCTTGCCAATCACGGCAACCAGCACCGCCGCTGCAATCGCCTCCGGAATGCCGGACGCCACGACCGTGCCCATAATCAGGCCAAACACCGCGGTCATGCCGACATTCTGCGCCTCGGCATACTGCTGCGCAAAGAGCAGATAGATGCTTCCCATGACGCAGACCGTGTTCACCATCGAGCCGACAAAGCCGACGATCGGCAGCGCCGCCATCTCTGGCAGGTGCACCCGGCGCAGGCCAACCCACAGCCAGCCGGCGACAACGCCGATCAGGATACGGCAGCCCAAGCAGATCCAGATCGCCTTGACCGCGCCGGCCAGGCCGGTGGTGGATAGGAAGGGTGAAAAGGCGAACGAGGTGATGACCGGCGCAACCGTGTTGCTGACCATCGAACAGATGCCAAACACGCCGCCCAGGATCCCGCCTGCCAAGGGCCCCATCAGGATGGCGCCCAGGATGACCGGGATATGGATGGTGGTCGCCTTGATGATGGGCAGTTGGATCATGCCGAGCGGCGTGTTCGCCAGGACGACAATGATCGCCGCCATGAGAGCGAGCTGTACCAGCCATCTGGTGTCTCTTTTTTGTTTTTCCATTGTGATAAAACCTCCTGCTGCCGTCCCAATTGTCTGGGTACAGCGCAAATTTTTATTTGGCTTCCCTGCCGTGGTTGCGCCGCCAGATATCAGCCAGGCCAAACAGCGCCAGTGTCGGCGCATGGACCGTGGACATCCGCAGGTGCGGCTGCACGGTCTCGGCCATGCCGCCTGTGAGCACGACGGTCGGCTGGCTGCCAAGCGCCTCGGCATACCGCGCGATCAACCCTTCGATCATGGCCGCCGTGCCGTGCACCGCGCCGATCTGGAGCGCCTCGGCCGTCGTCCGGCCCAGCACATGCGCGGGCACTTCATACAGCCCAACCGTGGGCAATTGCGCCGTGTGCTCATTGAGCGCGGTCAAAAAGAGCTGCACGCCCGGAGCGATGGCCGAACCGACCAGTGCGCCCTGCCGGTCCAGTGCTGTACACGTTGTCGCCGTGCCCAGATCTACGATCACACAGGGCATCGGATAGGTGTGGCTGGCATGTACCGCCGCGGCAACGCGGTCGGTACCCAGAGTGCGCGGCTCGGATATCTTGAGGTTGAGCCCGGTCTTGACGCCGCTGGCCCCAACGACCAGGATCGGGCCGTTGGTCAGGAAGCTGAGCGCACGGGACAGGGTATACGCCATACCGGGTACGACCGAGCAGATGGATGCGCCTGTGATGGGCAGATCCTCGGCGTGATAGAGGGCCAGGACGTTTTGCAGCGTACAGGCATATTCCTCCCCAGTCTGTTTGCGGTCGGTTGCGATCGAGGCGACAAAGCGAATGTCGTCCCCGTCAAATCCGCCGATCGTGACATGGTGATTTCCGATATCCAGTGCGATGAGCATAGGTTCCTCCGTTTCCAAGCAGGTTGCCATGCCTCATTATACCGCCGCAGCCCCCGTTTTGCAAGCGTCAAGTTCTGTCCTCCATGCCCGGCTGTTTGCCGTCCTTGCCCAGGTCATTTGCGATCTGGCGCAAGACCGGGTCTTTCGGCGGTCCTGCTGCTTCTTCGGGCTGCTCCTCATCATTGAGCCGCTCGACAATCCAGCCAATTCCAGCCATCAGCGGAAACGGCGCATAGAGTACTTCAAATACCAATTGCGCAGCCAAAACACCCGTACTGACTGGCTGTGCCGCAGCGATCATAAGAGCAATCACAATGTTCGGAATATTCACAACCGTCAGCATACACAGCAGATTGCCGACCTGACCAGACATACGGGAAAAGGAATCTTTAATCGCGTCCCACGCGCTTAACTCTTCCTCACTGACAAACAGAACCTCACACATATAGATACGTAGGATCAGCCAGAAGGCTACACCGAAGCCAATCAGAACCCCAAAAACAATCAGTGCCGCATTGATTAGCAGGATCGGCAGCAGGATGGGCAACAAGATCATGGCACCTTGGATGAGATACAGCACCATTGCCCCGCTCCATCCTTCCAGCGATCGATAAAACGCTGTTAAATCCGCATAATTGGGTTTGTTCTCGGTTCTCCACAAATGGGTCAGGCACAGCACCGCGCCCAGTGTCAGCGGTGACAACAACAGCCAGCCTACTAAAACAAACAGCAGTTCATTCCATCCCAAAATCTGTTCCCAGACAAATTGGATGATACTTTGCAGGGTCGTGTAACCCAGCGCGAGAATCAACAGTGCCACCACATTCTCACGATACAGCCGCCATGCCTTACACCGAATTTCATGGTTACTCATATTCTTACGCCTCCTTCCCGAAAAAACAGCAAGGCGGGAACGCCTCTTGCGCTCCCGCCTGATTTCCGTGCCTTACAGTCTAGCTTCCAGAGCTTCCTTTTCCTTCTCAAATCCGGGCTTACCGAGCAGCGCGAACATATTCTTCTTGTATGCCTCAACGCCCGGCTGATCGAACGGATTGATGCCCAGCAGGTAACCGGACAGACCGCATGCCTTCTCGAAGAAGTAGATGAGATAGCCCAGATGGTACTCGTCGTTGCGGTCGATTTCAAGCACGATGTTGGGCGTGCCACCGTCGCAGTGCGCGAGCAGGGTGCCAGCGTATGCCTTGGAATTGACAAACTGCATGCTCTTGCCGGCCAGATAGTTCAGGCCGTCCAGATCTTCGGGATCGGTCTCAATGAACAGATCATGCTTCTGCTCGCGAACCCATACGACGGTCTCGAACAGGTTGCGCGAACCGTCCTGGATGAACTGGCCGATGGAGTGCAGGTCGGTCGAGAAGTTGGCCGATACCGGGAAAATGCCCTTGTGGTCCTTGCCCTCGGACTCCGCAAAGAGCTGCTTAAACCACTCGCCCAGCATAACGAGCGAGGGCTCGTAGTTGACCAGGATCTCGGTCTGCTTGCCTTTGCGGTACAGGATGTTGCGCAGCGCCGCATACTGCGCACAGATGTTATCCTCTTTCTTGAAATCTGCCAGCGCATCCTGCGCGCCCTTCATAACAGCCTCAAGATCCAGGCCAGCGACAGCCATCGGCAGCAGGCCGACCGCCGTCAGGACCGAATAGCGCCCGCCAACGTCGTCCGGTACCACGAACGTCTCATACCCCTCTGCGTCGGCCAAGCCCTTGAGCGCGCCCTTGGCCTTGTCGGTCGTGGCAAAGATGCGCTCCTTAGCGCCCGCCTTGCCGTACTTGTCCTCCACCATCTTCTTAAAGATGCGGAAGGCAATGGCCGGCTCGGTCGTTTTGCCGGACTTGGAAATGACGTTGACCGAGAAATCACGGTCGCCGATGATCTTGACGATATCAGACAGATAGCTCGAGGAGATGTTGTTGCCTACAAAATAGATCTCCGGAATGCCAGCCTCCCGCGTGCCGTTGTACTGCTGGCCGCGGATGAATTCGATGGCCGCCCGCGCGCCGAGGTAGGAACCGCCGATGCCAATGACGACCAGCACATCGCTCGACTTCTGAATCTTCTGTGCCGCCTGCTGGATGCGCGCGAACTCTTCCTTGTCATAGTCGTTCGGCAGATCCACCCAGCCCAGGAAGTCGTTACCTGCCGCTGTCTTGTTCTCCAGCATCTCCGTGCAGGTCTTTACCAGGGGCGTGAGATAAGAAACCTCCCAAGGCTGCACAAAATCCTGGACTCCTGTAAGTTTTAATTCCATAGACATACGAAACACCTCAACTCATCATACTTTTCTCATACCGGGCTACCGTCCGGCCGCCGTCTTTAGTCATAGTTTACTACCATTTTTGCGTAACCGCAAGTGTTTTTGTATAAAATCCCAATATGTTCTTTATTTTTCTCAAAAGGCTAATAACTCCACTTTATCCGACATCCTGTTTCCCGGGAGCCGCAGGCCGCCCGACGCACAAAAAATCCCCCGTTCCAACGAACAGGGGATCTTGTATTACAGGAAAAATTTTTAACCGAAATAGATTGGGAACTGTGCGACCATCTCGCGTACGCTCTGGCGAATCTCGTCGGCCTTGGCCTCGAAATCGGTGGCTGCCTGCCAGATAAACTGCGCGATGCGGACCATCTCGGGCTCACCAAAGCCGCGGGTTGTGACGGCCGGCGTGCCGACACGCATGCCCGAGGTGACGAACGGTCCTTCAGGATCGTTCGGGATGGCGTTCTTGTTGGCTGTGATATAGACCTCATCCAGGCGGCGCTGCAACTCCTTGCCGGTGACGCCCGCCTTGCGCAGGTCGATCAGCGCAAGGTGGTTATCGGTACCGCCGGAAACCAGGTCGAAGCCCTGCTTCTTGAGCGCCTCTGCCAGCACCTGCGCGTTGTGCGCGACGCGGATCTGGTAGACCTTGAACTCCGGCTTGAGTGCCTCGCCGAAGCAGACGGCCTTTGCCGCGATGGTGTGCATGAGCGGGCCGCCCTGGGTGCCGGGGAAGATCGCCTTGTTGATCTTCTTTGCGATCTCTTCGTTGTTCGTCAGGATGACGCCGCCGCGCGGGCCACGCAGGGTCTTGTGCGTCGTGGTCGAGACAACGTCGGCATACGGTACCGGGTTCTGATGCAGGCCTGCGGCGACCAGGCCGGCAATGTGGGCCATATCGACGAACAGGTATGCGCCTACGCTGTGCGCGATCTCTGCAAACTTCTCAAAGTCGATGGCGCGCGGATACGCCGAAGCGCCGGCAATAATCATGCGCGGCTTGTGCTCCTCGGCCAGCTTGCGCACGCCCTCGTAGTCGATGCGCCCATCTGCGTCGACACCGTAGGGGATAATATGGTAGAGCAGGCCAGACTGGTTAACCGGGGAGCCATGCGTTAGATGGCCGCCGTTGTCCAGGCTCATGCCGAGCACCACGTCGCCCGGCTTACACAGCGCCTGGTAGACCGCCATGTTGGCCTGCGCGCCCGAGTGCGGCTGTACATTGGCAAACTGCGCGCCAAACAGCTTGCAGACGCGGGCAATTGCCAGGTTTTCTACCTCATCCACGCATTCGCAGCCGCCATAATAGCGCTTGCCCGGATAACCCTCCGCATACTTGTTGGTCAGAACCGAACCCATCGCAGCGAGCACCGCTTCGCTTACGATATTCTCCGAAGCAATCAGCTCGATATTGCGGACCTGGCGCTCATATTCCTTCCGAATCAACGCTCCAACTTCCGGGTCGAACTCGCTGACCAAGTTCATCGCATCCTGCAGCACCATGTAATTTCCTCCTTAAACATCTGATATAGCATCGGCCGTCTCTCAGGCCGCATCAATCACATATAATGATTATTGCATATTTCCTAGAAAATGCAACTGCTATTCAGGCGTTTTTTGGATTTTTGGCATTTTATACGTTTCTTTTCTGACATTGCCGGCATTTTTTGGGGATTTCCCCGATTTATATTTCCGCATTTCCCGCTATCTACTAGTCCGGGCGTCTTTCTCCGGCCGGCTATACTATATCTTGCGTACCGGGAACTGAAACATCCATAAATATCCGTTCCTTGCCCCAAGCAATAAAAAAGTCCATGTACATTGCTGTACATGGACCTGGTACGCTGAATTTATCGTCATGCGAACACTGTCAACTGTGCCTTCTTCGACGCCATCTACAAATGCCTTGGTAACGGTCTCATTGCCCTCACGGAAATTATATACGATTTTAAGTCTGCCATCGTCATAAACAAATACCGCGTTGACAAATGTATCAATCAGTCTACGCCGAAAATCCAGATCTCGCATATCACCTGCACGGAACATATCAAACAGGAAGATCAGCTGCTCGCGCGACAGTCCGGTATTGCGGCAGGTCTCCACCGTGATCGAGTGGGTCAATCGTTCCTGCTCGGTCTCCAGCTCAGACAGGCGTGCCTTGGTGGTCTTGGTGATGATACCGGCCTCGATCGCCTCCATCAGATTGTCCAGTCTCCCCTGCACATCTGCCAGCTCTGCGCGCAGCGCCTCCAACATACCGTTATCCTGCTGCTGTGCCTGATATTCCAGCAGCTTGTCCACCAGCTCTGCGATCACATCGTCCTGCAGAACATACTGCATGGTGTAGCTGACAACCTGATCCTCCAGCTTCTCAGCCTTGACATTTTTCATTTCACAGCGGTGCGCCTGATGTCCCTTGCACATATAATAATAGTGGCGGGTGCCGGATTTGCTGGTACCACAGATGCCGACCATGCCCTCGCCGCAATTCCCGCAAAACAGCTTGCCAGTCAGCAGGTACTCGCGGATCTCTCCCGTGTGGGCGTTATGTTTTTTGTAAGTTGCCAACTTATCTTGCACGGCTGCAAACTCCTCCTTGGTGATGATCGGCGGGATCGCGTCCTCAGTGCGATGCTCGCCGTATTGGTACCCGCCAATATACGCCTCATTTCGCAGGATCTTGTGAAAACTATTTTTTGTCCAGCTGCCGCCGCGTTTGGTTTTGATGCCGGCAGCGTTAAGCTCGCGCACCAGCTCAGCATAGCCGGTGCCCTGGGCAATGGATTGGTAGATCCGGCGCACAACGGCCGCCTCAGACTCTACGATCTCGTAGCCGCCATCTGATCCACGCCGATAACCAAGCGGCGCAGGGCCGTTGAGCTTACATTTTTGCGCGTTGCTGTTGAGGCCACGGCGTACATTTTGGGCGAGGTTTGCCGAAAAATACTCTGCGTAGCTCTCGAGCATACCCTCCATCAGGATGCCCTCAGGGCCGTCCGGGATGGACTCTTTTGCGTACTGCACGCGCACGCCGTATCGTTTCAGGCGGGCCTTATATACCGCGCTGTCATAACGGTTGCGCGCGAAGCGGTCGGTCTTCCAGGTCAGGACAGTTTTCCACTTGCCCTTTTTGGCATCCTGGATCATGCGCTGGAACTGGTGACGATCGTCGCTACGTCCAGTAGTTGCGTGATCGGCATAGACCTCCAGCACGGTCAGACCCAACCGCTCGGCATAGATCCGGCAATCGGCAACCTGATCCTCGATCGACACATCACGCTGCGCGTGTGATGAGTAGCGCGCATAGATGACCGCACAATCGCCCGGCATCAATGTATTCATTCTCACATTGTATTCCCCTATCTCGCTATGCTATAATAAGGGCACAGGGTTGATATGATTGCTCTCCAGCCCGATACGTAAGCGTCGAGCATCAATCACATCTCTTTCGTCTGCATCGATCCCCTGTAACCCCTGCGCAAATGCTCATGTACGGTAAGGAAGCAAGCAACCGAAAACAAGAGATAGACC